>Ga0207056_1080_pt1 | contig 17694 bp, 2 predicted proteins | sample Alteio_BWMinCont_58_FD_153289 | JGI IMG/M metagenome (GOLD analysis project Ga0207056, IMG submission 153289) | Enriched cells from forest soil in Barre Woods Harvard Forest LTER site, Petersham, Massachusetts, United States -... | ecosystem: Environmental > Terrestrial > Soil > Temperate forest >... | reverse complement strand
GCCGTTGGCCTGATGAAATGGACCCGGAAATGGCTGGAACTAGGCCGCTCAAATTCTTGCTAAAAATGCCCATTCGTTTCTCCCCAGGTCTGGCTTGTGATTTGTAATTTGGGCTGAAACAGAGTTTCAATATCAAGTGTGCCCAAATTGCAAATCGCATGCCTGAACCCAATTCAGTTAAAACGATGCTGTCAGGCAGAACTGTCCCTACGCGCGCTTTTGCCTACACATGCTCTTCGCGCATGGGACAGTTCTGCATAACGCCATCGTCTTTAACACAGGCCAATCTATGAAATAAAAGACTTTTGATGTGGCCTGTGTTAAAGGCGATGGCGTTATGCGAGAACCGTCCCCGGCGCGCATTTTATTTGTTTATCTGAAAACCTTTGATTTATAGTGATTTAATTAATGACAATTGGTAATATAAACAGTCATAATTATATTATTATCATTATCAACAAAATGTGTCGTATATGTCTATTTCTACATCTTTAAGCAGTACACCACCACCACCATCATCATCATCTTCTTTTTCTGCTCCATTATCCTCCTCCTCCTCATCATCATCATATTCATCTACTTCTTCCCCTATTCGGGGGCGACTGACTCCTTATAAAATGGGTCTTTCTAAGAAGCAGATAGGGGTTTTGGATGCCATCAGAGATAGTGTTTGGATAATACGTCCGCGGCAACAACACATAGTTGAGCATCGCTTGTCGGAGTCCACTTTTATTATTTTAGGCCGTCTTTTACCCGTCTTAAGTCCAAAATTTCGAGCGATCTCTTCCAGACTTGTGGACGAATTTGAAAAAACTGGAAAATCTGTCGAGTCAGGTCTTTGTATTACTGGAGGCTTAGCAACAAGCATCTTGATGTCTGAATTTACAGAAACAGAACCTGGTTCTGCTGCATTACTCCACACTGAGTTACCCCACACTTCGTTACCCCGTTGGTATGCAAGTGATATAGATTTGTCTGCCACTGTGGACATGCGTGAAAACTATGAAGCCTCTCTTAATTGTTTATGTAACTCTATGGCCCCTTCGTTGCTAGAAGCATTGCGAAATGATAATTTGGATTTATTAGATCTAATTCTTGCGTATATGGCATTTCAACCCCTTTTACAACATAATTTGGAAAGGTGTTATGAAGACATTAAAATTATACTCATAGAGACCCTTAAAAACCTATTGTCCCTATTCCATCGTAAATCTGCGAATAGCTTTACGGCCAACAAAATGCTCGATTATTTGTCTAAGTCTTCTTTAAATCATACTCACTTGAAGTTGTGTTTAGCTGACCTTAGTAAGATGTGTATGAATTTGTCTAGTCTGCATAAAGCAATAAAGAATATTGCGCTCACCCTCTCTAACTTCAAATCAGAGGAACACTTTCTGCAAGAATTCATTAAAAAATATTATCTTGAATATCAGCTTATTGATGATCGCCAATTTCGTCAGGTTTCTGATCGAGGTCCGAATGAAATACTTTCATTGATGGTTAAGTTCGGTCCTTATAATGTGCGTCTGGATAATGTTGACAAGCCTCAAGCAATAGTTAGTACAGGTCTTTTTGATGGGCCCAGAATTGGATTAATAGGGGTTAACCGAGGGAAAGTATGGGTTGTGAATAAAAATATACCTTGTCAGGAAGCGGAAGCAAAAGCCGCTCTAGAAATAATGAGAAGTGCAAATTATAGTCCCGACCCTACTGGACTTGATGATATGAGCTTTCGAGTACTTCTCAACATCACTCGCGGTGCTGTGATCCCTTCAAGAAGAGATCTTACAATCAAGACTTTAGCTCAATTATTATCCACATATGGGTGTTCATCACCGAAGTTTATTGGGAAGATTTCTAAGTTTATCATGAATCATTCTAACACAGCGATATTGAGCGCTTCTCAAAGGCCAGCCTTTACTTCATTGTATACTGATGAAAACGGAGCTCCTCTATCATGGCGTAGGGCTTGCACAGCTGCATTTGTTATTAACTCGATTTTCTATCTACAACATATTGAAGACGAGAAATTGAGAGATAGCTTCATCCAATCAATTGTAAAAAATCGATTGGGAATAGGGTTTACTTCTCCAGACTTGACAACAAGATATTCAAGTTCGATTATCTCCGCCGTTCATGGACAACTCATTTGTGCGTCTCTAAAAACTGCTGCAGTTGCCCATCGAGCTTTTCCAAACTCAAAAAGGCATCAGAGTATTTGGGGGGATTGGAGTTTATCACTTTTAGTCGACAAGCGACCCTTTTATATTGCCGTAGAAGAGGAACCTCTAGGGCGGTCAGCGGTTAGACATTTGCAAAGTTTCAATCATATGCTCCCACATGTGCTCTCTTCTGAAACGGCTCCGTTTTTATCTCCATTTGGGCTGTCACCCTATTCGCGGGAATCGAGTGTTCAGACATGGTTGGAGATCATGAGAAGTCCTCCAGAATTGCTACCGGAACTTTCCTCATTTTCCAACGTCCTAGTTTATCAATCTAATGCTGATTTTTATAGAATCGTTTACGAGAAGTTCCAAGATTGTTTGAAAGACGAAGTTCAAGTGCGAGAGGTACGTGATCAATGGTTGAAGTCTGGGTTATTAGCACTCGCAGAATCATCGACAGATTCTTTTTGGAAAGGACTTTCAATCTGCCTACACTTGTCTGACAGAGCCATTTCTCATGATTTGTTAAAAGCTGTGATAGAAGATATAAATGAAGAAAGACTAGAGAAGGTGTTTTCAACTAATCCTCAGCTGCGTATCCTCGTAATCGAAAGATTGCTAAACTTCATCTATGAAGCTGCAAGAACTAAAAATAGAATTCGTTGTTATGGGTTAATTTCTATTGCTTCTCGATGTGGGGCGCTATTTCCCCCTGATATTCAGTTTTTTGCTCAGATCATTTGTTATCAATCAAGTTTGAACAGTTCAAAGTTACAAGAACACATAAAACTCTTCTATTTTAATTTAAGGCAAGGGAATTGGAAATCTATTCAGAAAAGTAGGAAAAGTGTCTCAGAGGATCTGCGAGAAGCAATTGGAGCCTTAATGTGTCCCCCATTGAACGCAGAGAATGTAAAACATGCATGTGAGTCACTTTCTCTTATTATCGATTCTCCCGATTTCATTGCGCTTCAAGACGTAATCCTACAGGCAATTAACAAGTTGTTACCCTCTTATCAGAAAGAATGGGAAACGTTAAGGGCCAAGCTGTTAAAGCATGAGTCTGAGCCTAGTTCTTCGAGATCGATGACGCATGGTTCTACTGTTATCTTGAGACAAATGGTTTTGGAGCCTCCTTTTGCTCAGAGATCTGTTAAACAGGTCATTGAGAGCATTCGTGCCTTAGACTATGCAAATGGAGGGATTCATCTTTTCGTGCATTCATTCCCTTTGCTACCCGTTCATGAGGGTGTTCTGGATCAGTTTAAAAGACTTATCGACCTGAATCGGGGAAATTTAAAGGTTTTATTCACCGAAGAATTTATAAGTGTTATACGGCAATTATTTGAAAATCGACAATGGCTTGAAATGATTCATGAAAAAGCCAACCGTCAATTTTTTGCATTGGCTGAAAGTATTTTATTTTCTGAGCACCATTCTTTAGCGGTATCAATGTTCAAAAGTTTGTGTGAGAGAAGTCCAAAACTTCAATCTTCAATAGAAAGTCGATTACTAAGGGATCTAAGTTCAAAAACAGATTCCAGTCGATTTATTGAAAGATTAAATGCATTGAGCTATTGGAGTTCCGATTTCGAACCAATAATAAAGCACCTCATGACGATGTTTCCCAGTACTCCTGAGATTCAGATGCCACCTCAAGCCATCGCATGCGTCAATACGGTTCGCGACGAAAGAACGAATCTTTATAATGTCAAACACAAATTTTTTGATTCTTTAACAGCCTGGATCAAGGCAGCAGATTCTCCTCTAAAAGGGTCTGTGAACAAACTATTGCAGGAGGGAAGAGTCTTTCTAGAACATTTGAAGGAAAAGACTAATAAAATTCATTCATCCAATTTAATCTCTATTTTGGATAGATTGAAAACCCTTTTATCGCGTACGAAAGGAGACGACAAATTAGTTTTTGAAGAGTTCGATAGGATAGGCAAAGCTCTTTTGGTGATACTCCAAACTGCGACAGTTGAGACATTGGTTGCAACAGAATCTTTGATTGAAGAAGTGTTCTTATCTGGTGTAGTGACCAAGGAAAATAGAGATCCTATTTACCTGTCGATCATAAGTAGATATGAGGAACTAGAAAGTGAACTCCCTATTTCTCTGTTAAAATGGGATGTGGGGCACCAAAAAGCATCGTTATCGTCTTCTAGCACGAGTACAAAAGGAGTTGCCTTTCGCAATCTGTGCGCAAGATTGAAATCGTGTAGCTCCCGAGATTCTGTAGAGCTGGATTTTTTAGTAGTAAATACTGTTGATGATCTGATGAAAATCTTAGCTGAAGCAGACAAGAATCCGGTCACTGTAGGACAGATTCAAGACCTTGTTCTATTGCTCAAGGATTTATTTAACCGGTGGGGCAGTAGCGAAGAGGTTTCTAAAGGATTCGAGGAACTTATCACGAAAATTAGCAGTTCCAGTCTTCTTCCAACGCTTAGAGTTCCTCCGTACTGCACAGTATTCGATGGAATCCTTCGAACAAATAATGAAGCATTGATAACACTTGCCTTAGTTAATCTTTATCAGGATCCTCCAGATTTATTGGATGTGAGAAATGCTTTAGAGATTTTGGCACATATTGCAGAGCATCCTCGTGAGTTATATTACGGGCAATTTTGCAACATTGTTAAAGAACTTTCAGAAAGGGATCAAGCTAGTTACTTAAAAGCTGTGCAACTCAAAATGAAATATTGCACCAGATTATTTTTTTCAGAACGGGTTCAAGATAAGAAAGAAACCTATATCAAGTACATTTATGAAATATGTAATGACGCAATGCCAAAGCTGGCTCGATTGACTCCAGATCAACAAGAAATCTGCTGTCGAGAGCTCATCGATGCATTAGTCCCCACCGATCGGTTGGAACTATTGCCTATTGCTATAAATATCGTTATAGATTGGCGTAAAAATCGGGTAAGCGTTCTTTTTGAGCATCTGTTGATCAAAGTTAAACTCTTAGAAAGTGAAAAACTTATAAAATTGGAGATCAAAAAACTCGTTCCCTATTTAAGTCTTGCGGCAGAGAGTCAAGATGTCACAAATGTGTTAGAAATAATAGAAATGATCAATAAATTGCCCTATTCGCTCGAAAATTGGAGCTTTTGTATCGAGTTGTTGTTGACTCTTTCTTCTAGAATTTTTGTGTTACATGATGCAAGTAAGGACCACCTCAGAAAAAAAATTAAAATCAATCTTGTTGTAAAGTTATTTCAAGATAAATTTGATCAATATTTGATCACTTTATTGCCCTTATTCATGGGTGACCCGTACCACAAATCGAATGCAATAAGTATGCTCGAGCAAATGCTTTCAATATATAATGCTGTTGGTAAGCCTGGGTTTGGGCTGCAAAAGTTATTTGAAAGCTCACATGTCTATAGGCAGAGGCAACCTGGCTACTTAGGGTACCAAATCTGTAGTAAACTTTTTCAGTATAAGTTTCTTGAATCAACCAATGAAGAAGAAAATAAGAATAGGATGGAGATCCAAAAAACAATTCTTTCAGAGATGGATCGACTTGTCCAAGGGATCATAGTTTTTGAGAAAGCACATCATTGTGAAGCTCCTCTTTCGTTTATGAAATTTACCGAATGTGATTTTGATAAGTACACTATTGCTTTGAAAGAGATGCATAGAGGTTTTTTTACAGTAGCTCTCCGCGGGGAACTTCTTGAACACAGCCGGAGACATCATATACCTATGAAAAGTTACGAACTGTTTACCTCATATCTAATGAGAGTTCTAAATAGTAATAATTTTTATAAAGAAAGTCATTCATTAGTTATCTCGTGCTTTGGAAATTTAATTTTGAGAGTTGGTATAATAAAAGGAATTAAAAAAATTAGCGAGTGTAGTTTAGAAGAACACAAGATGAAAAAGGCTGATTGGTTTAAATACTTTTTGCGAGCGCGTGAACATGAGGCTGCCATTAAAGCTATAATAGAGTTTGCTGCTGCGGAACTAGAGGATACATGTTATAAAAATACCAATGCACATACTGAAAGGGCTAAAGCTTTAAAGGATAAAGAATATTTTGAGCAATGTGTCGAATTAGATTCAGAATTAGATTCCAGTGATAATGCAATTATGCGCGCTACAACTTCCATTGTTCAAGATTTAACGGAAGAGGATGTAAAAGTTCTGGTTGGAGAAGAAGTTCAGAAGAAAGGAACTGAAGCAGCATTACAATTTTTGGAGCAATCTTTAAAAGAAGGACATCATTTTCATTTGAAATCACTTATAACTGATCAAGATAAAATGGAATCTTTTCGGAAAACTATTGATTTATTTCAAATCGTGAAAAAAAATTGTTTCTGTGCCATTAGTGATTATAGAGTGCTTGAATTTCATATGTTTTGGTTAGAGAGGATAGTAAAAAAATGGTATGAAGAAAACAAAGAGGATTTGCTTAAGCTTAGAAATGATATGATGGGTGCTGAAATGGGAGATTTCGCAGACTTTTTTGATATGTTTCCCAACGTAGAGCCAGCCTGGAGGACGAAATACAAGATTGCAGATGGGTGAGTTCTTGCCAACTCTTGCATGGCCTGGTCTGCGCACGGGCACGGTCTGGTCTGCGCGTGGGACGGTTCTCGCCTGACAGCATAACGTTTTAACACAGGCCGCTTAAAAAACCTTCTGCTTACAACATCAGCCTGTGTTAAACGTTATGCTGTCAGGCAGAACTGTCCCTACGCGCTTTTGCCTACACACGCTCTTCGCGCATGGGACAGTTCTCCATAAGGGCACACTTTTAACACAGGCCAATCTACGAATGTAAAATTCTTTTTGTGTGGCCTGTGTTAAATGTATGCCCTTATGCGAGAACCGTCCCCGCGCGAAAATACTCGCCCCCAATTCCGAAGAACCTTCATTTTTGCTCTTTTTTTAACCAAATATGTGATTAAAAAGAGCAAAAAAGAAGAACCAGTGCCCTGGTTTCATTTCTAATTTTCATCGTTCCCACACCTGCGGTTTTCGCTCGCAGGCTCGCGGAAACCTTGGTGTGGGCTACAAAACGAGAGAAAAAAGGGCAAAAAATGAGAGGGAGTTGCACAAACTTCACCTCGGCAATCCGACCGATTCCCTTCTAATATCTTATAGACCCACATTATAGTATCTTTAATTTACGATTCTTGATACGCTATTCCATTGAAATTATATCCCATATTAAATTAACAAAAGATTCTCTAAAATTATGTCTATTACCCCACCAAGACCAGGGTCCGCTCCTGAGGCATCTTCTGACGCATCTTATTTATTAACACCCCTTACACCTCACATAGAACAGGTTTCAAAAACTGAATCTGATTACTACAGAGAATTGCATGAAACGACATTTTTAGTACCACCAGAACCATCATCGGCACCGTTTTTTGTTTTAGACAAAGCCCTTCCTGACATCCCTTTGGGGATAGGATATTGGGGTAAGACGTTTGTAGACAATCTTGCAAAGAAAGGAATTTTAGTTGATCCACCCTCATCGGCATTGCGTCATACAGGTGGAGGGACTATACATGCAAAACACCGCTGGTGGTTAGCTGCAGACTTGGATTTTGCTGTGACAGTAAAAATGTGTAACAATACGTTCAAAGTACCTATCGATTGTTTGAGTCGTTCTCTGATTGAACCCTTCAAAGCGGGATTATTGAAAAGTGGGATTGATACTCTCGATCTTATTTTGGCGTATATCGACTCTCAACCACATCTTAAGCCTTCTTTTGTGCTAATACCAAAGAGAATCAAAAATGCCCTAATGGTATGTGGAAAAAGTCTTGATCACCCATATGTACGCCCGCTCTCCGACTATGTTAATAATCCGAATCCTAGCCTCGATCTTGCAAGATTGAAATACTATTTAAACATATATGAAATGTTTCGTAGAACAATATTTTCGAAACGCAGTGCAATAGATTTAATATTAAAACGGACTCCTCCATATAAAACTGAGGACGAATTTCTCAAATTCTTCATTGGCAAACATTACATTAAAACTCAGCGTATTTTTGATGTTGAGGAGACAGATAAAAATGACAATATTACTTGTTTGATGGTCAATTTCGGTCTTTTTAATGTGCGCATTTCCAATAGGAAATATTTACATCATCCAAAAGAAATAGTTAGCACCGCCGTCCTTGATTCTCGAAAAGCGACTTCTACCCATACAGCGCATATCATTGGATTTAGACCATGTGGGGAACCTGAATGCAAAAGAATTCATGAAATATTTGCCAAAGTAATTTACAACCCCTGTCCTATTGGGCTCGATAACATGAGCTTTCGCGTTGTTCTCAATATTTCTCGGGGGGCTTTGATTGATCCTGAAGATGGAGGGAAATCTCTTAAGAAGCAAACTCTGGGAGACTTGTACCCAAAATTTTCTGGGTTTGAATCTACGCAGTTTAGATATAAATATGCAAGTTTTGCTGCGACCCATTTTTTCACATTTGCTTTAACTGAACATGAAAGAAAACTTCACTCTGCTGTACGTGTGGACAAAAATGGAGTCCCCATTTCTTGGTCTCAGACAGCTCATGCTGTGAACTTTGTCAATTGGATATTTTACCTCCAATCAACTCCTAGTATCTACACACCCGAACAAAATAAAATCACTCAGACTATCGCTGAAGATTGGTTGAGAAGGGATACAGGAGTTTTGCGATTATTTGCTACATTCCTTGAGGATGAACCAAACCAAGCTAAGAAAGCCTTGACAGCCATTCATGGAGAACTATTTTGTTCGTCTTCACGAAAAGATGTTCGAATTGCCTACAGGTGCTTTGAGAAGTTTGCCCATTTATATGGCGGAGCTGATTGGAGTATTGCTGTCATTGTAGACGGACAACCCTTTTTTATAGGCGTCGATCCCAAACCGATTGAACAAACAGCTTATGAACATCTCTTAAGCGTAAGATGGCAACAAGAAAAACAAATTTTTTTCATGCCTGTCCTTGATGTAAGACCTCTTTCTGTTAAAGAGAGTGTTCAAAGTTGGCTTGAAATTGTAATAAATCCTCCAAAAATTGCTGAGGAATTATCTTCGTTTCATTTCACAGAGACAGCAAAAAAATATCGTTTAGCTTTTCTTAGGGCAATTGACAGGGGATTTTCAGAATACGTCATAGATCATGTGGCCTATCGACGAATGTGGTTAGCGGAGGAGCTTGAAAAGGTTGGAGGGACTTTGGAATCCCTTTCGATTGCCCTTCAGTCTTGCTGGAAAGAGGGCTCCTCCCCCGTAAGCCAAACTATTGAAACCCTTACAAAAACTATAGGGGATTTAGATGAGGGAGAATTGGAGAGAGTTTTCTCACACAACCCAAAAGTGCGCACTTTGATAATAGAGCAATTGCTGAATATCATCCAAAAGCAAGCTTGCACGCGAAACGTACGCCAGTTTTATAGGTTGATTGCTGTGCTATCTCGTTATGAGAAACTATGTCCCCCTGATGTTCAGTTTTTTGCCCATGTTATTTGTTTTCAATCGATGTTGAAAAATCCCAAGTTGCAAACGCACATCGAAAATTTGAATAGTTTTTTAAGGCGACGAGATTGGACAGCGATAAATAGCATGAGAAAAAGTGTCTCAGCAGATCTGAGAATAGCGATTGGTGAGTTAACCCAGCCCCCATTAAAACCTGAGGTCTTGAGACATGCCTGTGAAGCGCTTTCTCTTTTCATTGATTCTCCCTATCTCATTGCCGTTCAAGATGTGGTTTTGAAAGCGATTAACCAATTATTTCCCCGCTATCAGGGAGAATGGAACATGTTAAGAGCTCAGCTTTTAAAGCGTGAATCTGAGGGCAGTTCCACCAGATCAATGACACATGGTTCTACAGTTGTACTTCGACAACTACTTCAAGAAGTTCCAAGTTTAATTGTGATAGAGCAAATTAGTGAGACTCTTCAATCCCTAAACAAATTCCAGTTTAAGGCTAATTATGTTGAGATCTTAGCCTATCTTCAATCAATCTACTCTGAATACCCCAAGGAATGGGTGGAGCTGCGAAAACTGGTGCTTTCTATTGTGTTAGCTGGATACTCTGAACCAATTGGTAGGACAACAACTGCAGTTTCTAGGTTATTGCGAGAAACTGATTCTAAAAGAATCTCTGAAGAGCTAGAGGTCTTGAAAAAATCATTTGTAGATCGTGAATTAATTCATCATGCGATTAGCTCTGATTCTCTTTTTCGTGATATGCTTGCTGAAGGGCTTCTTATAATTATACAAAGGCATATTAACATAATGCCTGAAATGATCATGGAGTTAATTGAAGAGATTAATAAGTTGGAAAGGTTTTTTACACCTGAGCAGAAGCAGTATGTTGAAATAATTTGTTTCCAACATCAAGTTGGAAATGAAGTGCTCCAGAAACAGATTGAAGAGGTATATCCCCATACCGTACGCAGTCACCGCAACTTGTTCGACGAGAAGATGAAGGGGGTTATAGGCTGTGTAGCACGGATTATTAAAGGCAAGCTCGATGAGTATCCCAATCAAGAAGCGCTAAAAGATGCCATTACGGGCTTTCATATCATTGTACGGTCACAATTTTTTCCACTTGTTCATGGTGAAGTTCTACTACAATTTATTAGAATGCTGGATCTTCTTAATGGCGAATATCAAGAATTATTCGATGATCCGAAAGTTGAAACTATTGTAAGGCATTTATTTGAACAACGGCAAGGAACTGATACTTATATTGAACACCGTTTTAGTGTTTTTGCGCGTGACATTTTATTTACTCCACACTATCGTTTGGGACTATTTTTGCTCAAATCACTCACTCTCGGAAATCCAAAGTCTATATTTGATACCGAGCGATTATTGCTTGACGATCTCTTAGCTGCCAAGGATGACTACAAAGTCTTTCTTAAGAAATTGGGTGTTTTAAGGGAATGGGGTCCCAAATTTGAAGCAATAATAAAGGAAATAAAACCTGCAACACACCCCGCGTCAAAAATGAAAACGCCACAAAATGTAATTAATCTTCTTTCTAATTATATGGATGACCACAGGATCCAATATGAATTCAAATATTCTTACTTCGAATCAATTAACACATGGATGGAAGGCGCTAAAAAAGTTAAAAAGGAAGATGCATTTAGAGCATTTCAAATGGGGAAAAGGCATCTAGTTGAATTAATATCAAGAGGATGTGAACCGTCGATACTAGTTCCTTTTTTCAAGGTATTAAAAGGTGTTTGCTCGTTTGCATCAGAATCTGAAGCCAAACTATGGTCCGAAGAAGTAGAAGGAATGCATAAAATTATTTTCGAGGTGATACAAACTACTACTCCTCAAGTGTTAATTGAAATTGAATTATTAATTACCGATGTTTTTTCAAAAAAATTGATCGGAAAAGAGCGAAGAGATAGTATTTATGAGGCAATTGTTGCTAAGTATATTCTTCTCAAATATGACGTTCCCTTTTCTCTTTCAAAATGGGATCTTGAACATTTTATAAGCCTGCTAATTTCTCCCGACACTACTGAACCAAAGGAAAAATTATTTCGCCAATTTTGTACAAGGATTAAATCTTATGGTTTTAAGAGTTTAAAACACCGCGATTTGGTGGTCAATATTGTTAATGAACAAATGCTCTTTCTAAATGCTGCAAGTTCAAGCCCGTTAATTACTGGATATACAATTGAATTCATCTCTATGCTTAGGCATCTCTTTGGAACATGGGGTAAAAATGGAGAACATTCTAAAGAATTAGAAGATCTAATTTCTGTAATATTAAAATCTCCGCTATTTCCAAAATTTAGAACACCTGACTATGCGCCACTTTTCGAGGGGTTACTGAGCACGGGTAATCGACAACTCTTTGTTTTTGTTTCGTCAATTTATAAAGAACAAGCATTAAATAATGAAAAACTATCGAATCCTATACTTGCTTTAGATTATTTAAAGTGTTTTTCAAGATTCCCTACTTCAGAGTATTTTGAACAAACGTTCTATATTATTGAAAAACTGGGTGAAGGAGATTTGGTTCATTTCTTGAAGGCATATGAGCTTGGTCTCGCTTGTTGGGATAGATTAATTTCTTCAGAACATCATAACAGTAAGCGAAGGAGTACATATGTACAAGGACTTGTGGAGTTTTCAAATCGCTCCATTCCGGGTCTTAGCAGATTAGGGCCTACTGATCGAGAAAGCCGACATAAGATACTCATGACATTGCTAACTCTTCCGAATAGCCTAGAGTTATTCTCTCAGGCCTGTTTGCTGGCTGTTACATGGAGTAGATCGCATCCGATTTCGTGCGCACCTTTATTAGCAAAAATATTAACACTCGAGAGTACAAAGTTTGCCATCCATTCATTCGAATTGAATACTCTCATTCCTTGTTTAAGTTTCGTGGCCGGTAGCACTGATCTATTTGCTGCTCTCGCAATTATTGATAAAATTGACAAAATGCCGCATGCATTCGAACTTTGGAAGTTTTGTACTGAAGCTTTGGAGGGCATTTCTCTGAGGCTTTTTGCAATTGACAGTGCCTCTGAAGAACACAATAGAAGAAAAGCTGCAGTAAAGACCGCAGTTGGCTCATTAGCTGGTACGCTCACCCGACATTTATTCGAGGTTGCACCTCATTTCAATCGTGACCAAAACTATAAGTCAAATATACTTATAATGATCGATAAACTGATGTCGTTATACAGAGCATCTGATTGTGTTGAAGTGGGAATAAAGTTGTTCTGTGAAACCCTGAGCAAGCTAGAACTTACTCCCTATATAAAATTCAAAATATGTATACAGATTTTTAAATATAAAGATAGCTTTACAGAAGATGTCCTGCGCACAGTGAGTGCGGTGATTTACGACGCAACCAGCTTTATTGTTAGAATGGAAAGTGAGACATCACCGCCCTGTAAATTTCCTTTAAATTTTATGGGGCGCAATGAACTGAGTAATGATTATTTTGTGAACGCATTGATTCTTATGCATCGTGTTTATTTTTTAAACGCCACTAAGAATGGAGATACACTACGTTATGATAACTATAAAGAATATTATTTCCGAGCTTTAAATGGAAAAACTTTTCACTTAGATCTTGTCCCAGTGGTTACTGGCACCTGTTTAAGATTAGTCATTGGCTCGCCTATGGTATTATATTTAAAGGAAATCTGTGAAGCAGAGGTGAGTAAAGCAAAATCGACAGTGAGCTGGAATAACATGCTATACTCAATGTTTCGCTCCAATCATAATAAATTAATAGATCTAGTCTGTTCAGAATTTCAAAAGCGGCACAACAGAAACTATGAAATATTCTCGAAACGATACCATGCGCTTCCCGATAAAACATATTTTGGAAGTTCGCCATCTACACTGAAAGAAGAGGCCAGGACACGCGAATTTGTAGCCACTTTTGTTGAACTGATACGTCATGCCGAACTCGATTTCGATGCGGATATAAGTGAGAAAGCTTTGGTGGAATCTCCACAAGAAGCCTTAAGGTTCTTAGAGCTTTCCATAGAGAAAGGAGGTGATTTCAATTTGGCTTCACATAAATCTGCAGCGGATAAGCTTGGGGCATTTGAACAAATTCTTGATTTATTTTTGGACGTGCAAAAGATTTTATTTAGAACGAGTACTTCATATGAGGTGTTGGAGGTTCATGCGCTTAGGCTAAAAAAAATCGCTGTGAAGTGGTACCAGCAGAATCAGAGCCAATTTGAGATAATATTTGGGAATTTGTCAGTTACAAAACCAACTGATGTACAGATATTTGTAAGAAAAGTGAAACTACTGATGGATCTGTTTCCGCCGCCGACAAAGTAAAGCCTGGTGCAGGGACGGGCTTATCAGGCCAACGGCCTGACGTATAAAAGCCTAGGGCACCGCCCTAGGTCGTCCAGAGTTGATTCTCAGGCTGAAAGCCTGACGTATGGTTTACAAAATTATGTTAATCCCACAGACATTGCTCATCAAATGGAACCCGATTGAGTTGGAGGATCTTATGGTATTAATCTTGAAAGGATTGAGTTTTGTGGTGTTCCTTTTGGTTTGAAATATATGTCACCCTGAATTGGGGTTTGTTTTGCATCAACTGTGTTTGCTATACACCAGGCTTTCAGCCTGAGAATTAACTCTGGACGTACCTAGGACGTTGCCCTAGTACACTGTAAGGTAAATCCGTGCCAGTAAAAACTCCGCCAAAGCCCCGGGGTTGAATCGATCGTAAGTCACCCCATATTGCTAATATTGGGTGACTTACGATCGTTCAACCGCGGGAGCTTTCGCGAAGTTTTTACTTGGACGGATTTACCTTACAGTGTACTAGGCTTTTATACGTCAGGCCGTTGGCCTGATGAAATGGGCCGGCGCGTGCTTAGCCCTCGCAACGACTCTTGCATGGTCTCGTCTGCGCGTGGGACGGTCCCACGCACAGCAAGACCATTTATGTCCTTTTTTCTAATCACTCTTTTTCATTATAATCGCTATTTTCCCCTATAACCAGGTAATTTTTTATGTTCGATCCACTTGACAATGAATCCTTTAATGCACGCGAATTGCGCATGCTCAAATTCTGGCGCGATTCAAACATTTTCCTACGCTCTGTCAACGAGCGCAAAAATGGCCCATACTTCACATTTTACGATGGCCCCCCTTTCGCCACTGGTTTGCCACATTATGGACATCTACTCGCTGGCACAATTAAAGATGTCGTCCCCAGATACAAAACGATGAAGGGGTATTACGTCCCGCGGCGCTTTGGATGGGATTGCCATGGTCTTCCCATCGAACAGGAGATCGAAAAAGCCCACAACCTATCTGGAGCCACATCAATTGAAGCTTTTGGCATACAAAACTTCAATGAAGAATGTCGAAAAATTGTCCTGAGATATACTGAAGAATGGAAAACTGTCGTTAATCGCATGGGACGCTGGGTCGATTTCGATGCCACTTACCGTACCATGGATCTTTCTTTCATGGAATCGGTCTGGTGGGTGTTTAAAGAGCTTTTTGATAAAGGACTTGTCTACGAAGGATTCAAAGTCATGCCTTTTTCCGCAAAGCTTGGAACCCCTTTATCGAATTTTGAAGCAGGTGAAAACTATAAAGACATCGACGACCCTTCGTTGACAGTATCGCTGCAGCTCATCGATGACCCCTCAACCTCTCTATTAATCTGGACAACAACCCCATGGACATTGCCTTCAAACCTAGCTGTCATGGCAGGCCCCGATGTCGATTATGTCAAAGTGAAGGATCACTCCTCCCAACGCTCCTATATTCTAGCCGAAAAAGCCCTTCCAACATATTTTAAATCATCTTCAGACTATACAATCATCTCGAAAATGAAGGGACGCCTACTTGCTGATTTGCGCTATCAACCCCTTTTCTCATACTTTGCAGATCGATCCACACAAGGCGCCTTCAAGGTAATCATGGAACCAAGTGTCTCCACCGAAGATGGTACTGGATTGGTGCACTGCGCTCCAGCGTTTGGCGAAGTCGACTTTTATGCCTCCCAGCGCGAGGGGATACCTCTAGTATGTCCTGTAGACAACAATGGATTATTTACTGCAGAAATTCCGGAATATGTCGGTCAATTTGTCAAGGACGCCGACAAAGATATTATCAGACGTCTAAAACAAATGGGACACATCTTCCATCATGGAACCCTTCATCACCGCTATCCATTTTGCTGGCGGTCTGACACTCCATTGATCTACAAGGCAGTCAGGACCTGGTTTGTGGCCGTTGAGAAGGTTAAGGAGGCGATGCTCGAAGCGAATTCAGAAATCCATTGGATGCCAGAACACGTCAAATTTGGTCGTTTTGGCAAATGGTTGGAGGGTGCGAGAGATTGGGCGATTAGTCGTAACCGTTATTGGGGGACTCCTATACCGATCTGGCGTTCTGAGGATGGCAGTTTGTTGGTCCTATCGAGCATTGCAGAGTTGGAAGAGGCGACCGGGAAGAAAATCACAGATATCCATCGTCACTATATTGACGACCTTGTGATTACACGAAATGGAAAAACGTATAAACGAATCCCAGAAGTATTTGATTGCTGGTTTGAATCGGGTTCTATGCCCTATGCACAAAATCATTATCCTTTTGAAAATAGGGAGCTTTTTGAAAAGCATTTCCCTGCAGATTTCATCGCGGAGGGAATTGATCAAACGCGAGGTTGGTTCTATACTCTCACGGTATTAGCAGCGGCACTTTTTAAACAGCCCGCCTTTAAAAACGTGGTAGTCAATGGCATTGTGTTGACTGCTGATGGATCCAAAATGTCAAAACGGTTAAGAAACTATCCCGATCCGATGACCGTTGTAGAAAAGTATGGAGCCGATGCTGTGCGGCTTTACATGCTCCATAGTCCTGCTGTGAGGGCAGAAGACCTCTGTTTTTCCGAACATGGCGTCGAGTTAATCTTGCGTCAAATTTTGATTCCTCTTTGGAATGCCTATAGCTTTTTTATCACTTATGCTCGCATCTATCATTGGAAGCCATCTGAAGCGGTGCTTGCAGAGAAAATCGAACCCGATGCGGTCATCGATAGATGGATCCTCTCCATGTTGAATAAGCTAATCCACGAAGTGGAAGAGGGGATGGACGATTATAATTTGAACGCTGCCGTGGAGCCCTTTGTGGGCTTTGTGGAAAAGCTGACCAATTGGTACATACGCCGCAGTCGACGTCGTTTTTGGGAAGAAGAGGCTTCTTCCGATCGAGATCAGGCCTTTGGCACCCTTTACGAAGTGTTGCTACAGCTCACAAAAATCGCAGCCCCCTTTGTTCCCTTTCTGAGTGAAGCGATCTATAAAAACTTGCGCACAACTCAAATGCCAGATTCGGTCCATTTATGCAGTTATCCCGTCTATCATCCAGGGCAGCGGGATGTTGAGCTCGAACAAGCGATGGAGGCTGTACAGACCGTTGTGAGCCTTGGGCATGCCTTGCGCAAAGATCAAAAACTAAAAGTGCGTCAGCCTTTAGCGACGGCCCACATAGCATCAGGGGATCCTTCTATTTTGCATTTCTTAAAAGATCAGCAGCATTTGATTGCCGACGAACTCAATGTGAAGAACGTGGTTTTTGGCACAGATGAGACAGAATTTGTCGCGCTAAAAGCCAAGCCAAATTTTCGCGTATTAGGGAAAAAAGTTGGAGGCAAAATGCGTGCAGTCCAACAGGCCATTGAGAAATTGGATCAGCACCAGCTGAAGGAAATACTGGAGGGGAGATCGATATCATTGAAAGTGGATGATGAGACCTTTTCACTTACTCCAGAGGACATTCAAGTGGATCGCGTTGTTCACGAAGGGATGGTTGCTGCCAATGAGGGACACATTACAATTGCCCTTGACACAAACCTGACAGAGCCTTTGGTAGTTGAAGGTTTTGCACGTGAAATTGTGAATAAAATTAATACGATGAGGCGGGAGGCAGATTTTGCTGTGACAGACCGCATAAAGGTTCAGATGCAAACCACGCCCAGAGTTGAGAGTTGCTATCGGGAGTATCAGAGTTATATCTCGAATGAGGTTTTAG
>Ga0207056_1079_pt1 | contig 17766 bp, 12 predicted proteins | sample Alteio_BWMinCont_58_FD_153289 | JGI IMG/M metagenome (GOLD analysis project Ga0207056, IMG submission 153289) | Enriched cells from forest soil in Barre Woods Harvard Forest LTER site, Petersham, Massachusetts, United States -... | ecosystem: Environmental > Terrestrial > Soil > Temperate forest >... | reverse complement strand
AAAGTATCTTTTACAAAACCATCGTACGAAATATTTAAGGCTTTTATTGTTGGCGCAATTGAATCAAAAGTCACAAAATAATTACCGAAATTATTATTTCTGGCGGTTACAAAACCATTCCTGAATTCTCCTCCTGCTGAATGAATATTTCCTTCTTTTGTATAGTATGCAACCAATAATTTGTATTGTAATTTCTCAGGAAAATTTTCAGGTTTGATCGAAATGGTAAATGATTTATGAAGAGGAGTGAACTGATCATGAATTTTATAAATAGGTGAAAAAGAATTTTTTTCTTTCTCTTTTAAAATATCAAAACAAAACTCGAGTGTGTCATATAAAACCCTTGCCGGTACTTCTATTATCAGGTTTTGAGTCTTGTAAATATTATCTGTTTTTGGATAAAATATCGCAGAACGACAAACATTATTTTTGTATTCATGTTGAATTTCATTTAATTTTTTATGAATGAAAAACGAAAATGATTCGGAATGTCCGGCAATATCACAAATGCAAAAAGATACTTTATGAACCGTCTGATCATTTAAAAAATATTTTCCTTTGTTGCAGAGATAATTATAAATCTTATAAATATTCCCGTCATCCAAAAAGCATTTCTGATACCTTATATCATTTCGTTTGTATTGTTCATAATCAATGTGAACATTCACACACCGTGAGTTTTCAAAATCAATCCTGTCCAATCGGTAACTGAAAAATTCTTTATCATCAACATACATTTCCATTCCATACAAACTGTATTCATGTTCGGCATCAGTCATGTAATCATAAGCTTCAACACCAAAACCAACTAGTCCTCCGGAAACTTCCAGGGTGTCATTGTAAAATAAAACTGAATCAACACGAATGGAATTTTTCTTTGAAACGGAAAATCTTTTAAGAATAAAAGGACGGTTTTCACTGAGGTCGTAAATAAGAATTCTTTTAATTTGAGGATCTAAAAAATCAACTCCTCGAATACCAAAAAGTTGTGGATTCAAAGGTTCTTCAGTTCTCGAGTCACGAATTTCAAAATGAAGATGCGGTCCGGTGGAACCACCACTGTTTCCACTCCACCCAATGATCTGACCTTTTTTTATTTTTAATGTTCCCGAACCAGGAAAATTATCAAACTCAAAAGTTTCATTTTGGTACTGATACTTTTTTATGTAGTCGGCAATAGCACCTTCATATCTTTGTAAATGTCCGTAAACACTCATATAACCATTTGGATGCTGGATGTAAATTGCTTTGCCGTAACCAACCGGTGAAACTTTTATCCGGGCAACAAATCCATCTGCAACCGCATAAACAGGCATACCTTCGTGCTCATACGTGCGGATATCCATGCCTGAATGAAAATGATTTTCACGAAGTGAACCGAATGGAGCGCTTAAATAAATTGGTGTGTCGAGCGGTGATTGAAAATAATTTTGAGGATAATAGGATTGTGAATTAGCGAATGAGTGAATGAATAAATAAATGATTGTGAAAATTAATTTGATGATTTGATGATTCGATGATTTGATGATTTGGTAGTTATTTTTCATTTTCTAATTATCATATTGTCTCATCAAATAATCATTTTATTTCGCAAGTTAACATGTGTTCATTTTCAATAAAACCTTCCAGTTTATCGCCAATATTGACCTTGCCAACACCAGCGGGAGTTCCGGTATAAATCAGATCTCCTATTTTCAGTGTAAAATAATTTGAAACAAATGCGATTATTTTTTCGAAGGAAAAGATCATGTCTTTTCTGTTTCCTTTCTGAACTGTTTCTCCGTTTTTCTTCAATGAGAAAGAAATATTTTCAAAGATAAATTTATCAATTGAAATAAAATGAGTACTTATCGGGGCTGAGTGGTCAAATGCTTTTGCGAGTTCCCATGGAAGTCCTTTTGCCTTTAAATTATTTTGTAAGTCTCGTGCAGTAAAATCTATTCCCAACCCAATTTCATTAAAATAATTTCGTGCAAATTTCTCTTCTATTTTCTTCCCGACCTTATTGATTCGAATAACCAGTTCAATTTCATGGTGAACATCATTTGAAAAATCGGGTAAATAAAATGGTTCATTATTTTTCAGAAGAGCAGTATCAGGTTTCATAAAAACAACAGGGTTCTCTGGAACTGTATTTCCAAGTTCTCTGGCGTGTTCACCGTAATTTCTTCCTACGCAGAATATTTTCATCCTAATTATTTAACAAATCTTGAAACAAATATATTTTGATTTAACTTTTATTTTTCAAATAATTAATTGCCATCCTCAATTGACCGTAACTTATAGTTTCGCCAACTTCATTTTTAATAGACCCCAGCAAGAGAAAACCTAATTTGTCACAAGCCTTTTTAATCTTATTCATTTCTTCTTTACTTACAAAATCAAAAACATTTACTTCATTGGTTGCAACAAATTCAGCCAAATGTCCTTCGATGGTAGTAACAGCCATTCCGCGCTGCTTGGCAATTTCATCCACTTTCATTCCTTGTTTATAAAAATTCAATGATTCAAGTTTTGTGCTGCCTTTTTCTACTTTTACTTTTTTAGTTTTTTTTGTTTCTGAAACAACAGATTTTCTTTCGATCATTTCCACATCAAAACTAAGATCGCCAAAAGTTATTCGCTGAATATCATTTATTTTTTTCCAAAGAATATTTTCAACTTCATTTACATATTGAGAATATTTGCGGACTTTAGTTTTACCAAGAAGATAGGACTGAAGCGAGTTTAATGGATCAATTAATTCATCTTTTATTTTTTCTGCAAAGTATTTTTTCGCCCCGGTAACTTTTAAATTCAACCAGTTTTGATTGATCGGTTTTTCTGAAAATTTATTGTCGAGTTCTGCAATAAACTTTTTAGAAATATCCATTTGTGCTTTCACTTTCTCAAGAAGAATTTTTGAAGTATTATTTGCTAAATTTTTATCAGGAATTTTTTTTGTTTTGGTTATCGTATCAAATTCCTCAAGCATCGCAACCAATTTTTTCCAGTCAAAAGTTTTGATCAAAACCAGTGAGGCGTATTTTAATTTTTCATCGGTGAGAATGTTTTTAATTTCAGTAAATCTGTTTTTCTGTTGAGAAAATTCAACAATTCTTTCATCGTTTTTTACACTTTGAGGAAATATTTCTGATAAAAGAAAAATTCCGTTTAGAGTTCTGCATCTGCTTAATGCAACATACACCTGACCGGCTGTGAACGACTGTCCTGCATCAATCACGGCATGATCGAAAGTTAATCCCTGGCTTTTATGAATAGTGATAGCCCAGGCAAGCCGAACAGGATATTGTGTAAAACTTCCCAATTCTTCTTCTTCTATTTTTTGTGTTTCATTATTCAATTTATAACGGATATTTTCCCATTTTTCTTTTTCAAGAATTAAGTCAATTCCATCTCCTGAAAGTGTCACAGCAATTTCTTCATCAGTAATTTTCTTTACTGTTGCAAGTTTGCCGTTAAAATATCTTTTCGAACTGTCCGAATCATTTTTGATGAACATAACTTGTGCGCCTTCTTTAAGAGTCAATTCCATTTCTGTCGGTAACGCATTTTCAGAAAAATTTCCGTTGATCTCACCTTTGAATTTATGCGATTGGGTTGTTAATTTTTGTAATTCCGTAAAATTAATCCGGTCTGCAATACGGTTGTGAGTAGTGAGTGTTATCGAGTTTTTCGGAACATTTCTTTTATCAGCTTTAAAGCGTTCCTGCAATAATTCAACATCAAACGCGCTCATTTCATTATTGCGAATATTGTTAAGCAACTTGATGAATTTTTCTTCACTTTGGCGATAAATTTTATTTAACTCGATAAACAAAATCGGATTCTCACGCAATGCATTTGCACTGAAAAAAAATGGACTTTCATAATGATCTTTCATTTTGTACCATTCTTCATCGGCAACTACCGGTGGCAACTGGTATAAATCACCGATAAATAAAACCTGTACACCACCGAAAGCAATATTTTTTCTTTCTCTGAAATGTCTCAGGATGGCATCCATAGCATCCACCATATCTGCACGCAACATGCTCACTTCATCAATTATTAAAAGTTCAAGTTCATTTATCAGATCAATTTTCTGATTGCTGAAACGAATGTTTCGGATGAGTGAATTCCGGTTAATGAAATTTTCATTTCCGAAAAGATTTTTGCCTTCACCAATAAACGGAACAAACGGCAGTTGAAAAAAAGAATGCATGGTAACTCCACCGGCATTTATTGCCGCAACACCGGTTGGCGCTACAACAACGGTATTCTTATGTGTATTTTCTTTGATGAATTTCAGGAAAGTTGTTTTTCCCGTACCAGCTTTTCCTGTAAGAAAAAGATTTCTTGAAGTGTGATTTACAATTTCGGCAGCAAGTGAAAAGAGTTCATTTTCTTCATTTAAATAAGTAGAGTTTTCTTGTTTCATTTTACATATTATTTTATTTTTTTATATCATACAAAGTTATTAAAAAGATTGATAAGTGACCTATGTGAAAACTTTGTATCCTTCGTGCGGAAATATTTCATTTCAATTTAAAATTTCAATTTCTTTTTTCACAAACTCCATCAATTCTTTGATGTAGGATGCTGAAAAATTAAATTCAATTCCGGCTGTTTTATAAATCTCACCAATGGTTTTTGTATAACCTAAAGTCAGAGCTGCTTTGTATTGTTCGATGGCTTTTGTTTTGTTGTGAATGAAATTTCTCCAAACAGCCAGTGCGCCAAGTTGCGCCATACCGTACTCGATGTAATAAAACGGAACTTCGTACAAATGCAATTGTTTTTGCCAGCCATACATTTGCACATCTTCAAAACCACTCCAGTCAACCATTCCGGTTCCGAATTCTTTGGTTAATTCTATCCAATATTTTTTTCTTTCATCAATCGTGTGTGCTGGATGAGTATATAACCAATGCTGAAATTTATCAATCGTTGCGATCCACGGAAGAATTTTAATGATGCCTTCGAGGTGCTCTTCTTTTGAACGATTAAAATCTTCTTTGCTTTTATAAAATTCATCCTGACCTTCATAACTTATGAGTTCCATGCTCATGCTTGCAAGTTCAGCCACCTCACTCGGACAACTTTTGAATGAAGACAATTCGAGATCTTTGCTCAAAAAAGAATGAACCGCATGTCCGCCTTCGTGTACCATCGTTTCCACATCACGGGTAGATGAAGCTGCATTCATAAAAATGAACGGAACATTTGTTTCAGCCATAGGATAATTGTAACCACCGGGAGCTTTTCCTTTTCTCGATTCGAGATCGAGCCGTCCCATGTCATCCATCGTTTGAATGCACCACGCGAAATAATCATCAACCTTATGGAAACAGTTCACGGTTTTTTCGAGCAGGTCTTCACCGCTTGTGAACGGTTCGAGGGCTGCACGGTTTTTTGTATCCACATCCATGTCCCACGGACGAAGTTTATAACCGAATTCTTTTTCACGTTTTGCAGTAAAATCTTTTACCAGCGGCATCACTTCTTTTTGAATCGCATCATGAAATGCAAAACAGTCTTCGGGAGTGTAATCAAATCTTCCCATCGCAGCAAACATATAATCACGGAAGTTGGCGAAGCCTGCATTTACAGCCACTTTGTTGCGAAGCGAAATGAGTTTATTGAACAATTCATCCAACTCATTTGCATGAGCCAACCGTTTATCATTTATTTTTTTGAACGCTTCTTCGCGTTTATTTCTGTCGGGATTTTTTAAATAATTTGATGCCTGCTGAAGTGTCAATTCTTTGCCTCCCATTTCCACCATCATCCTGCCAACGATGGTTCCGTATTTTTGCGATTCGGTTGAAATTTCTGCCATGAGCGGCACATTCTCTTCTCTGAAAATTTCTATTTCTTTTTTGATACCACGCAGGTAAATGAAATATTTATCGTGGTCGAGTTCATTCAAAAATTTGCAGGCAACTAATTTTCTGTTCATCTTATTCGTAAGCGGAGAAATTTTCGGTTCAATTTCATTTACGAAAAAAAGATAGGATAATTCAAGTGCCGAGTCTTCCGTATTGCAGGTCATGCGTACGTATCGCCAGGCGAGGTCTTCGCTCACAAACGCTTCCAGTTCGCTGCGGTGTTTGAGCCAGGTTTCCAATTCATCTTTTGAATGAATTTCGCGTTCGAGCAGTTGAGTAAAAAAAGGTTCAAGTGCTTCCCATGAAGTTACTTTTAATTTATCTGGTAAAAATTTGCGGTGTGTAAGGACGATCATCGGTTAATAAATTTCGGGTTCAAAGTAAAGCATTAAATTGAAAATTATTTTGGAAAATGAAATGTCTTTGACACCAACCTCTTGTTAGCCTTAATTTCTAAATATATTATTTAAAACCGATGCAAGGAATCATTTCCTTTATGTAAAAAATTCCGTCAAATCCGTTTGTCCAATCAGTCCAATAATTTTCATAATTTAAGCATTTCATATAAAAATGTTCCCTTTCAATAGTATTTTCTTCATTATATTTTTTAAAATCAACAAATCCATAATTTATTTTTTCTGACATCCAATTTTCAAAACTAAATCGCTCAGGTTTTGAAATATCTTGAGTTTTAGAATTCCCGAAATATTTATTTCCAAATGAACCATGTTTAGAAGTAAATCCTAAGATATACGTTGTTTTTCTGACAGAAGAATCCTTTGTGAAATAGCTTCCCATAGAATTATAATAATTGGGATTCTTAAAAATATGTCCATTGTGAGCCCAAACAATAATTTTTTCATTCGGATATTTTATATTCATTATCCAATTTAAGTTATTTGCCATTTGCTTGTCTCTAATAATAGTACCAGTAGTCAAATCTTTATTTCTTTGAAAAGCTAATCTGCTTAAAGTAGTTTGTTTTAAGTTTTGGAAACACTGATAAAAAAAATCGTTTAGAATTGAGGAGATTCTCAATTCGCTTTCTATGCTATCAATGAATGAAATCATTAAAATTTGTTCTAACGAATCTCTTTGGTTATAATAAATTATGGAATCAATTAAAGGAAGAAATGTTTTCTTGTAAGATTCTTTTTGAGTGAAAGGAATGTGCTGTGAAACTAAGAAACTATCAATGTCGTTTTTAAAATGTTTAGTGCTATAATGCCCGAATATTTGACTGTCAAAGCCTGAAATAATTAATGGGGTGGAGGTTTTAATAGTTGCAGGAATATAATTATAAAAAAGATTGTTACAAGCCTTGCAACCAGTCCAAACGCTATGAATGTTATAAGTAAAATAAAATGAATCTAAGGGTAATTTATTTTGTTGTAATAAATCCCACTTTCTGTTCAGAGAATAAAAATCGCTTTCAAAAGCGAGAACATTAAAACCTTTTCTTTCGTGTAAATATTTAACTAATCTTGTTTTTGCTAAAAAAGTTAATGCGTCACCGTGGCTTGCTTCGCCAAGCATAACAATTCTTGAATTACCAATCGCATTACCTATTGCTTCAATGTCTGAATAGTCAAATGAGTCTGGTTGAATTGTAATGATCGGGAAAGTATTTTTCTTGACATATTTTTTTATGCCAATTTGAGCAAGCGAATTTAATGTGAAAGTAATTATTAAGATATTTGTTAAAAAGTATTTTGACATCTTTTCTGCATAGTAAACCACCCGCAAAGTAAAATTATTTTTCAAATAAAATTCTTACATAAAAAAACCACCGGCATGCGGTGGTAAAAAACCCGTTCCGAAAATAATTCGGTACAGAAAATATTATGTTCCCGATTTCGGGCGGTAGGTCATTTGCGATCCTGCAGAACCTTTGCTGCTGTGCTTTGATGCCATATTTTTCGGGGCTTTTGGGGTAACTGTTTTTTTTGCCTCAGTATGTTTTGGAAGATCTTCTGCGCCTTCTGCCGGTTCTTCTGTAGCCGCTGCTTTTAATTTTTCAAAATCAATATCAGCTTTCAAAAGATGATACCAGCTTATCAGTTTTTTTATATCCGAATCGTACACACGTTCGTTATCAATTTTTATGGCTCCGCTCAAAAACTCGCGAACGGTTTTCAGATCAGCTTTCACATCAGGAACCGCTTCATTATTTTTTTCTTTTTCATTCAGATTTACCAATACTTCGGCAAGTTTCATATCATCTCCTTCGGTGAACATTGAAATGTCTTCGAGCACCGAAACTTTATCCTGAACACTGGTGGCAAATCTTTTTCCGGTGCCAATAGTTTCCAAAATCAAACCCGTTTTTGAACGACCGATTATTTTGTGAAGTCCGCTCACTCCTGCAATTGAAACAATATCTTTTAATTCCATTTATTAATTTTTTCAAGGCAAATGTAATCAATTTTAGAAAATGAAAATGGAATTGATTTAAATCAGGGTATTTTATTTTTCTGTACAACTCTGTGAAAATAATATACCGCAGAGGCTCAAAGACGCAGAGAAAGAAGTTAAGACAATTCATAAAAACAGGAAACTGTCAATTACCGTATAATGTCTTATTTTTGCGTGTTTAATTCAGAGAAAAGAAATTATGCAGGCAGAAGAAAAATATATTCCAAAAAATAAAATTCGCATAGTTACAGCCGCATCATTGTTTGACGGGCATGATGCAGCCATCAATATTATGCGAAGAATTATTCAGGCAAGCGGTGCTGAAGTCATTCATCTCGGTCATGATAGAAGTGCCGAAGAAGTGGTGGATTGCGCCATTCAGGAAGATGCGAATGCCATTGCCATGACAAGCTACCAGGGTGGACACATGGAATATTTTAAATTCATGTACGATCTTTTAAAACAAAAAGGCTGTAGTCATATAAAAATTTTTGGCGGTGGAGGTGGAGTGATTCTTCCTAAAGAAATGGAAGAATTACACAAATATGGAATTACACGAATTTATTCTCCTGATGATGGACGTTCGATGGGATTGCAGGGGATGATAAATGATATGCTGGAGAAATGTAAAAGCCCCACCAACCTCCCCGATGGGGAGGCTTTTGATGCCAATAGAATTTTGAATCTTAATGGAGAATTGAAAGAATCCCTAAAAAGAAAAAATTATAAAATAATCGGACAATTAATTTCTACTGCAGAAAATAATCCGGAAGGTTTTGGGAAAATTCATCATCAAATCACCGAATCGTCAAATCATCAAATGTCAACTGTTCTCGGAATTACCGGAACCGGTGGTGCAGGAAAATCTTCTTTGATTGACGAATTGGTAAGAAGATTTTTGTTGGATTTTAAGGAAAAATCAATTGCAATAATTTCTGTTGACCCATCAAAACGCAAGACGGGTGGTGCTTTGCTTGGTGACAGGATACGGATGAATTCAATAAAAAATTCGCGTGTGTACATGCGCTCGCTTGCAACCCGACAATCAAATTTAGCACTGTCAAAATATGTGAAAGAAGCTGTTGAAATTGTGAAAGCAGCAGGATTTGATCTCATCATTTTGGAAACATCGGGCATCGGGCAAAGCGATACGGAGATCATTGATCATAGCGATTTGGCATTGTATGTAATGACACCAGAATATGGTGCGGCAACACAGTTGGAAAAAATTGACATGCTTGATTTTGCAGACATTATTGCCATCAATAAATTTGATAAAAAAGGTGCGAGTGATGCATTGCGTGACGTGAAAAAACAATTCCAGCGCAATCACCAAAAGTTTGACGAATCGCCTGATTCGATGCCTGTTTACGGAACAATCGCTTCACAATTCAATGATCCCGGAATGAACAGTTTGTACAAAGCAGTGATGGATAAAATTGTTGAAAAAACCGGAGCAGATTTGCGCTCAACGTATAAAATCACGGATGAAATGAGTGAAAAAATTTACATCATTCCGCCTCAGCGTGCACGTTATCTTTCAGAAATTTCTGAGAACAACCGAGGCTATGATAAATGGGTTCTGAAGCAATCGGAAATTGCAGAGAAATTATATGGCTTACGGATTTCAATTAATGAATTTAAAAAATCAAAATTAGATGATAAGGATCGTTTGATAAAAATGCTTGAAGAAACTTACAATAATATTTCAATCGAGCTTGACACCAGGAATAAAAGCATACTCGAGGCATGGGAAGAAAAGAAAAAACAATACCAGAACGAATATTATATTTTTAAAGTTCGTGATAAAGAATTAAAAATTAAGACACATACCGAATCACTTTCACACACAGAAATTTCAAAAATCGCTGTTCCGAAATTCAAAAGTTGGGGCGATATTTTAAAATGGTGTTTGCTCGAAAATTTCCCGGGTGAATTTCCATACACTGCCGGAATTTATCCATTCAAACGCGAAGGTGAAGACCCGACACGAATGTTTGCAGGTGAAGGCGGACCCGAAAGAACCAACAAACGTTTTCATTATGTGTCGCTGGGAATGCCTGCCATTCGCCTGAGCACAGCTTTCGATTCGGTAACGCTTTATGGAAATGATCCTGATCATCGTCCGGATATTTATGGAAAAATCGGGAATGCAGGAGTGAGTGTTTGGAGTTTGGATGCAGCAAAAAAATTGTATTCAGGGTTTGATCTTGCTGATGCAAAGACTTCTGTTTCGATGACCATCAACGGACCGGCAGCAATCATCTGCGCATTTTTTATGAATGCAGCCATTGATCAGAATTGCGAAAAATATATTTGCAAAAATGGTTTGGAAAAAGAAGTTGATAAAAAAATGGACGAGATTTTCAAATCGAGAGGAATAAAACGTCCTCAATATAACGAAACAATTCCGGAAGGAAATGACGGATTGGGATTGATGTTACTTGGTGTTTCGGGTGATATGGTTTTGCAAAAAGATGTTTATCAGAAAATAAAAAATGAAACATTAAAACAGGTTAGAGGAACGGTGCAGGCAGATATTTTGAAAGAAGACCAGGCGCAGAACACCTGTATTTTTTCCACTGAATTTTCTTTGCGCGTGATGGGTGATGTGCAGCAATATTTTATTGATAACGGTGTGCGAAATTTTTATTCGGTTTCCATTTCAGGTTACCACATTGCCGAAGCGGGTGCCAATCCTATCACACAGCTTGCACTTACAATCTCAAACGGTTTCACTTACGTTGAATATTATTTGAGTCGCGGTATGAACATTGATGATTTTGCTCCGAATCTTTCATTCTTTTTCTCCAACGGAATTGATCCTGAATATTCTGTGATTGGTCGCGTGGCTCGCAGAATATGGGCAAAAGCAATGAAAATAAAATATGGTGCGAATGAACGTTCTCAAATGTTGAAGTACCATATTCAAACCAGCGGAAGAAGTTTGCACGCGCAGGAAATTGATTTCAATGATATCAGAACAACATTGCAAGCGTTGTATGCAATTTATGATAATTGCAATTCGCTTCATACCAATGCGTATGACGAAGCCATCACTACGCCAACAGAAGAATCGGTGAGACGTGCAATGGCAATTCAGTTAATTATAAACCGCGAATTAGGTTTGGCAAAAAATGAAAATCCATTACAAGGTTCTTTTATTATTGAAGAGTTAACTGATTTGGTTGAAGAAGCAGTGCTGAGTGAATTTGATAAAATTTCAGAACGCGGTGGAGTGTTGGGCGCAATGGAAACAATGTATCAGCGGACAAAAATTCAGGAAGAAAGTTTGTATTACGAAACACTGAAACATACCGGAGAATTTCCAATTATAGGTGTGAATACATTTTTATCAAGCAAAGGCTCACCAACTATTTTGCCTAAAGAAGTGATCCGTTCGACAACAGAAGAAAAAGAATTTCAAATTGAAATGTTGAACCAATTAAAAAAAGGGAACGAAGAAAAAGGAAAAGAAATGTTGCACAGGTTACAGCAGGTTGCAGTTCACAACAAAAATATTTTTGATGAATTGATGGAGACCGTAAAATATTGTTCGCTCGGGCAAATTACACATGCTTTGTTTGAAGTGGGCGGGCAGTACAGGAGAAATATGTAATCTATAAATTATGAAATTATTTAATTTTCAAATTTTAATAATTGTGGTATTAGTTAGTACCTCTTGCAATAAGAATGGATGTGATGAGGTTAATCCAAACCCAGACCATATTGTTGTACAAACAGCTGAACTTTTAGATTCAACAGCTACTTGGTTAACTAATATTGATACAGGTAATTTTAATTTTGTAACCGCTACAGGATCGAATGCGAATTATAAAGTAAGTAACATTGGTCAAGGCTCAAATTTTGAAGGTATTGGTGGTTCAACCTTGAATGCAAAATGTACAGAAGAAATTAAAGGTTATAATTCAGTTTATCAAATTAGATATTATTCTTCAAATACAATTCCGTACATATTCATTTTAAAGAGACAAAAGAATCAACAGGAAGTTACAAATAGCTACGGGAATGGCTTTGATTATGCAAAAAATATGTCTGATGAATTAACAGTAAATATAACTTATAAAAATGATCAAAATGTTGACTATGACATTAGAGTCATCCCTTCTGGTGGTGGGTTTTAGAAAGACAGATCATTTACGATACCTTAACTCTTGGTAATAAATTCTATAATAAAGTTTATTATGTTTACGCTGATAGTGTTCAATGGGATAGTTATAGAGTAATGGGGATTTATTATTCACCTCAACATGGGATAATCGGTTTTAATTTTAAATCTGGAGGCTTTTGGTTTAGGCAGTAAATTTTTGTTTGCTTCAAATTTTATTACCCAATCGTTATCCAATTTTGTTATCAATCAGATTGCTATTTCCCCAGCCCTTTCAAATGTGTTGGAATGAAATACGAAAGTCCAACTGAAATATTATTCAAACTGATTCCTTGGAGCAATCCATAATTAACACTGAAACTTTTAACGGCAGAAGTTGTATAAAAACTTCCGGAGAAATTTCCCAGATTTAACGTTGCTCTTGCCGCAAAACGTTTTGAAATAAAATAGGAGAAACCGCAGGCTAATGTTGCGTTCAGGCTATGGTAAAAAGTTCCGGTGTAATGCGTACCATTGTTAACACCAAAGGAATTGGTCAAAGTGTAATAAACACTCGGCTGAATGAAAACATACATATCACTGAAAACTTTTTTGTAGTAGCGTTTAAAATAGCCGATGTTTCCGGCAATAGAATTTGAAGAAGTGATTCTGGATGTTGAATCCGTTACAAGTGCCCCGTTTGAATGAGCGAAATTATATCCGAATAAAATTCCTGAGACAATATTTTCGTGTTTAAAAAATCCATAACCTAAACTAACGGCACTGTTAAATGAAGAACTGTTATTTTCGATGTACGACTGACTTGAATTTGTATAATAGCCGGTACTCCCACTCATACCAAGGTCTAACAACTGGCTGCCTGCTGATATTTGGGCGAATGAAATATTTGTTAACCCGAAAAAAATTATCAAAAAAAGTGTTATCGTATTTTTCATAAAATATTTATATGTAAATAATATGCCAAAATTTTAGTATTGAAATTAAAATTTCTTTTCTTCAATTAACAATAGTAAAAACTTTTGTTTGATTTTTATTAAAAATCGAATATATATTTGTTCTCATAATTCAACCAAATATGATATACATACCAATTTTTTTAACGTTGCTCACAGCAATTGCAGCAACGCATTTATTAATGAAAGTACAAAAAGATTCAGGAGGTTCATTGCCAAAATGGATATCTTACATTGTACTTGTAATTTGTGCACTTATTCTGCTTTGCCTTGTGGCACGCGGTTTTTCACGAATGATTCATCATCATGAAGGAAATGAAATGCACTGTGGAATGCACCACATGGGCGGACCAATGATGATGGGAGGAATGTGCGGTCACGGTGATGGAATGGAATGTGGTGAAGGAGAAATGAGAGGAATGCATCATGGAATGTACAGAGGAATGGGGGGTTGTGAAGAAAGAATGGAAAAATGCGAAGGTCACAAAGAAGGTTGTAAAGAGATGGAAGACGATGATGACGCACCTAAAGACAGCACTGCTCATAAGATGGGCGAAAAACACTAACAAAATTTATTAACCCTAAAATGTTATGCGATGAAAATTGCATAACATTTTTTTATTCTATTAAATCTGTCAATTGCTAAATACATAATTGTTGCAGGAATAATTCTGATTTTAATTGGAATAATCTGGTATTACTTTAGCGGATGGTTTAGGTGGATTGGACATTTACCCGGAGACTTACACATCGGAAAAGAAAATTTTAGATTTTATTTTCCAATAACAACTATAATAATTTTGAGTGTTTTTCTGAATGTAATAATTGGGTTGATTAGAATTTTTTTTAATAAATAACCTTATAAATTCTGAAATTAATCCACGATTGATTTGCGAGTTGCATTTACAATTTGCCATTGAGTTCCTTGGTTTCGCCATATCACGGCAATAAAATCAAGGTCGGGAATTTTCCAATTTGAAGGAATCATTCCGGTTCGGTTAAGCGCGTAAGCGCCATTCGGATCTACCGTTCCAATCACCAAAGTGTCACCAAGAGGTGAAGTAAAACCACCGCGAAGAATATTGTAATGAACAAAATTATTATTCACATGTCCTATCGAATCTGCTTGAGGTGCAATAATGCTGTCTTCAATGGCATAAAATGCAAGGTAATAATTTCCGGGAACGGCATAATAAAATCCTGTTATACTATTTAAAGAAACCTGATTACCGGTAATGGTAAAGTTGAACCATGAAGATGCGATCGGATCAATTATAGATAATGAATCAGCCGTGTTTAAAACATTATTCATGGTGCTTAGCAAATTCACGATGCCGTTTGTTTTTACCATTCCATTTAATGAATTCAAATAATAATCAGGAGTTGATGACGGGTTAATTGCATTTTTTATTGCCTGAGCATAAGAATTAGTCAATGAACTGCCACTTTCGTGAATGGTTATGGCTATTGTAATTGAATCTTTAGCATCTGCAAGCTGGTAAAATGCTTTCGTTCCCCATTTTCCGCAAGGAATACTGGTTGTGGAAGTGAAATCCATAAGCAATGGAATAAAAACTCTAACCGGTGTCTGGCATGAACCATCATCAGTATCTGCATTGGGATTATAATTAAAGCCGTACGGATCTGTACATCCGTAAACAGGTGGAGTTGTGATGCTGTCGGGAAGTTTTTTACAAGCAAAAACTGCAAAAAACATAATTACAACAGTGAATATTTTATATCTCATTATTAATATGGGTTCATTTTAAAATAATAAATAAACGATTATTGTCCAAAAGTGTTTATAAATTATGCACGAAATTACAACTTCGGTTTGAAAAATATGTAATTTCATTTAGGTTTGAAATTTAAAATTTTCGTCAGAATATAGTAATGAACAGGATAAGGTTAAATATTTTTGGATTAAGTTCAGGGCAAAGTAACGGGTCATATACATTGATTCTTTCAGAAGAAAAAGGCAAAAGAAAATTACCAATCATCATAGGAAGTTTCGAAGCGCAGGCAATTGCAATAGAGATTGAAAAGATTGTTCCTTTCCGCCCGATGACACACGATCTCTTTGTTTCGTTTTGCAAAACTTTTAATATTCATGTTTCTGAAATAGAAATTTATAATCTTGTTGAAGGTGTTTTTCATGCAAAACTAATTTGTGAAAGAGACGGTGAAACCTGTGAAATTGATGCACGTACTTCCGATTCAATTGCGCTTGCTGTTCGGTTTAAATGCCCGATCTACACGTTTGAAGACATCATGGAATCAGCAGGTGTTGTTTTTAATGATGACGTTGAAGAAGAACTGGAACAGGTGAAACCAAAGGGATTAGACTACTCAGCACAAACGATGGATAAACTGAATGAGATGCTTGAAGATGCCATCCGCAATGAAGATTATATCAAAGCTGCACAGATACGTGATGAAATAAAAAAGAGGAAATAAATTTCCAATTAACTTTCACTTTTTATTTTTCCTCTTTTCATCCAAAACTTTTTTCAACGAATCGGTTTGTGATTCCATCACAGGTTGATGAATAACTTTTTTGTTTTTGTTGACCGGTGCAGCAGCATTTTTTTTTGTCGGTGATTTGCAATTGACCAACAAAAAAAAACTAATGGCTAACAATAAATTTTTTTGATTGAAGTATGCCATTATCATTTTTTATATTTAAAAAATAAACTCCTGATTTTAGATCGTTGATCCTTATTGTAAAACGGTTCAAACCGGATTTAGCATTTTGCCGGAGCAACGGTGCAACACTTTTCCCTGTTATATCCGAAATATAAAATTCAACAATATTTGTTTGTGTCATTTCAAAATCAAAATTGATATAATCGGATGAAGGATTCGGGAAAAGATTTGTATTTATTTTTTCATTTGAAATTTCATTCACCGCAAATTTAATATCTGTATTTTTTACTTTCGCTATCCAGGTATTATTCCAATTATTATTTCCATACGATCCACTAAGCCAGCAAACAGCCTGCTCATTATATTTTCGCTGAATGCCGGTGTAATCTCCCCAACGCTGGATAGTATCTGCGGTAATAACATTTATAATGGAACTTCCTTTTTTTATTATAACATCCTGCGAAAGATTTCCGGTTCTGTCGGAATAAATAACTGCCGTTCCCGGAAATTGCGTTGAGGAAACAAACGAATGTGTGATCATCACGCTGCGGTCATCGCCACCACCGCCAATGTAGGTAATGGATGGATAACCGAAATCCATAGTATCGGATTTAATAATTGTACCGTGAATAAGTGGAGATGAAGTATTCACATTTGTTATTTTTCCAAAATACACCGAAGGATTTAATGTTGCCGAATCAATAGTATTCGCAGTATAATACAAATATCCTCCTTCATAAATTGCCGATAAAATTCGCGCATCGTTGGTCTGTAATTTTTTATATCCGGGCTGAAAAGCGTTTGGCATAAGTCCGTAAGGTAAATCAGTTGTTAAAACTTTTAAATTTAAAACGGCAGTTCCGGAAGCAAGCGTGTTTGTTATTTCGTGAATGAATACAGTGTCATTTTTCAGATCACTTGGGCGAACAGAAATTAAATACATATTTGGCGAATAAGTAGTAGAACCGCCTTTTGCGGGACAAATATTCCAAATTGGTTTTCCGTTGTATTTTATATCGTGAAACACTTTTGAATTTAAAACTGCTGATGAATCATATCCATTTTGTTTGTTCACTTGCCAGATATAAGATTCAACAAATCCTGTTTGCCACGGAGTATTATCTTTAACTCTGTTTACTGTTACAAACAATTCGCTGTCAGTGAGAGCGACAATCGGGTAGTCGCTCCAAGAACTGTCACCGTTTGTAATATTTCCCGGCAACGAATAAAAATTCCATTTCTTTTGTGGGTCGTTCGATTGAGAAAAAGCCAAAATAATTCTCGTGTCTGTATGATCACTGCCTTGTAAAAACGCCACGATAAAACGATCTTTTTTCGGATCATAAATTACCCTCGGATCATAAGTGCGGTTTAGTGTGCCAAGACTTTTATATGCGAAATAAGAAAGACTTACAGGACCATAACCGGCACCACCGGTGTCGTTAAAAAAAAATAAATTAGTGTTTGTTACGCTCACAATTTTTCCTCCATTGCTTACAGCCATGTCATTATCATTTGGAGTTGCATCAACGGAATTGCCATTGAAATTTGTGGAAATTACGGGTGTAGCTGCCTGAGTTTTTTGATAAATTTCTGAATGTTTTTTTACCGGATTTTGAAGATAAATAGTTCTAAGATTATCAAGGTCAATTTTCCGTTGTTTCTCTTCAGTAACCGGAGAGGGAACAGCAGATTTTATAAGCATCAACTTTGGCTCATATTGCGGTTCGGGCACGTTTAGATCAATAGTTCC
>Ga0207056_1078_pt1 | contig 17829 bp, 11 predicted proteins | sample Alteio_BWMinCont_58_FD_153289 | JGI IMG/M metagenome (GOLD analysis project Ga0207056, IMG submission 153289) | Enriched cells from forest soil in Barre Woods Harvard Forest LTER site, Petersham, Massachusetts, United States -... | ecosystem: Environmental > Terrestrial > Soil > Temperate forest >... | reverse complement strand
TTAAGAAGAAATTCATCGACCGATAGAGCACAAACTAAAGATATCCAAAGATTGCACGAAATGGCAAATCAGGTGCCATTTGATGATCGCATTTGCCATCAATCTCAGTTAAAAGATTTAGATGTTGGTCTTATTAAAGATTTTCTTCGAGAAATTAAAAGCGACCTCATTTCTGAAGTTGATAAGGTTCCTTTTGTTCAACTATGTCGTCAAATGCAAATCGTTCAAGGACCTGAAGAATTTTTAAAGCCATTGAATATTGGCTTACTGATGTTCAACAATAATCCTGAACAGTTTTTTCCCTATACTCGAATTGAAATTGTTGATTTTCACGATGAAGTTGGCGATAGTTTTTCAGAGAAAATCTTTAAAGGTCCTATCCACATACAACTTAAAGAAGCCTTACGATATCTTCAGTCGATGTTTATCAAGGAAGAAATTCGTAAGCGTCCCAACCGGGCTGAAGCAGATCGTTTCTATAATTACCCCTACGTTGCCTTAGAAGAGGCCTTAGCCAATGCGGTATATCATAAAAATTACGGACAAAGAGAACCGATTGAAATCAGTATTAGGCCAGATCGGATTGAAATTTTATCATTCCCAGGGCCATTGCCTCCTCTAAAAATAGAAGATTTAAACAAGGGATCGGCCCAAGTACGTACTTACAGAAATAGACGCATAGGCGATTTTCTTAAAGAGCTTCATTTAACAGAAGGACGTTGCACTGGGGTGCCTAAAATTCGCAAAGCTATGAAGGCTAATGGGTCTCCGCTACCGACATTTAAAACCGATGAGGAATACAATTTCTTTTTGACAATTTTACCCATTCATCCCGAAGCCTCTCGAAAACCACACCGGTCAGAGGACAAAACACACCGGTTAGAAAATGAAACACACCCGTATACCGGTGTGTTGTCATCTGAAACACACCAGTTAGAAGACAAAACACACCGGTTAAAAGATGAAACACACCCGTATACCGGTGTGTTGTCATCTGAAACACACTGGTTAGAAGACAAAACACACCGGTTGAAAGATGAAACACACCCGTATACCGGTGTGTTGTCATCTGAAACACACCAGTTGGAGACAGATACACACCAGTCTACTGGTGTGTGCTCCTCTGAAACACACCAGTTGGAGACAGGTACACACCAGTTTACTGGTGTGTGCTCCTCTAAAACACATCAACCTACTGGTGTGTACCCAATCGATACATTCCCTATAGAATTGCAGTTATTAATTAGTAATTGTGGCAAGTACCCAAATACAAAAGAACTACATTCTCTAATCCAGAAGCTCTGTGCATACAAGGCGTTAACTGCTCAACAATTAATAGATATTCTAAAAAGAAAAGATAAAAAGCATCTTGTCAGGAAGCATCTTACGCCTATGGTCAAGGAAGGATTGTTAAAGTATGTCTATCCAGAAGACGAAGATTCTCCCAATCAAGCCTATACAACAGCAATCTAATAAGAGAAAATGAATCTATGAAAAATAATCAGATAGATAGTTTTCACATAGGTGTGAAAGCGCTTATTGTCAATCAGGAAAAGAAAATTCTTTTATTGGAAAGAGATCACCCCACTCAAAAGATGTATTGGGATATTCCAGGCGGCCGGCTTCACAAGGGCGATTCCCTAATCGACACGCTATTGCGAGAGATAAAAGAAGAAATTGGATTAGACGATCTCAAAGAAATCCATCCTTTCACGATGGCTTTGACAAATATACGCATCCCATCTCAAGAGGGTTCTGTAGGGCTGATTTTTGCAATTTATCACTGTGATATCTCTTTCCCATTTATTCCAATTTTAAGCAGCGAGCATGTGAATTTCGGTTGGTTTAGTCCATTGGAGGCTATCGCAAAATTTGAGACGCGCTATCCGAGTGAATTCCTAGAAAAGCTTGCACGCTTGCATTAGTCAGACTTTAGTAAAAAATTAAACGCAAAGGCGCAAAGACCCGAAGCCGCAAAGAAAGTGGAGAATATTTATTTTCTAATTTGAATTGAAAAATATCTTCTTCTTTTTCTTTGCAGCTTTGGGTCATTGCGCCTTTGCGTTTAATTTCTCACTAAGAGGTTGCCTTCTTAGACTGATGCATATGTCTGGACTCCCTATCCCTGTTACTTTCCGATGCAAAAGGTCGAGAATATCGCCGACAGAATATCCTCAGTTATATTAACTCCGATGATTTTGCCCAGCTCATTCAAACATTGCCGCATGTCAAAGGCTAAGAATTCAGGCGAAACACCCGTTTGCAAACCCGTTATCAGGCCGCTGCAAGCAATAATTGCTTGCATAAGAGCTTCTTTGTGTCGAATATTTGTGATCAAGACTTCGTCTCGCGCTGGCGGACCATGTTCCCAGATAACTTGGTCGATCGTGTGACGCAGCTGATCTAACCCTGTTTTTTCTTTTGCAGAAATGTTAACGACATGCAAAAAGTCAATTTCCAATGATGCTTGATGGGGTAGGTCAATTTTGTTGCGAACGACGATTGTTTTTTTTGAGGGCAGTTGTTTCATTAGGGTTTCTTCGTCGCTATTCAGAGCCTTTCCGGCATCTAAAACGAATAAAATGAGGTCTGCATCGGTCATGGCCCGTCTCGAGCGGCGTATCCCTTCTTGTTCAACAATCTCGGTAGAATGACGAATTCCAGCAGTGTCGATTAAGCGCAAATTCAATCCATTCAGCCGCATATGATCTTCTAAGAGGTCCCGCGTTGTGCCTGGAATTTCTGATACTATGGCTCGGTCTTTATCGAGTAAGGCATTCATTAACGAAGATTTGCCGACGTTGGGAGAGCCTATTAAACAGAGGGAGATCCCTTCTTGAACAATGCGTCCGTCGTGAAAAGTCTCCACAAGCTGTTGCATCTGCTGTTTTGTTTGTTCAAGCTGTTGACAAACCTCTTCCATGGAAGCAAATTCTAGTCCTTCTTCAGGAAAGTCTACCCATGCTTCTAATATGGCTGCAATGAGGGTCAAATCTTTTTGAAAAGTGGTAATTTTTTTCGAAAGTGCTCCCTTGAGAATGTTTTCTGCAGCATCTAAGGCGTGTTCGTTTTTGGCTCCGATCAATTGTTGCACGGCTTCTGCTTGAGCGAGATCGAGTTTGCCGTTCATATAGGCTTTGAAGGTGAATTCCCCAGGTCGCGCTGTGCGGGGTCCTGCGGCCAAAACCGTTTCTAGAACGCGGCGGGTGATTAAGCTCCCTCCGTGACAGTGGATTTCTACTGTGTCTTCGCCTGTATATGACCGTTTCCCCAACATGACAAATAACAATACATCATCGATATGTGCACCGGCGAGGTTACGGATTTGTCCAAAGTGGGCAGTATGGGTTTTGTATGAGTGTACAGGGCCTGAAAAAATCTTGGAAGCTGCTGAGATAGCTTCTTTGCCAGAAATGCGGATGATTGCGACCCCACCTTCCCCTGGAGGCGTTGCAATGGCTGTAATGGTCTCTCCGGGTTGATAAGGCTGATGAATGAATTCCATGATAATTCAAGAGCCAAGAAGTAGGTGATAGTCTTTTTTAACTTGCTGCCAGATATGTTTGGCCCGGGCAATTCGTTTATCTTTTTTACTGAGTGATGAAGTGCTTCCCTCAAAATTCTCCATATCAATTTCATTGCCAAAAGCTGCATGGATGGCTGTTGCTTTTGTATAACGAGGTTCACCTAAGGTTTTTGTGACACCTTCTGGAGGGGGCATCAAATGGTATGTGTCAAGTGCCAGAGGATAAAAATGGGTTGGGTGCTCCGCTCGTTGGGCCATTAAATTGAACATCTCAATGCTTTGGGGATCAAAAGCAGCAACTTCTACAATTCCATTCTGGTTAATTCTGTCACGACCTCCGCTGGGAGCGACATAGATGCATTTGCCCCCTTCTGAGAGTAGCTGGCTCATTTGCAACATGGTGCGTTGATTATGGAGTCGTTTTTCTTCTTTATTATCTGGATCATCATCGATATATTTCTTTGAAAAAATGCAAAGGAGATTACGCCCTTTGCTAAAAGGAATAGCCAGAGGATCGCTTATGACGCGATGACCGGCGACAAAGATCATTTCTTTGCCAATATTGGGATGCTTTTTTTCAAGTAATAAGCTGATGGCTTGTGGATCAAGCTCGGTCTGATGATTAGCTAAGAAAATGACGTTATCGTGATTTTTTAGCTGTTGAGCAATTTGGTTTAGGTTTTTTTCGTGCAATATTGTCGATTTCTCTTGGATAACCAGTGGACGAACAAAATCTAATCCAAAGCGGTAGTAATCGAAAGGAGAAGTGATATGTCGGTGGTAGGGTTCGAATGCAAAAGGCTTTTTGATTTGTTCTTCAACGAGGTCTAGAAATTTAAGTAGGAGCGGTTCATATGTGGAGGACTCTTGTCCATTAGACTTCGCAGCGCTTACATACGATAGGTAAAAGGGATGTAGTGTTTTAGCAATTTCTGAAGGGATGACCCCGGTTTGTACTTTGGCTTCAAGTTTTTGAAAATAGGTCATAATTCGATGCGTTTGTTATTTATAGTCGAATAAAAGTGGAAATCATTGATATGCATCTCATCGCTGGTTTCAAATTCGAGCCGGCCATTGAGTTCTTCTGCGATTTTGAGAAGATGTTTTTTATCTATTATGTTTAAATGGCGCTGAAGTTCTGGGTGAATAACTAACTTCAAAGCGAATTGTTGCGTGTGTTCGATTGCTTTTTTCAGACTTCGTTCTATTTCGATTGAAATGCTTTCATGCGATTTCACCAGTCCACTTCCTTGGCAATAAGGACATGCAGTAAAGATTGTTTGAAGGAGGGATCCACGGCTTCGCTGACGGGTCATTTCAACCAATCCAAATTCACTCATTCCTAAGATAGTACATTTGGCAGAGTCATCGCGCATACAATCTTTCAATCGATCTAAAACTCGCCTCTGATTTTTGCGCATTCTCATGTCGATAAAGTCGCAGATGATCAATCCACCAATATTGCGAAGGCGCAATTGTCTTGCAATTTCTTCAGCTGCTTCAAGGTTGATGCGTACGAGGGATTCCTCGACATCAGAACGGCTGCTTGAACTGCGGCCCGAATTAACATCAATCGTATACATCGCCTCTGTGCGATCAAAGAAAAGGTAACCGCCGCTTGGAAGCCATACTTTCCGACTCAGTGTTCGTTCGATCTCTCGCTCGACATTAAAGCGCTCGAACATCGGAATCTTATCTCTGTAATAATCGACTCGAACCTCATGATCAGTGGTGTAACGGCTGACGAGCTTTTTGCAGGTTTGGTAGACCTCGTAATCATCGACCAGAATTCGATCGAATTGTTTATCAACAGCAGTGATCACCGCACGCTTGATTAAATCTGATTCTGCGTAAAGCAATGCGGGCTCATTGCACTTTTGGAAGGAGTCCATAATGCCAAGCCAAATATTAAACAGTTCATTGGCTTCTTCGATCAAAACTTCCTGAGTGGCACTAGCGCTGGCAGTTCGGCAAATTAACCCCATATTCTGAGGCATTTCAAAGGCGCGCAATAGCTTCTTCAACCGTTCCCGAGAATTTCTATCTTCGATTTTGCGAGATACTCCACGATGAGGTGAATTGGGCAGTAATACCAAATAACGGCCAGCTATAGAAATATTGGAAGTGAGTCGAGCCCCCTTTGTTCCAATGGGTTCCTTTACAACCTGCACTAAAACAAACTGATCTGCCTTGAGAACCTGCTCAATATCTACATTTTGCTTTTGCTCTGGATTGATTTTCTGAATATCGTAGTCCAAGTCAAAGTCCATGTCATAAACTTGCTCAAACTTCTGCGTATTTTCAAGAATGTCGGAAATATGGATAAATCCGTTTTCACCTTCATTAATTTCGATGAATGCAGACTGAATATTATGGAGAATATTTGTGACGCGCCCTTTATAGATATTTCCAGTGAGCTGGCGTTCTTGCTTCCGTTCGATGATTAAATCATAAAGCCGACCGTTTTTAAGTTGGGCGGAGCGGGTTTCTTTTGACTCTATGTTCAGTAGTATTTCTTGCATTTTGTACCTTTCAATCTATCATACTATCATAAATAAGCATTAGATCTTTAGCCAGAAAAAAATATTCATTGTAAAGGGACAAGGGGCATAGGGAGGTAATTGAAGAAGTGCTTAGTCTGAAAGAGTCGCCCTGATAATTGCAGAAGTTCTCAATTCCCTCTGCGTCTCTGCGCCTCCCCGTCTCTGCGTTAATCATTATAACGAATTTAACGCAGAGACGGGGAGGCGCAGAGACGCAGAGGGGAACACATATTTAGTCGAGAACTTCTGCAATTATCAGGGCGACTCTTTCAGACTAAGCACTTCTTCAATTACCTCCTTATGTCCCTTACATCCTTTGTCCATTATTCGCGCTTTGTTTAAGAGCTTTTCCCATCGATTGGCCCATTAGGCAGCGTATTTCCATTCCTCGCGCAGAAGCCGCTAATAGATCCTCGTCGAACATTATCTCACCTTCCTCAAACAAAAGAATTAAAGATGAAGCTCCAAAAGAGAAATACCCCTTCTCATCCCCTTTCTCATGGACAATGCCTGGAACATATGTTTGGTGAATGCTCCCCACATTTGTCGCCCCAATTTCAAGGAAGAGAATTTCACCAAAGTTCTCAGTAACCAAACGGCACAGCGTTCTCTTGTTTAGTGTGAATATATGGATGTTTTTTTTTATTGCGATTGGATTAACAGAATAAAGCCAACCGTTAATCAAAGTTGTTTCACTAGGGATGCATCGGCAAGGAAAATGGTAGCGGTGGTAGTCTGAAGGGCATAAACGTGCAATGACCATCGATCCATGCTGATACTTTTTTGCCAACGATGGATCTTCCAACAAGGTGTCTAAGCAAAACTTTTCGTTCTTAACGAGAAATCCATCGCTTTCAGAGAGTTTGGGATAAAAACGATAACGTCCATCTGCTGGGATGATTGCTACATCTGCCCCAGGAGCTTTTGGACGGGTCTCTAGTTTTAATTTTCTGACAAAAAAGTCGTTAAAAGAATTGAACTTCTCTATGGGTTCGACAAATTCGCTAGAATCAATTTGAAAAGCTTTGATGAAGGGTTGAATTTTTCTTTTGCTTAATGGAGAACGCTGCCACGAGCCATAAAATGTGGAAAAAATAGGGTTTCGAATGAATAAATGAAGCAGTGGAATTCCAAGGATATTAGTTAACAAATCATTTCCATACAGAAACTGGAGAGCTTTGGCTCCATAAACTAATTCAGCCTCCTCTTTTCCTGTCTTTCTATCTAAATAAACTAATGGTTCCATGGAGGATAGTATAAGAGATCCTTCTCTTTTTCCTCAAGGATGTCTCGCTAAAACATTCTGCAAGAATTTACCACAGAGATCACAGAGAAAAGAAGAGGAATATGGAGAAGTCAAAAAATATTTTTTGACTTCTCCATGTTTCTCTTCTTCTCTCTATGATCTCTGTGGTGAAACTCGCTTCAGTTCGAGATCATTTTGGCTGGGTCCATGAGGGAATCAAATTCTTGTTCAGACATCAGCTTTTGCCGCATGCAGACCTCTTTGAGAGTTGCCCCTTCAACATAGGCTTGATGGGCAATTTCAGCAGCCTTATCGTATCCAATTTTGGGTGTTAATGCCGTAACAAGCATTAATGACTGCGATAGGTATTCTTGAATCCGCTTTTCATTGATCTTAAGACCAATAATCAGATGGTCTGTAAAAGAGCGGCAGGCGTCAGTCAAAAGATGGATAGCGTTAAGAATATTGTAAGCGATTAAAGGTTTGAAGACATTCAATTCGAAATTGCCTTGAGAGCCTGCTATTGTGATAGCTAAATCATGTGCAATGACTTGCACTGCAACCATTGTCATGGCTTCAGATTGGGTTGGATTTACTTTGCCAGGCATAATTGAGGATCCAGGCTCATTTTCGGGCAAGATGACTTCATAGAGGCCGCAGCGTGGCCCAGAACCCATCCAGCGGAAATCATTTGCTATTTTCAAGAGGGAAGCGGCTAATGTTTTTAAAGCTCCGCTTGTGAAGACAATGGCGTCGTGGGCAGCGAGGGCTGCAAACTTGTTTGAAGCCGACACGAAGGGCAGTTTTGTATTTTCAGCAATTTTAGCAGCAACTTTTTTGGCAAATTGTGGGTGAGCATTCAAACCTGTGCCCACAGCGGTCCCTCCGATGGCCAATTCATAAATTCCGGGGAGAGTCACTTCAATTCTTTTTATGTCGTCATCTAACTGAGCGACATATCCTGAAAATTCCTGGCCTATAGAAATGGGGACAGCATCCATGAGGTGTGTGCGTCCGACTTTTATAATATGGCCAAATTCTTTCATCTTATCAACCAAAGCATTTCTCATTTTTTTGATACTTGGCAATAGGCGGTGAACAAGTTCTTCGGCAATAGCAATATGCATGGCAGTGGGGAAAGTGTCATTTGAGGACTGTCCCATATTGACGTCGTCATTGGGGTGTATGGGCTTTTTGCTTCCCAATTCTCCCCCTTCAATCTCTATCGCACGATTCGCAATGACTTCATTGATATTCATATTGGTTTGCGTGCCGCTTCCCGTTTGCCATATATTTAGAGGAAAATGCCCGTGTAATTTGCCCGAGATCACTTCGTCAGCGGCTTCAATGATCGGCTTAGCTTTTTTAGGGGATAGTAGACCAAGCTCTTGGTTTATCTGTGCGCTCGATTTTTTGACGATGCCAAAGGCTCTGATTATGCTGTGGGGCATTGTTTCGTGACCGATCCGGAAATGGATCAAGGAACGTGCTGTTTGTGCTCCATAATAACGATCGTAAGGGACTTCGATTTCCCCCATGCTGTCCCGTTCCACACGTTTCTTTGGAGCAGAGGCCATGGTGGCTCCTGATTTTTTCTTTTCATCGGTTGGATCTGTCATAAGTTCTCTCTTTTTTCCCTTTTTCTCCAATAATCAGAACCATAATCGATTGTCAATTGCTCCCCTTTTTTCAGGTCCCGATTTGCCAAAAAAACAAGGTGAAGCAAACCTCTGTCCAAAAGACATGCCGGCTTTAAGTTAGGAATATCGCTATGGTTGATAAATCGCAACTCATTCCCTGCGCGCAGGGCATCGATGATCATGTAGTTCCACGACCAAAATCGAGTGGGATATTGGAAACAGTAAGCATTATGATCGGGGTGGAGTCGATTCAATTGCCGCACAAGCCCTGTGTACTCTCCTATATATGCTTCCGCAGGAATATCTTCATATGCAAAAACTCCAAAACCGATTTCGTCATCGATCCAACGAATTTCAAGAGGGGCCACTTCGCCTTGTTGGAGCTGTTTATGATACTTCAATTCCAAGGCTCGATTTTCCCAATTTAAACGGCTTTTTAAGATCAAAGGGCAATTCCGAATCACTCTCTTAAACTCTGCGTAATTTTTAAACAATAAATGGGGAAGATAATGAATTCCAAGCAAGGATCGAAAATCTTCGATAGAATACTTTGTTTTGGATTGAATATTCGGGAAAACGACGTGTAAGGGTCGTTGATTAGGCGAAGGATTTAAAATAGCAGCAGCTTCTTTTGAACCGAGGTATTGAGCAATTTCTAATGGGGTGAATCCTAAGGAATTTGGGGTATTTTTAGCGTTCTGATTTTTGGATAGTTCGAGGACAGCAGCGAGATCGTTTGCGATCACAGCCTGATGTAATGCCGATTCCCGCGCCATCTACGCTTCTCTCCCTTATAAAAACAAGCACCGAAACCCTCTCAGTAGAAAAGTAACAGGATATGCAGGATCAGGCAGGATATGGAGGATAGTGAGCATTCACCTGACATGCAAAAAAAATCCTATGAGAAACGCAAAGCGAAGTGTCCGAAAAAACATAAAGGACCTCATAGACGTTTCACACCCTTCCGGTCCTTTATGTTCTTTCGGACACTTCGCTTTGCGTTTCTCAGGGCATCTCCCTAGATTGCTTGCAATCTTGGGAAATTTCATGCATATCAAGTGAATGCTCACTATCCTCCATATCCTGCCTGATCCTGCATATCCTGTTACTTTTCTACTAAGAGGTTGTCTGCATTAGCTCGATGCACATGCTTGTGTCGGCGTTTGAGTCTGCGTTTTCGAGTGCTCCCAGGTTTTCTTGAAGGCATCCATTTTCTTATTCGAAATGCCGCCTAGAAAATTAATAGAATTCAACAAACGTGCTCTCACGCGATCCTTCCCAAGTAGCTCTGCAGAATCAAACAAAGGCAATCCCTGCGACTTGCCCATCAGACTCGCAAACAGTAGCGGCATCACCACTTTCTTATGGTTTACTCCAATCCTTTCAGCAACTGCACGCGATGCCTGATTGACCCCTGGGGCATTCCAACTTTCATTCTCGTCCATATGCCAAATCATGGCCTGCAGTACAAAAGTCGCCATTTCTGCGGGACAATCTTTTACTTCAAAAAGTTGAGGTGTGTAAGGCAAATGGTTGATAAATAGGAAATCAGCCAATTCCATAAATTCCCCAAAAGTTTTTATCCTTGTATGGCATAAAGGCATCACCTTCTGCATAAATGCATCGTTGAACATCCAGCCTTTCAGCCTTTGCCACAGTTGGTCTTGAGGTATATTTTTTATTAAATACTGCTGGTTAATCCACTCGAGCTTTTGTACATCAAAAACTGCCCCTGACACTCCAATCCGCTCTGCGTTAAACTCTGTGATGACTTCATCCAAAGAATAGATTTCTCGATCTCCTGACATGCTGTAGCCCATCAGAGTCAAGAAATTTACAAATGCCTCGGGTAAAAAGCCGCTATCGCGATAAAAGAAAATAGAGGTGGGATTCTTCCTTTTGGATAATTTCTTGCCATCTTTTCCAAGAAGAAGAGGCATGTGCATAAAAGTCGGCTGCTTCCAGCCAAACGCTTCATAAAGATAAACGTGTTTTGGTGTAGAACTCATCCATTCGTCACCGCGTATGACATGGGTAATTTTCATGAGATAGTCGTCGACAACGTTCGCCAAGTGATATGTGGGGAATCCGTCGGATTTAAGCAAAACCTGGTCGTCAACGTCTGCCCAAGGCACTGCGACGCGGCCTTTGATTTGATCCTCATAAATGCACTCCCCTGTTAAGGGTATCTTTAAACGGATCACAGAGCTTAAACCAGCTGCTTTTTTTTGAGAAACCTCCTCAGGACTTAAGTTGCGGCAGCGCCTGTCATAGCCTTGTCGAGTGCCTTGCCTCGATGCAAGCTCTCTCATTTCATCGAGATCAGCTGCAGTGCAGAAACATTCATATGCCTTGCCATGATTCAGGAGTTGGTGTGCGTAATCCTTGTAAAGGTCGAAGCGCTCAGACTGTCGATAGGGGCCGTAAGGGCCACCGATATCTGGACCTTCATCCCACTGGAGGTTGCACCAATGTAAGGCTTCGTAGATGCTTTTTTCATATTCAGGCCTGCTGCGCGTGCGGTCTGTGTCTTCGATGCGCAGGATGAATTTTCCCTTATGATGCCTTGCGAATATTAAGTTAAATAAAGCCATATAGGCTGTACCAACGTGAGGATCCCCTGTTGGCGATGGGGCAATGCGAACGCGTACGGTCATAATAAATTGTCCTAATGTTTCAACCTAGAAACGACAGTTGAAAGCGATTGCTTGACATAATTTTTAGATCCATAAATGCTTATATGGCAGATTGCCTTCACCATTTGGGAATGTCAATCTGCCATATAAGCACTTCTAAATCAAAATATTACGCCAATCAATCACTTTGAACTGCCGTTTCTAGGTTCAAGTTGAGTTGTTAAGAAGATTGTACGGGAAATTCCGTTGAATTACAAGCCGGAAGGCACATGATTCGCTTTGCAAAAGCCTTTCCAGAATACGAGATTGTCTCTACGCTGTCGAGAGAATTGACATAGAGTCATTTTAAGAGATCATTTATCTTAAATATGTTAGTCGTTATGCCCTGTCAGTATGTATGCATTTATCGTACATACTGACATGACTATTGTCAAATGTATGGATTGGTAATCAGCAATTTCCCGCTAAAATTCTTCGTGCCCCTACCCTAATAAAAAGTAACAGGATATGCAGGATCAGGCAGGATATGAAGGATGGTAAGCATCCTTCATATCCTGTTACTTTTTATTAAGGTAGGGGCACGAAGAATTTTTAGGGGGCTTATGAAAAGAAATTGGGGCGTATGCATTGCCGCAAAACGCCCCCATTTCATTTAGAAATTCACAATTACTTAGCTCGCTGCTTTAGTTTCTTTTAAATACTTTCCAACGTACTCGTTCAGATCGCTCTGATGAATCACCCAGGCGGCACCTTTACGGTGAGCTTTGAGTAGTCCAATGCGCGTTGCGTAATAGATCTTCTGAGCTGGAACGCTCATCATCTTTGCCACTTGATTGACAGAAAAGTAACCTTTTTTGTTATCAAATACCAATTCTCCATTATGCATCGATTTTGTACGAGAGTATTTCTGCTGACGATAATCAGCTAGATCATCAAGATGGATTGTCCATCGAGTTGTCTCTTTCTTTGCCTTTAGCTTGTTCAATTTAATAGCAACGTAGATCGCTTGACGCGTTACGTTGTTAATTTTTGCAGCTTCCGTAATGCCTACTAATTTATTTGTATTTTTATCTTCTATATTACTCATATTATTACTCCTTGTTACATAAATTTATTTTTTTTCTAATTTTTTATTTATTCACCCTAAAATATATAGATTAGTAATACTTGCATCTAATTCCATAACTTCATGCTTATTAACCATCTATATTACGAAAAAAATGAATTGAAATCAAGCCTTTTCTTTAAGTTTCTTTAAATATATTTTCAAAAGGGGGCAGTTGGATAGTAAATAGATGCGAAAAACAGGGGAAAAGTGTACGATGGGATAAGGAAGTGCGCACTTCCTATGCCCCTATACAATTTTTCCCAACTCCTATAGGATACCCGTGAAAGCAACATTCTCATTTGTTTTGCTAGCTTTCTTGCTCTATGTAGATATAGGCGCGAAGCTTCCAGAACTCACTCCTGCATCGACTTCTACCAAGGTCAATGAAATACTCAAAATGCATGCAACCCATAAACAACTGACCCCCGAGCTAATCAGAAGGATTCTGCAAAATTATATCGAAGAAATTGATCCTAACAAGACCTATTTTCTTGAGTCTGATATCCATCAATGGCTGCATCCCTCGGACGAATTAGTAGAAAAAGTCCTCGAAGGATACTCTAAAAGCGATTTTTCCGAGTTTGCAAACATCGAAGCGGTCATGATTAAGGCTATCGAAAGGCGCCATCGCATCGAAAAACAAATCAATATGCAAAATCTTCCTAAAAAGGTCAATGTCAAGGAATTCAAGGATTCAAAATGGTCCACATCTGAAGCGGAGCTTCTTAACCGCCTTGAAAAGATACGCGCGCTGCAAATAGAAGCCTCAGAGAAACTAAGCGACGATGTGAAGGAAAAAGGTCTACAGCGCATTGCAAAGCATCAGCAGAAGTATGAGGAGCAGTTTTTAACTACTGATAAAACACAACGTGAACGGCTAATGCTGTCAAATGTGTTAAAAGCCACAGCTTCCGCATTAGATACACATACTGCTTATTTTACTCCTGATGAAGCAGAACAGTTTATGATAACCGTTCAGCAACGACTTTCGGGTATTGGAGCCCAGTTGAGAGATGATTTGAACGGCTTTACGGTTACAAAGATTGTAGAAGGCAGTCCTTCAGCTATTGGCAAGGAATTAAAGGTAAAAGATCGCATCATCGCAGTCAATGGAGAACCCGTTGTGGGGATGGATATCATCGATGTTGTCGGTTTAATACGAGGGAAAGAAAATACTTCTGTAACCCTTACAGTAATCCGTGAGATCAAAGAAGATGACAATACTAGAGAAAAGAAGATGGATATTGTCGTTAAACGGGGCGATGTCGTATTGAAAGAATCCCGTTATGAATATTCCTATGAGCCCTTTGGCAAGGGTGTGATTGGGTATTTGCGCCTTTTCACTTTTTATCAGGATTCAGAGAGTTCTTCTGCAAGCGATCTTCTGAAGGCAATACAGGACATAAAGCGCAATCATAATGTGGAAGGGATCATTTTAGACCTCCGATATAACACTGGTGGATTGCTGTCACAAGCCGTTGAAGTCGCCGGATTATTTATCACTAAAGGAACAGTCGTTTCCATTAGAGATAGCACTGGGACAATACAACATTTGCGGGATCTCGATGGAAAAATGGCTTGGGATGGTCCTCTTATCGTATTAATTAATCGTGCAACAGCTTCTGCATCGGAAATTGTGGCGCAGACCCTTCAAGATTACGGGAGGGCTTTGATAATAGGCGATGATCATTCTTATGGCAAGGGATCGTTCCAAACGTTCACCTTAAACACTGCAAACGATGCTAAGGTGAATCCTCAAGGGGAATTTAAAGTCACTAGAGGACGTTATTATACGGTGTCTGGAAAAACGCCGCAATTGACTGGAGTACTCAGCGATGTAGTTATTCCAGGGGCGTTATCTGAAATTGATATTGGTGAAAGCTTTGCAAAATACCCCCTACAAAATGACAAAATTAAAGAAAATTACGACGATGATTTGGCAGATATTCCATTCACTCAGCGAGAAAAGATCAGGTTGCTATACAAATTTGATCTGCAAAAAAAACTGGCAACTTATGAGCCCTTTGCTGCGACATTAAAAACTAATTCTAGCTACCGCATCGAGCATAATAAGAGCTATCAGACGTTTTTAACCGAGTTGAGGGCCGAGCAAAGTACTGGAGAGGAAACTGAAACTGGCGTGGCTGTAGACTTTCAGCTCATGGAGGCTTACAACGTGATGAAAGACCTGATTCTGTTGATGGATATCCACAACAAATAAAACAACCCAGCCCCAGACTTGTCAAAAGGATTCAACGCAAAGCTCCCTGCCGGAGGGGCAATAGAGTGGGTTCGTCTTTGACATACTCCGGTTCTTTCGAAAAATAACTTGAGTTATTTAGGAGGTGCAAAGACCCGAAGCCGCAAAGAAAGTAGAGAAGAATTTAACGCAGAGACGGGGAGTCGGAGAGACGCAGAGATAAGAATAGTTACCACAGAGAACAGAAAGAGGAGGGGAAAATTATAGAGGACAATAAATCAGGAATGTTACTTTCCCCTCTCTTCCTCTTCTTTGTGATCTCTGTGGTAACTATTTCTTATCTCTGCGTCTCTCCGACTCCCCGTCTCTGCGTTAAATTCTCCTCTACTTTCTTTGCGGCTTCGGGTCTTTGTGCCTTTGCGTTTAATATTTTACAAAGAGGTTTCCTTGCTTAGCCTGATGCGTATGCCTACATATCCTGTTACTTCTTTACTCACTTCGATCCATTACTGTCCATGTCCATTACTACTTTTCACTAATTTTTCATTAAAAACGATTCGACGCTAACGCTGGCATCGTTATCTGAATAAAATGGAGTCGAGTGATTCCCTTCTAATCTCACATGACTAACTTCACTATGAGTTGCAGCAAGAATATGGGCAAAATTTGTCAAATCTCTATTCTCATCCGGCGCTATCATTTTGGCATGTCTATTCATGAGTTCATCTTTTGTTGTCGAAATTATGCAACACTTAGCTCCTACTCCTGGCTTAGCAAAAACCGTAGTAAGCTTGTGACGATTATCTAATCCAGTAAGCCCATTGTCGTAATCAGGGCGAAATGCAGCATGATATATATCGTCAGTGAGGCGGATGATGTTTTTGTCGCCAAAAAATCTACTAATGTGGCTAAATGCATAGCCACGACATACGTCAAGAGGGGTTGTAAAGGGCTTTTCCATGATCAATCGAGTTCCAGTATTCCTGAAGAATGCATGCAGTGCAAGAGTTGTTCCCATAGAATTGCCGTGAAGGACAATACGATCATTATCACTAACTTTAGATTCAGCTTCTTTTTCATCCTCAGATCGAGTTTTTTCCTTAACATGAGCTACTGCAGCTTCGGCATCGGCATAGGTGGAATCTTCTGTTGTTGTAATACCATCTCTAATCAATCCACCACTGCTTGGATCAGATTGGGGGTACCCCCCCATTGTTACCATGAGCACATTGAAGCCTCTTTTCTTATACCAGTCTGCATGCCCAGCCATGTGATCCAAAACTGAAGCTGTGCCATGAAATAAAATCACTGATCGCCCTACTGCATTCGCTTTATCAGCAGTTATCCAATATCCATCAATCGTGCGTTGACCACTATCCATTTTGATAGGAAGTTTGACGCGTTCTCCATTAAGTTTTTTCATTGCGTCTTTAGTCTTCTGATCAATCTCGACACTACTGCTTCCACTCAGATGATAGAATTGGCGTCGCAGGCGAGCAGGACCCAGAATTCCCAAAGCCACATCAGAGATAGCAATCGCTGCAGCATCCTCCAAATAGCCCTTAGAATGACACAAGGCAAGGCTGACTAATGAGAGGCCAAAGGCTTTAGCATAAACATGATTGTCTTTAATGCGTCTTTCATAATGACTGACTTTGCGTTTAGCATCACTTCCGCCTATTTTAGAATAACGAGAGTGCTGAACTTTGTCGTAAACGGCTTTAACGCCTGTACACAACAAGCCAATCACTCCGACGACTTGACTGAGACCAATTGTAAGTATTGAGAAAGCACTGTAGCCGACGGCGCGTGAACATGAAACAGCCATATGATAATCCAAGTTAAAGTTTTTATTGATTAATAAAGTATGTTATTTTAAACGAAGTACATCGTAATTTTCAAGGATCTTTTGCGTAGTTAAACATTCTCTGGGAGATGTGCACTCCGTTTATATGTCCTAATTCAAAAAGATACAGATCCATCGCTCTATAGTTATAAAATGTAGCACCATGAGTTCCTCGCATTGGAATGATGTCGAATATTCGACGCGGGGGAACTTCGCCAGAAGAATAGAGAGAAAAAAAAGAATTATAAGGATCATATTTTTCCATAAAGGTTTGAGCCTCCTTGAAAGAAGCCTCATATTGATCACAAAGTAGGTGGGCAAAATTTGTCTTGTCAAGTGCTGTTCGTTTTTTGGGATGTTTGGGACGCATAGTCATCATTTCATCGTCAGTCGCATACAAGAATAAACAACTTCCCTTCACCTTCGTTATTTTCTGTAAATTATTCAGGCCATTTGTTGTGTGGATTCCATCTGTTTCCCCTATGGGAAAAACATATGGAAGAACGCGTTTGACAATAGATTGGATGACTTTCTCTAATCTTCCTCTTGTTATGTGCAAACCGATGTTTACTGCAACATCCTCGATTGTTGTGAATGGGCGATCAATGATTAAATCAACATCTGGATCGATAGACGCTGCATGAATTGCTGATGTAGCTCCCATGGAAAATCCATGTGCGATTATTTTATTATTTCCACCTCTTTTTCTTGCGTATTCCAGGGCAGCTTGGGCATCTTGATAAGAAGTCAATTCTGTGGTAGGGATTTCTGGGGTACTTCCTGGGTATCCGCCTGGTGTAATCATTAATATATTAAATCGGTAAGGATAATAGTAGCGAACGAATTCAGCCGAGTCAGCAAATAGGCCATTATTACCAGTAAATAAAATTACTGTAGGAGCATCACGATCAGGTGACCCTAACCAATAACCATCTAACGAACGAAATTTTCTGAGCGCCTCTTCCTTATGTTCTCCTTCGGTAACGCCAGTGCTGATAGGGATCTGAATATTAATTCTTTCATGTTCTTGTTTTTCCCCATTGGCATTTTCTTTAGGTATATCTTCTAGAAATTGTAACCATCC
>Ga0207056_1077_pt1 | contig 17847 bp, 14 predicted proteins | sample Alteio_BWMinCont_58_FD_153289 | JGI IMG/M metagenome (GOLD analysis project Ga0207056, IMG submission 153289) | Enriched cells from forest soil in Barre Woods Harvard Forest LTER site, Petersham, Massachusetts, United States -... | ecosystem: Environmental > Terrestrial > Soil > Temperate forest >... | reverse complement strand
CTATCGTCAGGGTGCCCTTGTGTCATTTTTTTAAGCAATTCAGCGAGCTGATCAGGGTCAACTCTATTTTTATTCAAAAATTTTACAAATTCTTCATCAAATGCAACTGGGAAGCATGTCCTCTTTTCATAAGCTTCATATCTTTCATCTGCTAATGACATCACTGATTTTTTTAATTGCTCGATTAGTGCTGTATTACAACATATTATTTGAAGCAGTATTCCTATGCTGTAAATGTCCGATTTATAATCGACCTTCTCATTAGAAAATTTTTCAGATGGAGCAAAATAAGCAGACCCACCACAATTTGATTCTTGTCTCTTGAAAAGGTCAAAGCTATAACCAAAATCTATAAATAATATCGAATAATTGATAAGATTGACCATGATATTTTCAAATTTAATATCATTATGGACGATTCCCGATTGATGAATAACGGCCAAACAAATTAAAGAATTGAGCATTATTTTAAGAAGGTTTAGATTTAATAAATTCTGTTTAATATTTTGTTTGGCTTTATCAAAATCATAATCATTTGTATTTGTAGCTTTAAATATGAATTCTTCAAGTGACATGCCTTCAATTTTTTTCATAATAATCGATTTAACATCGTCGTTTTTAAAGATATGGCCCATATAAGGGACCTCTCTTAAGATATTATATTCATTGTTAATGTTTTTTAATACGGTGTCCTTATTAAAAATTTTGACGACACTATCTTGTACTTTTGAAAATGTATTGGCGTGATGGTGATATGTTTTTCCAAAACAAACTTTACCGGTTGCACCCTGGCCTTTGATTTTTTTAGGAAAGAAAGTATAGAAATGAAGAGGGCCATCATTAGACATTGTTGATGTTGCTATCATTTTATCTGCAAGCTTCATATAAATTCTTTTTTTGTCTGACTGCTCCCTAGAAAAATTAATAGTAGTATGATTATCAATATTTTTTTCTATATTTAGATTTTCAAATCTAAGTAAATATTGGTGCAGTATGTCCCACGGATCATTACCATCTACACGTTGTGTCTGTTGATTGGGTTCTGCAAGAGTAACAGGTTGATAACCTGTTTCGTTTTTTGGTTTGGTATTTTGTCCAAAATCCATTGCTAATAAAAAGCGATTATTTGATTGCATGTCAACTACTCACATATTATATGTGGTTAATTAGATAATAGTGGCCCTGTTGATACGAAGATGATGAAGACAGGCTAATCAAGCAAGCACCGCTATGACCTTAACTTAATGATGTTAATTAATAAAGCTAAAATATACTCCAAAAAGATTAACGAAACCTGAATATAAGGCGGAAAATTACAAAAACAATTGACTGAGACTAGGGCCCAAGCAATTGATTCATCAGATGAAAATAATGGTGAAGTATGCGATACCATATTTTATCAATGTTGTTTACATGAGATGCAAGATGAAAAAACTTCTTTCAGGAATTACTGTTTTTAAAACCTATTTTTGGCAAGTAAATATCTTATCTCGACATTGTTCTAACAAAGTTTTGACAACGCCTTTACTGGCATCAGTTTTATGGCCATACAACGTAAAATGATATGTTTCTCGCATGTCAGAAAATAAATTATTTATGAAGGTGGCAACGCCATCTTCTTTATTGATTTTATTGCCGGTGTCATTGCGAGTAATGAACGATTTAAGGTAATGATATAAACCTTGCGCCTCAGGTTTTGCATTGACAAATAATTCGCGTTGAGGATGGGCCAAGAGAATGTCATGAAAACGTGGTGAGATATCACTCCAATCGTTGAGTGGCCTTTTCAAACGATTGATATCTTCCCAAGGTGCAAATGTTTCTACTAGCATTAAAAAATCGGGATGATAAGTGATGAATTTACCAGAAGATTTCAGGCACCAACAGTAGATATCATACAGAGATTTTAATTGGTCCTGTTCTTGTTGATAATAAGTAGATCGGCCAAAAAAGTTTATAGACGCGAGTAGATAAGCTGCACTAGAAACGACAGTACCAAATAATGTGGTATATCTTAATACCCATGAGCCTGCCATAAGGCCAAAAAATAATTCTGTTCTTTTGTCATAATCACGTAATTGGTTTTGATATACCTTGAATTTATTCACTTCATCATGAATAAATTCAATGTGGTCTTTGTTCTTCATATTGAATGATTGTGACTGGATATCGATTTGCTTTCTTGGTAAGGACATAATGGGCTTCTTTTAGCAAGTTCAAATTTCAAATGGTATATATCTTAGTATACTGTGTCAAAATATTTATCTGAAGACCTATAATTAAATCTTGACATGTTGTATGGGCCATTAATAAATGATATTTTAAAAACGAGTATATTGGATTTAAAGGAGTTGACATGGAAGAAAAGAAACAAAAAATAGAACAAAATAAATCTAATCATGCACCAGGCCGTGGTTCAGACAAACAACATAAAACTGATCGTGATTATTCAATTGAAAAACAAGATAAATCTAAAAAAGGAAATATTAAAGACCATCCAGGTGAGCAAAGCACAGATTAGAAGTGGTCTCAAAAATATAGTCCAAAGTTGTCCTTTCGTGCTCCGCCAACTGTCGATGTGGTCAAAGCAAATGTCACCATTAAAAAAATATTAGAAGATAATCCTGCCTATCATGCTCATGTCGTTTATGATTTAGAAGGTAATGGCCCAGGTTGGGATGCACCAGAAGTGAGTTCCTGGTTGGCCAAATCGATTGATATTGCCTCAAATGCTTATTTTGGTAGGCCATGTGCTTATTGGGGCGAGGGGCCTCAATTCCTTTTATGGGCATGCTAGGCAAATATTTTCCTCACGCACAATTTTTAATTACTGGCGTGTTGGGGCCGCATTCGAATGCTCATGGCCCTAATGAATTTTTACATTTACCAACTGCAAAAAAACTAACAGCTTGTGTGGCGCAAGTGATAGCAGACCATTTTGAACAGTAATTATTTTTTTTTATGTCTATGCACCACACTCACTTTCTCTAATAGATTTTGTGTATGGGCTTTAATAAAGTCCAATAATAAACGGGTCCGTTTTGGCAAAGCTTGTTGCTGCGGATAAATGGCATAAAGATAATAATCACCCCAATCATATTGGTTTAAAATAGAAATTAATTGCTGCTGTTGTAAGCTCTTTTGCACATTTAATTCAGTCAACCTTGCTATGCCATGACCCATGATACATGCCATCAAGGTGCTCTCAATATCGTTACAATTAAATGTCGGTTTTATGGCTAGGCCCTCTTTTTTATTGTTATAACGATATTCCCATTCCTCTTTGTCCGAAGGTGGGCGAAGTTCAGTAAAATTAATGATAGAATGATGGGTCAATTCTGCGATAGATTTTGGCCCACCATATTTTAATACATAATCGGGACTTGCAAATAATTTAATTTTTTCTTTTATTAATAAATTAATTTTTAAATTGCTATCTTTTAAATAGGCTTTGTCTAAATATCCCGTGCCTCTAAGCACTAAGTCAATTTTCTCTTTGATAGGGTCAAATTTATGGTTATTGAGCATCAATTCGATGTGGATGTCCTTAAAATCACTTAAAAATTTCATTAAGATAGGTGTCAAATAATGTCGACCAAAATAACGCGGCGCACTGATTCGTATTGTGCCACTCGGTTTTTTAGAAGAGGATTGAATTAAACTTTGTGCCGCATCTATTTCTTGTTGTATTCTTTGAGCATGCTGCCAAAATAATTCTCCTTCTGGTGTTAAACTGATTTGTCTTGTGGTGCGTTTAATCAAAGAAACACCAAGAGCAGATTCTAAGGCAGAGATGCGACGGCTGATTAAACCGTTTGATAAGCCTAGATATTTAGCAGCATGACTAAACCCACCTTGTTTGACAACAGCAAAGAAAATAGCAGTGTCATCTAAAATACCCATTTATTATATCCAAATTGTAAAATATGTTATTAATCATTGTACATTGTATCTGATTTAGCAACAATTTAATCTGGGTCTTCCATGCCGCCAGTAGGATTCACAACATGAATGCTGAATCACATACACTTAATCGTGAATTAAATTCGCGTATGCTCAACATGATTGCTATTGGGGGCTCAATTGGAACAGGAATATTTTTAGCAAGCGGCCATGCCATTTATATTGCAGGGCCAGGTGGCACGCTTCTTGCTTATCTCATTACTGGCGTGATGGTTTATTTTCTCATGACTTCTCTAGGTGAAATGGCTGCCTTCATGCCAACAACAGGATCTTTCTATATTTATGCTGCAAAATTTGTCGATCCTGCTTTAGGTTATGCACTTGGATGGAACTATTGGTACAATTGGGCCATCACTGTCGCATCCGAAATTTCTGCAGCATCATTGATTATGCATTTTTGGTTACCAGAAAGTCCTTCATTTATTTGGTGTACGATATTTTTGACTTTAGTGGTGGGCTTTAATGCGCTGTCCGCAAAAGGATTTGGTGAAACAGAATATTGGTTTTCATTTATTAAAGTTGCAGTCATTGTTTTATTTATTATTGGTGGGCTCGCAATTGTTTTTGGTGCAACCACTTATCAAGCTGGTGGCTTTAAAAATTGGACAATTGGTGATGCGCCATTTCATGGCGGATGGTTCGCTATTGTATCCGCATTCATGATAGCTGGTTTTTCTTTTCAGGGCACTGAACTACTTGGTATCGCAGCAGGTGAAAGCAAAAATCCTAGGGAAAACCTCCCCAAAGCGATCAAGCAGGTCTTTTGGCGGATCTTATTATTTTTTGTGTTGTCCATTTTTATTATTAGTCTTTTGGTCCCTTATACCTCAACGCAATTAGTCAACTCAGATGTGGAAATGAGTCCATTCACATTGGTCCTTAAACAATATGGCATTACTTTTGCAGCTTCTATTGTGAATGGCGTTATTCTTATTGCTATTTTATCTGCAGGAAATTCTGGGATGTATGCTGCGACAAGAATGCTTTGGTATTTAGCAAAAAAAGGCCATGTCCCAGCTATTTTTTCAAAAGTCACGCGTCGTGGTGTCCCATTGAATGCATTAATTGCAACCACCTTAATTGCCATGTTAGCATTTTTGTCCTCTCTATTTGGCAATGGTAAGGTTTACTTCTGGTTAATCAATGCGTCAAGTTTATCAGGATTTATTGCTTGGTTAGGCATTGCGATTAGTCATTATCGATTTCGCAAAGCTTATTTAATGCAAGGCAAACCATTACATGACTTGCCTTACGTTGCAAAGGGCTATCCCATTGCACCAATCATAGCAACGGCCTTGTGTCTTATTGTGATTGCAGGACAAAATATTCATGCTTTGATGCTTGATCAAATTGATTGGCATGGCTTATTGGTCTCATATATCGGGTTGCCTGCCTTTCTTATTTTATGGTTGGGCTATAAATGGAAAAAAAACACAAAAATTATCAAATTAGAAGCCTGTAATTTTGACTATGAGAAGACATTTTGAACGGGGCCACCGCCGTCATTGTCTTCTAGACTAGGAACATCACCTTTGCAAGGAATGAAAGCCAGGAAGGCTTTCTAAATGTCGTGGACGACATGTTTTGAGTGGAAAAGGTGATGTTCCTAGTCTAGAAGACAATGACGGCGGTGGCTTTAAATCAACGCTTGTGAAAATTTTTACCGAAAACGATTGCGCATCAGTTGATTTATCTTTTATTACTTAGCATAATGCGAATGATTCTCATTAACGTTTATGATAGGGCAAAAAAGGTACATTGACCATGCAAAATAACATGCTGTTAAACCAGCCCCAATTTTCTTTTGATTTGATTGGCATTGGGATAGGCCCCTTCAATTTGGGCCTGGCAGCATTGGTGCACACGATACCCAATGTTCGTGCCTGTTTCTTTGATCAAAATGAAAAATTTGCATGGCACCCTGGCTTATTAATTGATCATGCCCAGTTACAAGTCCCTTTTATTGCAGACTTAGTGACATTTGCAAGTCCGACCCATCCATTTTCTTTTTTAAATTACCTTCATCATCATCAGCGATTATATAAATTTTATTTTCGTGAAAAATTTCATGTCTCAAGGCAAGAGTACAATCACTATTGTCAGTGGGTATGTGATCAATTATCTAATTTGACTTTTAATTATCGAGTTAAAAAAGTAGAGCATTACCAGAAGAAAAAAAATTCCTTATTGTATGTCAGGGTTGAAAACATGAGAAACCATCAAGAAAAATGTTTTTATACCAAACATTTAGCAATAGGAACAGGGACAGGGCCTTATGTTCCCAAAACCCTGCAAACAATGAATAGTCGATATATACGTCATTCTGCACATTTCCTTGAATACAAAATTGAGTTTAGTCACGAAAATACCATCTGTGTCATTGGTTCTGGACAAAGTGCAGCTGAAATTATTTTAGAATTATTGAGAGAATACCACCATTGTCCTCACCAGATCATTTGGGCCACACGCTCGCGCGGGTTTTTCCCCATGGAATATTCAAAATTAGGATTAGAGCATTTTAGTCCGGATTATATCAATTATTTTTACTCATTAGACCAAAAAACAAAATATGATACGGTACATCATCAACACTTGATGTATAAAGGGATTAGCCAAACGACCATAGCAGAAATTTATGACATGCTATACCAGTTAACAGTTGCTAATAAAACCCAACCACTACAAATGCTTTCTCATAGTGACTGTCAGTCAATCAAAAAAGGCACCACAAGCCGGTTCACTTTGCAATTTAATCAATGGCAAACCAAAAGCTTGTTTGATATTGACTGCGACGCCGTGATTTGTGCGACCGGTTATCAGCCTAAAAATATTGATTTTTTAAATGATTTATCTCACGAATTGATTGCTGATGACAACCAGCCATTTGCATTAAATAATGATTTTAGTCTATGTACAACACCCTCACTGAAAAACAAAATTTATATGCAGAACAATAGCCTTTTTTCACATGGGGTTGGTTCACCCGATCTTGGGTTAATTTGTTATCGTAATAGTCTTATCTTAAATCAAATATGCAAAAAAGAAATTTATCCCATTCACACAAAGAACATCTTTCAAGATTTTACATGTGATGCAAAAGAAGGCATTGTTTATGACACTCACCCCAGCCGAAGTTATTTCTCTGAAAAGTTTTCTTAATGCTTATCTTAGAGAAAGCCCATCAGTGATATACAACCAAGATACCAGTGACAATTGGTATGCATATTATCAGTTACAACCTTTTAATTTTAAATTACGTGTGAAACTTATATATTACTCTCTAACTGGCAGACATCAATTTTCATGGCCAGCACAATTAATCATAAATGAGCATAAAAATGAATTGCACCCTTCTTGTTTAATAGGTTTATTGATACAAGACTTACACTACAGGCATCCAAATAAAGAGCATGATCATCATGATTTTATACAACGCTATTACCAGAGTTGCGAGAATTTAGATAGCATTTTTAAATTGTTATCAAATGATCACATGAATAGGTTGTTCGAAGATGAAGTGGATTTTCAATTATCTGAAAACGGTTTATTGTCTGGACATCAAATGCATCCTATGCCTAAAAGTCGAGTAGGATTTAACAAAGAAGAATTTAGGCTTTATTCGCCAGAAATAGGAGATTTTTTTCAATTGCATTACTTTCTGGCTGATCCAAGTATTGTCTATTCAGATAGCGCACTTCAAGATAATGCCAATCTCATCATAAAAAAATATTTTGTGCCTGATGGCTTATCTGACACTAAAATGATTGTCCCCATCCATCCATGGCAAGCTAAATATATTCTCAAGCTTCCTACTATTAAAACATGGCTTAAATGCGGATTGTTAGAAGATATTGGGCAATTAGGACAATACTTCACTGCGACATCATCAATACGTACTTTGTATCATCAATCTTGTCCTTATATGATTAAATGTTCATTGAATGTGATGATCACTAATTCTTTACGCACCCAATACCCTAAGGAATTAATCAGAGGGTTAGCTGCGCACCGTTTTTGGCAGAGCAGCATAGGTAAAGGACTACAGCAATATTATCCTCAATTTTACCCCATCACAGACCCAGCTTTTATTTGTTTGCAAGACAATAAAAATGTGGTCCATGAAACTACTGCATTGTTGCGATTGAATCCATTTACCATGACAAATAACGTCACCTCATTAGCGTCGCTTTGTCAAGACCATCCATTTGAAAATAAAAACCGTTTTACTACATTAATTTCAATTGTGTCTAGAAATAAACAGTGTTCACATAATGAAGCAGCGCGTTTATGGTTTTCAGAATTTCTACGTATTGTCATAGAACCAATATTGTGGTTATTTGTGCATCATGATGTTGCATTAGAAGCACATCAGCAAAATGTATTAATCGATTTAAAAGATGGCCTTCCAGTTGCGAGTTACTATCGTGATAACCAAGGATATTATGTTGTTGATGAAGCGTTAATCACACTGAGTACACAAATCGACCCTGTTATTTTGCAATCATTTTGTTGTGGAAATAATGAATTTATTACGCACCATTTTATATATTATCTGGTCTGTAATAGTATTTTTGGTGTGATCAATGCATTAGGTACTGCTAAAGTCATTGATGAAGTCAGTCTACTAGAATATTTATCTCTTTTTATCATTGAAAAACAATCTGCATGGCACAAGCATTATCTTTTTGATTCATTACTCAAACGAGATACGTTGCCCTTCAAAGGAAATTTATTAACACGCTTTCATGGCTTAGATGAGTTAGTTGCGCCATTACAACAACAATCCATCTATGTCGATGTGGCCAATCTTATTAAACGTTTTGTGACATCGTATTAACATTTTTTTTAGGCAATATTATGACTGACGAGACGATATCAATTTTAAATCAAGCATTAACAACGCAACACTGGGAACATGTCAATCGAAAATTAGTGAGTAAAATGTTAAGCGAATTATTATATGAAGGCTTAATTTTTACTAGTCAAACAAGGCTAAGTGCGAGTGATTCCGAGCATGTGTTAATTGTATCATCTGGTGTATGGTATCGTTTTAAGGCCCAAGTACGCATTTTTGATAATTGGCATATTGATTCCGATAGCATCATGCGTTTCGAGAATGATGTGCCATCACTAGTGACAATGGTTTCTCAGTTTATCTGCGATACTCACACACTGATTGGGATAACTGGATTAACATTGGGCCATTTATTACGAGAGTTAAACCATACTTTAATTGCGGATTGTCATGCGCTTAGTTTACAAAAAAACGTCAGCAGTGATGATCTTTTGCGGCTATCTAATGATGAGTTAGAAGGGTTTATGCAAGGACATCCATGGTTTATTGTCAATAAAGGACGTTTAGGATTTTCATATGACGAATACTTAAAACATGCACCTGAAATGCAAAATAAAACCAACCTTATTTGGGTTGCTGTGCATAAAAAACATGCTGTCTTTCATGCTATCTCTGATTTAAATTATGAAACAATCATTACGCAGGAACTCGCACCAACTGAAATCACGTCATTTTCTGTGATGTTATCTGAAAAAAAGTTAATTGCTACAGATTATTATTTTATGCCTATACATGAATGGCAATGGCGACATCAGATCATCACACTATTTACGGAAGACATTGTTAAGCAAGATTTAGTTTACTTAGGGCCTGGCAAAGACACTTATCTCCCTACGCAGTCTATTAGGACTTTTGTTAACCAAATGCATACGACAAAATACCAAGTGAAACTTCCAATCAGTATTTTCAATACGGCAGTCTATCGCGGGTTGCCGAGCGAAAGAACGCAACACGCCCCATTACTAAGTGAATGGTTGAGAAAGAAACTTAAACAAGACATTTTTTTTCATGCCAACTGTCGTCTGGTTTTGTTAAGCGAAATAGCAAGTATCGACTACCCTCATAAACACTATATGTCTTTAGAGAAAGTTCCATATCAATACAAAGAATGCCTTGGCGTCATTTGGCGTGAGAACGTTCATATTTATTTAAAGCCAGAAGAAAGAGCGATCACCATGGCTGCACTCATTCATATTGATTATGCTAATAAGCCACTGATTTCTACCTTGATTGAAAAGTCAGGGCTCACGTTAGAGAATTGGTTAACGCTATTTTTTTCTGTTGTGATGCCACCTTTACTACATTGGTTATATCGCTATGGGGTGGTATTTTCACCGCATGGCGAAAATACATTATTGGTCATTAAGGAAAATCGACCTGTTGGCTTGGTGATTAAAGATTTTATCGATGATGTGAATATCAGTGAGCAGGACTTGCCAGAATCGGATGATTTACCGCCATCTTTAAAAAAATTGCTGCTGAAAGTTAGCGATGATCAATTAACACAATTTATTCATACTGGGTTGTTTGTCGTTCTCTACCGTTATGTATCAGATATATTACAGACCTATCATCATTATTCAGAAATTAATTTCTGGGAATTAGTACGCTCTGCTATTTTAGATTACCAAAAATCTCAGCCTAATTTAAATAAACGATTTAAACAATTTGATTTATTCAAGCCATCTTTTAATAAATTGTGTTTAAATAAATTACGCCTCCTAACGGTAGGTTATCAAGACGATGTCAATAGGCCTAAAGTTGCTATCAGTGGTTCAATAAATAATCCAGTCAATCATTTAGTATTAAATACATGGCGTATACGGATGGGCATTCAACATGAAAAAAAATATGACTTATGACTATCATCATCACAAAAGTGGTAAAAAAATCAGTATCCGTCCACTGAAATGTGATGATGATATAGACATGCTACATGACTGGTTAAACCAGCCACATACGGTCTCTAATTGGCAATTAAATAAAAATAAAAATGAATTGCTTCAGCATTTTTTACAAGTGACTCAAATGGCCCATCAATCCTGTCATATATTAGCCATTAATGGTCGCGAGCTTTGCTATGCAGAGACTTACGATGCTAGTCAAGATCGATTAGCAAACTTCTATGCTGTACGACTTGGTGATTATGGTTTTCATGTATTAATTGGTCCTCCTGAAGAAATTGGCCAAGGGCATAGCGAAGCATTATTTTCAGCATTGACGGATTACTTATTCAAATGCTACCAAGCTGAGCGCGTATTAGTTGAGCCAAACCAGAACACAAAACAATTTACTATTTTAGAGACTAAATTGAATTTCTCAAACCTTGGTTTGATCAGGATGCCTGAAAAGATTGCTTCGCTTTATGCAGTCGTGCCTTTTCATTTTTATAAAATTGATTGTGATCCGAAAGATTGGCCAGTGGTCCGAATGCATTTTCCAGACACACCTAGTGATAATGCAGTAGACCATTGGTTATCAGAAGTTGATAAATTATTAGAACGAGCGTCTCCTTGTGTCGTCATCAGCACGTTTTCGCCACATTACCAGTTTTCTACCCATGCAAGGCGAATGCAGGCACTTTGGTTTAAACAAAATAAAAAATTATTAAATGCTTATTGTTTAGGCATGGTAAGAGTGACAACTGACCAAAATATGATTGATAAAATAACGAGCCATGCCATGCGTGAAGGCATGCCTTTTTTTTGTTTTCCCGCAAAAGACATTGTTGAAGCAGAGCAGATTGCTGACGGGTTATTGAAAAGAAAGGTGCCACATGGGCCCAATTAAAAACTATTTGTTTAAACTAATCGGCATTATGTGCATTTATGCTGCACATACCATGCCCTTATATTTTGCTACTTTGGCCGTTCCTACCATTTTGCGCGCTCAAGGTGCGCCATTGCCCACTATTGGTTTACTCGGATTTTTAATGTTACCTTGGGCCTTTCGTTTTTTATGTGGCCCTTTCCTTGATAGATGTTATCAGCATCATTTTGGAAAAAGGAAATCCTGGATCATGTCAACACAATTTCTCATCATTGCTTTAACGTCATCATTGCTCTTTATCAGCCCTATTCATCATTCGAGTATTTTATTTTTAATATTATTTTCAATGTCTTTTTTTTCAGCGATACAAGATGTTGCGAGCGCTGCATTTGTGATTGAACAATTATTACCAGAAAAAAGGCAATGGGGCAATTTTGCTCAAGTCCTAGGGACAACACTTGGCAGCGCTTGTGGTGGCGCTTTGATTTTATATTGTTATGGTCATTATGGATGGCATGCTGCAGTTTTATTATTGTTTGGTTTTTGTGTTCTTTTATTTTTTGTTCTGATAATTATTCGCGAAGACATTCAAACCACATTGCGACAGCGAGAAATGCCTTCATTTAAAAGTTTTTGGACGAGAATGAATACGAGACATTTATTATATATGTGTCTGATTTATCGAGGTTGTGAAGGACTGATCATGGGAATGCAGCAACCCTTTTTGGTCGATGAGCATATTCAGATTGAGACAATTGGATTAATCATGGGCGCAGGAAATTTAACATTGGGCCTTTTTGCTGCTGGCACCGCAAGTATACTGTTTCAGGCATTAGGGAATTGGCGCATGTTAATGTTATTGGGTGTACTGCGCAGTATTTCTTATTTTGGCTTATTTGTTATTGCAGTCATACCAATCAAAATAACATTTTTTATCTTTAGCATCGTATTGATGAACATGGCAACTAGATTAATGGAAATGGTAGTACTTTATACTATCTTTATGGACCAGTGCTCTTCTCACCAAGCCGCTACTGATTTTTCTATTTTAGTTTGCGGTGAATTACTTATTTATATGCTTGGCATGATGCTTAGTGGTTATTTAGCACAACATTTAGGTTATGCAGGTTTGTTCTTTTTGGGTACATTATTGTCATTGCCTAGTATGATCATCAGTACTAAGATTTTAATCAGAATTAATCAGAAATTGCAGGCATCTCTAGGGCCATCTTTACAGCAATTCCCGCTGTCGGTGGGCCCTAGTTAATTTTTATTTGTTATCAAGGTTTGATTTTGAGTGATGAGGATTAAATGACACTTTAGGCAAGATGTTATCTAGCCATCGTGGTAGATACCAGTTCCATGGTCCTAAAATTGCCATTGTGGCAGGGACCAAAATCGTTCGGATCAAAAACGCATCAATAAAAACTGCGACCGCTATACCGAGGCCAAACGCTTTCACAATAATAATGTCAGCGGTCATGAAAACAAGACAAATTAAAATTAAAATGATTGCTGCACTGGTAATAATTTTACTACTATGGTCTATTCCATAAATAATGCTTTCATTGATCTGATTGGTATATTCAAAGTTTTCTTTTATACGTGTTAATAAAAATACCTCATAGTCCATGGAAACACCAAATAAGGCGCAAAAAATAATGATGACCATACTAATGTCTAGCATGTTTTGTGGTTCAAACTGTAACAATTGATGACCGTGTCCATACTGAATAATAAATACGAGTACACCATAGCTCGCAAATAAACTGAGCATAGTCATGAATATTGCTTTCAATGGCAATATGAGTGAGCGTAATAAAATGAGCATAATAAAATAATTCACAAGTAGTATGAGTAAAACGGCGTAGATGAATGTTTGCGAAATACTATGCAGAACATCCATGGTACTAACTGCAGGGCCTGTTAGCCTCAGTGTTAAACCGTTTCCTGGTCGGTATTGTTTTAAAGACTTGACCAAATGAATTGTTTCTTGGGTGTTACGTGGATACTTGCTCATGATAGTCATCAGTGTCATATTGCGATGCACCATCAGTTTTAATGTTTCATTGGCATCTTTATTGATTAAATTTGGATGAGTATAAAGCATTTGATAATTATTTTTCGTCAAATGTTGGCCTGTTGTCACGATGCTAATGACATCTGAAACACGAGGGTCTTTCTTAATGTGATGTGCAAAATCATATAACGAACTGATATTTTTATTAGTCAATACACTGTCTCCGGGTACCGTTACTAAGACCAATATAGGAGTAAGATGTGTTTTGCCAAATTTTTGAGAGAACTTATCAAACACTTGACGACTTTCCATGTTCTTAGGGAGGATAGTAAAATCAGAGATATCAAGGATGGCATGAAAAAATGGCAAGCCTATCACAATTAATAAAATGACGGTCAAACAGAATGACAATACTCTATGCTTAATCACATAGCTGCCGATTTTTTTCCAAAAAACACTTTTGGTTGTTTTTGTATTAAGGTACGGTAATTTAAGTGCATTGATCTTATTGCCTAGTACAGCAAGAACACTTGGTAGAAAAATAATGGCTACAATGACTGATACCAAAACAGCACTGAGGCCACCAATACCAACAGAAAATAAGACATTCACTTTAAACAATAATAAGGCACTTAAGCTGCCAAATACGGCAAGCCCACTAAAAAAAATAGACTTTCCAGCTGTCATTAATGTATTGCCAATGGCTTCAGGTAAAGATCCCGAAATGCTAATTTCCTCGCGAAAACGACTAATGATAAATAATGAATAATCGAGGGTCAGACACAGTCCTAATAACAATGCGATATTGATAGTGAATACGGAGAGGTCAAATATTAATGCACAGGAATATAGCATAATTAAGATAAAAACCATGCAAACGCCACTCAGTATAATCGGTAAACTTGCAGCGACTATTGAACCATATACAACCAGCATAGTAATCATTGCAACAGGGGTTGCAAAATACTCTGCGCGATAAAGGTCTTTTTGTGTTTGTTCTTTGGTATTTTCAAGAAAAACTGGTTCTCCGCCTATTTGCATAGTCAATGATTTTGGTTTTGTGATATAGCGTTTTAATTTCGTAATGAATGTTGATGTCAAATCCTCGTTGCTTTTGAATGCAATGACTGCATATGCTGCATGTTTGTCCCTGGAAATTTGTGATTTATTGCTTGCATCTGGATAGATAATAGTATGTTTTATGTTGAATTTGTTTAAATCTTTTAAAGAATTTTTTATTTCAGTCTGGAGTTTGTTGTCAGTGATATTTAATGTATTGCTGGTGTAAAGTACAATGAACCGATTGTTTAGCCCATATTTAAATTTTTTATCAATGATTTTATCAGTCATTGCACTTTGTGAACTCGGGTCGATAAAGCCCATTGATTTAAAAGGGCCAAATATTTTCGGGACAAACGGAATACATAAACAGAACAATAGTATCCATAGTGCAAAAATAGGCCAACGTAAAATATATATCCATTTTCCCAGACGGAAAAAGGCATCCCCATCCATGATGACCTCGTTTCTAATAGTATTATTTATTATACCTTAATTGTTCTGATGGTTTATGCTATACCTTTACATTTATGAAATTTATCATAGGCTTATTTATCTTAATATACATATAGCTGGTGTGCGAATAAGAGGACCGTGCGATTTCTGTGCAAACTTACATGGAATTATTGCAATGCGCACATTCTAAAAAACAACAACAAATAACACGTGATTATTTATATGAATTTAATTTTGAGACTATTCCTTTGTCAGAAAATATTGGACACAGGGCTGCAATTTATATTGAAGAGTATTCAATGCAAAATGGGTTGCGTGCTGGTGATGCAATTATTGCTGCCACAGCCATTGAGAATAGATTGACATTGGTTACCTCTAATCAAAAGCATTACAAAATTATCCCTGATCTCGAGCTTCGTATTTTCAAGCCTTAATTCAATAACTCATAAATTTGTATCTCATGGTGGCGGCCTTTTACCGTCACACTGCCTAATAATCGACAGTCATATGTCTCTTTAATATTTTCATAAACAGCTTCACTGACAATGATGTGGGTGTGGTAAGTTTTATTGATACCTTCTAATCGAGAGGCAATGTTAATCGTATCACCTAATGCGGTATAATTTAAACGTTCAGAAGAACCGAGGTTTCCAACAATCGCATCTCCTTCATGTATTCCAATTCTTGTATGAAAGCAAGGTTTGCCTTCTTTTTGAAAACGTTGATTAAGCTCATCAATGGCTTTAACTGACAGAAGTGCAGCTTTTGCAGCATGCATGCTTGGATGTTTTATTGGTATGGGTGCGCCCCAAAAAGCCATGACAGAGTCACCAATATATTTATCAATAGTCCCTTTATTTTCTAAAATAATGTTAGAAACCACTTCGAAATATTCACATAATTGTACCATTAATTCATCTGGATCACGTCCCTCAGCAATGGTGGTAAAATTTTCGATATCTGAAAAAAAACATGTTAATTCTTTCCGTGCACCGCCTATTTTTGTTTCCTGCCCTGTTTCAATCAATTGTCTGACTAGGTCTTTCGGAACATATTTTTGGAACTGCTTTAACCCATATTTCATTGATTCTAATGCGTCATGTAACATGTTTATTTCTTTGATATGTGAGCTAAATTGAATATTTTCTTTTAAATCAAAATTTTTTATCTTTTCTGTGTCTTCAATTAAAAATTTTAATGGCTTAACAATTCGTGATACTATCATAGAAATCAGCGCAATGCCAAAAATTAAAAAAATTAAACAGATCACAAAAGTGATCCTGTTCACTTTTTTAATGACGCTTGTGAAATCATTTTTCTCAGCAATGACACCGATTAGCCATTTTTCATCGATATGATTAGACGGTTGGTAAGTTGCAAGATATTCCTTGCCATCATGCTCAAATTCAAATTCTAATTGTTTGGTTTTTTGGTAGATCAAATGTGACTTACTGATCAAAGGCAGTGACGAATGGGCGATGTTAATTAATTGATGAGGGGCTTTTTTGATTTGATTAAAGGGCCATTGATTTGGAAAGGCAACCAAATTTAAATCTTGATTTAAAATAAATGAAAATCCATGTTGACTAATGTTTTGCTTGGTTAAAAAATCATTTAAAAAATTAAGTTCAAGGTCTAATGCAAAAATACCAATAATTTTTTTATTTCCAAAGACTGGTGTGGCATAGGTTACGCCCCATCTTTCTCCTTGATAAAAAGGATAAATATCTGTCCAGCCTGCTTGATGTGTGTTTTCAATTAATGTAAACCAAGGACGATTGCGCGGATCAAATTGTTCAAAATGACTGTGGTCCAGTCGGACAATGTGGTCATGTATCGATTCATAATATTGTGGCGTTGAATGAGGTGTTTTTTGTTTAATAATTTCAGTGACAATTGTACCATCTTGAGCTTTTCTAGAGTAAATCAGGTTGCCATCCATATCACTCAAATAAGCACCTTGCAGTAAACGATTCATTTTTATCAAATGGATGTTGTAATGCATTTGGTTAAATTGTTCATGGTTCAAAACGTCCCATTGTAATAATTGAGCAGAAAAATTGCCTAATCTCTCAATTTCATTCAATTGGGTATCCAGTTCATTTAAAATATTGTTTGAAACATTTAACATGATGCTACTTGCGGTATAAGTGAGTTCTTTTTCATAGACAATAGATCGGACACCAATTATGACAATAGTGATGATGGACATAAGTGCGATAAAAACGATTAATATGCTTTCACGCAAGCTAATACGGTGATTGCTATGAATTAGTTTAGAAAAGAAGCTAGTCTTGATGCCTGGCACTTGCTTTTTTCGGTGCATTAAACCACACCTCAAATCAAACCTAATACCTTCATTATATCATTTTTCTAGAAGTGGTCTCATGCTCTTTTGCAATAAACTTTCGATAGACAGGGTTAACAATGTTATCTTTGCACCAAAAACTAAACGCACTTCCTGCTAAACTGCCGATAAAACTACTGGCTGTTTGCACACATGTTGAGAAGTCTAATGTTTTGATATTAGAGAAAAAATGAATTGAAGTGGCAATTGCTCTACCACAACCATGTGCTAAATTAGGACTAAAATGAAAATTTCTTAATAGTAATTCTGAGACGGCAGTGCCAGCAAGGTTGGCCATTAAGTTTCCTGACATTAACGCATAAATTGATTCTAACAGTATCTTAATATATTTTTTTTGCGATTTACTGTATCCATAAA
>Ga0207056_1076_pt1 | contig 18051 bp, 19 predicted proteins | sample Alteio_BWMinCont_58_FD_153289 | JGI IMG/M metagenome (GOLD analysis project Ga0207056, IMG submission 153289) | Enriched cells from forest soil in Barre Woods Harvard Forest LTER site, Petersham, Massachusetts, United States -... | ecosystem: Environmental > Terrestrial > Soil > Temperate forest >... | reverse complement strand
TGATGGATTGTACGCTATCTCTGTTGTTTTCTACGAAAGTCACCAGGCTGGCTCCACGGCTTAATGCCTCTAATCCCATTGCTCCAGAACCAGCAAAGAGATCTAGAAAATGTGTACCCTCAATATATGCTTGGGCAATGTTAAACAATGATTCTCGCAATCGGCCTGTCGTCGGACGCGTCTCCTGCCCTTTGGGACTTAGCAGTTTGCGCTGCTTGAATTTTCCAGCTATGATATGCATGCTAAAATCTCTTTCTCAAGAAATACATTTTGGATTGCTTGGCAAAACCGTCGCGGACAAAATCGATCAGGTAACCCCTTTCTTGATAGAAGTTTAATGCTTCCCAATCCATTGTTCTTGTTGAAGCAAACGTACATCCATGTTGCTTGCCAATTTTCTCCGCTTCATCCATCAATTTTGTTCCCCAACCCTGATGTCGCAATGTTTTGTCGACCCATAATTGATCTATGTCCACACATCCATAAAATATTGCCCCAGAAACGCCTCCAAATACCTTATTTGATGGATCTTTGAGGAATGCCCCAAAGCGCTCTATTTTGGGCTGGCCCTTCGCTTTGTACGCCTCATCGCAGATCCCGCTGAGGAGGGCGCTTTCATCCTCTCGAGTAGGATCATCGGTTGTATGAATTTGGAATTTGTCTGACGCCATAGCCATAGAGTTGCCTTTTTAGCAAAGGATTTTACCACATGCTTGAAACTAGGTAAACTCAAATTCTTTGCGTCTCTACGCCTAATTATTTTTGAAATTATAGGTTAAGCTGATACAGTCAAAATTTAACTGTAGGAACCTCTAACTATGACGACAAAAAGTGCTCCACCACTACCTGGTGCCTTTATTTGGCGCCGACTCCATTCTCTGACGGGTTTGTGGCTGGTCCTATATTTAATTCTCCATCTCTTCACCAACTCTCAAGCTGCTCTTCCGGTTGGAGACTATGGCAAAGGGTTTATCAAAAGCGTCAATGATATCAATCAACTCCCATACCTTCATGTTTTGGAAATTATACTTCTTCTCATTCCTTTTGCGGCGCACACTCTTTTGGGCATACAATATCTTTTCACTGCTAAATACAATTCTGGGCCTTCTAATGGGACAACTCCTTCGCTTCCAGAATATCCTAGAAACCATGCTTATACGTGGCAACGAATCACCTCTTGGATTCTCCTCGTTTTAATCACATTCCATGTAATTCACATGCGATTTCTAGAAAAACCTATTGCCGCAGAGCATGGTGTAGACAAGTATTATATCACGAAAATATATCAAGATCCCGGCGTACATACACTCGCAGATCACTTAAGCATTGCCTTATACACTCCCGAGCAAATGAAACAAAAGGATGTTGCCTGGATCAATGATGTTTCTATTGGGTCTCTTCAAAAAAATCAGCTTGTTGCTGTCGCAAATAATTTTGCTGCTGCTGAATTGCTTGTGGTAAGGGAAACATTTAAAAGTCCTCTCATGATTCTTCTTTATACTTTGCTTGTTCTTTCAGCGTGCTTCCATGGCTTCAATGGTCTTTGGACTTTCATGATCTCATGGGGTGTCACACTTTCTCCACCAACACAAAACAAAATGCGCATCGTTGCAACCTCCTTGATGGGCCTCATCGCTTTTTTAGGTTTAGCTGCAGTTTGGGGCACTTACTGGATCGCAAGTGTTTAGATACCCTTTAACCTGCAATGGGGCCCCTGCCCCATTGCAGGTTAAAGGGTATCTAAATTTAAAAGCCGTTAAGTAATTTGTCGCTAAGAAACGACAGTTTTAACGATAGTTGCTTGGCTCTTTTTTAAATTCAGATACCCATGAATTTGTAATGGGGCAGGGGCCCCATTACAAATTCATGGGTATCTGAACACTTACATTGGATCAATTTGACGTAATCATATGGCAACAAAATCAAAAAAACAGGCTATTGTTGTTGGAGGTGGTCTTGCAGGACTCTCCGCGGCTCTAAAACTATGTGAAAATGGTTGTTCTGTCAAAATAATTTCTGTTACAAAAGTGAAGCGCTCCCATTCTGTATGTGCTCAAGGGGGTATCAATGCAGCCATAAACTCTATGGGGGAAGATGACTCTCCGCTAATTCATGCCTACGATACAATCAAAGGAGGAGATTTTCTTGCAAATCAACCTCCGATTCTAGAGATGTGCCTAAGCGGGCCTGCAATCATTCGGATGATGGATCGGTTTGGTTGCCCTTTCAATAGGACGCCAGAGGGAACTCTCGACTTTAGAAGATTTGGTGGGACGTTATATAACCGTACCGCATTTTGCGGAGCCTCGACAGGGCAACAGCTGTTGTATGCTCTCGATGAACAAGTTCGGAGATATGAAGTCAAAGGGATGGTGGAAAAATTCGAAAATCATGAATTCATGCGATTGATCATGGACGAGAAGGGGATCTCCCGCGGCATTGTTTACATGGATCTCTTCAATCTGAAGCTCGATGTAATGAAGGCTGATGCTGTTGTAATTGCAACAGGAGGCCCTGGACTGATCTTTAAGAAGTCCACAAACTCAACTTTTTGCACTGGGGCTGCAAATGGGCGTCTTTTTATGCAGGGGATGAAATATGCTAATGGGGAATTTATTCAAATTCATCCCACAGCAATTCCTGGAGAGGATAAAATGCGCCTGATGTCAGAGTCGGCACGCGGTGAAGGGGGAAGGATTTGGGTTTATGGCGATTCTTCAAAATCCATCGTCACAGCGGAAGGGAAGATAATCCCCTGTGGAGTAACAGGAGAGCCTTGGTACTTTTTAGAAGAACTTTATCCCGCATTTGGAAATTTGGTTCCACGTGATATTGGATCACGCGAGATCTTGAGAATTTGCGAAATGGGGATGGGCATTGATGGGCAGATGCAGGTCTATCTCGATGTCACTCAACTTTCGGAGAAGAAAAAAGCGAAACTTGAATCGATCCTTGAAATCTACAAAAAATTCACTGGAGATGATCCTAGAAAGGTTCCTATGCGGATCTTTCCTGCAGTGCATTACTCCATGGGAGGGGCGTGGGTTGACTGGCCTGCCGCTGATGATTCCGATAGATGGACCCGTTTTCGACAGATGACTAACTTGCCAGGGTGCTTTAATGTTGGCGAATCGGATTATCAATATCACGGTGCCAACCGTTTGGGGGCTAATTCGCTTCTTTCATGCATATTTGGAGGACTTGTTGTTGGAGGAGAAGTTCCAAGATACTTACAAATGCTCTCTACATCATACGAGGAAACATCTTCAACAGTCTTTGAAAATGCATTACAGATCGAAAAGAATTTTAAACAAGACTTACTTTCTCGGAATGGTGATGAAAATGTCCACTACCTCCATGAAGAACTTGCTGAATGGATGGTAAATAATGTCACAGTTAAGCGAGACAACGAAGATTTACTGCGCACAATGCAAAAGATTAAGGAAATTCGAGAAAGGTATCAAAGAATTTCATTGGATGATCGGTCACAATTTGCAAATCAAACCTATATTTTTGCTAATGAGTTTGCTTCTATGCTTGAGCTTGCTCTGGTTATCACCAAAGGGGCATTTTTGAGAAATGAGTTTCGAGGAGCCCATTACAAACCTGAATTTCCACATAGAAACGATGAGAAGTGGTTGAAGACGACCATTGCGGAATACGATACTGAAGAACCGAAAATTTCTTATGAAGCGGTTGATTTACGCTATTTAGATCCTATTATGAGGGACTACACTCAAGCGAAGAAGGTGCAACCCACTTTGAAGAACGTTCCAGACAATATAAAATTACCGCTGTAATGCAAATTAAACGCAAAGCTCCCTGCCGGAGGGGCAATAGAGTGGGTTCGTCTTTGACATACTCAGGTTCTTTCGAAAAATAACTTAAGTTATTTTTCGAAAGAACCGGAGTATGTCAAAGACGAAACCACAATTGCCCCTCCGGCAGGGAGCTTTGCGTTTAATTGGAGGATAGATATGGAAACACAGAAGTATATTTTGAAGATCTATCGGGGTTCTCCAGGAAATCAATACTGGGAAGAATTCGAACTGCCTTTAAAGCCCTATGTAAATGTGATTTCAGGTTTGATGGAGATCCAAAAGAATCCTGTCACCCGTGAAGGAAAAAAGGTTGAGCCTATCGTTTGGGAACAAGGATGCCTTGAGGAAGTGTGTGGATCGTGTTCGATGTTAATAAATGGTAAACCAAGACAAGCATGTACCGCATTAATCGAACCCATTATCAAACAAACTGGAAACAACACAATCGTTCTATCTCCATTCTCAAAATTTCCATTGGTGCGAGATTTGATCGTAGATCGAAGCATTATGTTCGATAACTTGAAAAAAGTACATGCATGGATAGATGCTGACGGTTCTTTTGATAGGGGCTTTGGTCCAAAAATTAGCCAGCAAGCACAAGAAATGATGTATGCATACTCGACATGCATGACTTGTGGATGCTGTGTCGAGGCATGCCCGCAGATAAACAATCATTCCAAATTTGTCGGTCCCCAAATCATGGGGCAAGTGCAGTTATTCAATGCCAATCCTACAGGAAAATATAACAAGGCTGAACGATTGCGGCCATTAATGGAAGAAGGAGGCATTAGCGATTGTGGCAATGCTCAAAATTGTGTTAAAGTTTGTCCGAAGAATATCCCGCTTACTGATGCAATTGCTGCTACTGGAAGGGATGTAACGTTGCAAGCGCTTGAAGACATTTTTGACTTACCTGGTCGTTAGAATGAAGCAAAATAGATATTTTTACATTTTGTGTGTGATACTGATTCTGAAAGCTGTTTTCATGATAGCTTTTATATCAACTACGGCAATTGGGCTTGGACCAGACGAGGCGCAATATTGGACCTGGAGTCAGCAACTCGATTGGGGTTATTACAGCAAACCCCCTGCAATTGCCTGGCAAATCTGGGCTGGTACGAAAATTTTTGGAAATACCGAATTAGGTGTACGTTTTTTTGCTGTAGCGATCTCCTTTTTTCTCAGTCTGACGGTCTATTTTTTAGGATTAATCTGTAAAACAACCCCTAAAACAGCTTTTTGGGCTGCTCTTGTCATTGCATTTTCTCCTATAGGACTCCTCAGCTCATTCTTAGCAATTACCGATGGTGGGATGGTTTTATGTTGGGCATTAGCCACTCTTGTGTTTTCTAAGGGACTCGCAGAAAAAAAATCTCCACATTATTTCATTTTGGGTTTCATTCTGCTTGTAGGGGCTCTTTTTAAATGGCCAATTTATCCGTTTTGGGTATTTGTTCTCATTTTTTGTTGGTTTTATCCCTATTTGCGCTCTAAGACAATAATCCTTGGAGTTTTGATTTCACTTCTTGGACTCATTCCAAGTGTGATTTGGAATGCTTCTCATGATTGGGTGACATTTCGGCATGTGTTTGCAACAGTATTCGGCAGCCACTTAGGGGCTGGAAAAGCAGCGTCAGTACATTCGAGCAATTTTTTTGAATTTTTGGGATCGCAATTTGTTCTATTTTCCCCCCTATTATTTGTCATGCTCCTCATTTCATTTGTTGTTCTTTTACGAGATCGGCAGAGAATACCTCCTGCGATTTTATTCAGCGGGATCACAGCTTTGGGAACAATTGCAGGTTATGCTCTGTTGGCATTAGTGCAGAAAATACAGGGAAATTGGTGTGATTTAATATATCCGAATGCTGCCCTATTTGTTGCATGGGTATTTGTGGAAAGGTTCCCACGAGTAATTTGGGTAAAGATAGGAACAGTTCTTTCAGTCATCCTTTGTCTCTTCAGTTTTAGCATTCCGCTTATTCAATCGTTATCATTATTCCCTTCTCTGCAAATACCATATAAGTCCAATCCATTTAAGCACAATCTAGGATGGGATAACCTTACTCAAGCGTTGGTAAAAGTAGGTTATGATCCAAAAGAAAACTTTTTGTTTGGGGATAAATATCAAACTGCTAGCATTCTGAGTTTTTATGGACCTAATCAAAAACGGGCTTATTTTCTGAATTTGCATGAGATACGTCTGAATCAGTTTTCATTTTGGCCAAGCATGGCAAATGAGCAAAAAGGTAAGACTGGTTTTTTTGTGTTAACGGAAAATAGTCCCCATTTTGAAAAAGACTTAAGTTTACATAAAGAGTTTTACGAAAAAAATCTGCAGAAGTACTTTGCTAAGGTGGAGTCTTTTCCGATTGCCTCATTGTTTGAAAGCTATGGTAAAACTGCAAAAATTGCCTTAATTTTTAAATGTGTCGACTACAATGGGAAAGAACCGTCCAGTAGCGGAATTACAAAGTTTTAGGAGAGGTTGATATGATTGCTATGATTGGAACGGGTGAGCTGATAGTCATTCTTTGTCTCATTATGCTCTTATTTGGAGGAAAGAAGCTTCCTGAATTTGCGAAAAATCTTGGGAAGGGGGTAAGGGAGTTTAAAAGAGCTTGTGAAGGCACTTGTGACGATGAAAATTCCGACGTTATCGAAGTTAAACCTAAACAAGAAAACCTCGAAGACAAAAAGTAACAAGATATGCGCAGGCATACCATCAGACTAATGTAGGAAAAGTCTCAGTAGAAAAGTAACAGGATGTGCAGGATCAGGCAGGATATGGAGGATAGTAAGCTTCCTCTTGATATGCAAAGAATTTCCAATGGAGCTAAGGCCCCCGGCCTTAGCTCCATTGGAAATTCTTTTGAATTACAAGAGGATGCTCACTATCCTCCATATCCTGCCTGATCCTGCACATCCTGTTACTTTTCCTACTTGGACGTTTCATGCCATAGTCTGATGGTATGCCTGCATATCTTGTTACTTTTTTCATGGAGAGATTCTGTGCTTATCAGGAGTAATCATGAGTGAAGATCTGGCGACTGTTTGGGAACATCTAGCAGCATTCCGCAAAGTTTTCATAAAGACTTTGCTAATTATCGTTTTGGGAATTGGAAGTGCCTGCTACTTTTACCAGGACATCATTAACTTCCTCACAAGCCCCTTGAAAAACGATGTAGGCAATGCATTGCAACTGCAAGAAATCAAGTTTAAGCGCCTCTATAATTCAGGCACCTCTGAAATGGCTTATCTCATTGCATCGCATGAAAGTATTATCAATTTCCCTGTTGGAGATCCTGACATTAAGCCTAAAACAATTATTATTCCTCCACAACAGTATGTCGACTTGTCTTACACCAATCCTATTCGTTCATTATATCTGTTTCATCCCACAGAAGGTCTTACAACATCGCTTCAGGTTGGTTTCTGGGCGGGCCTAATCGCTACCTCACCCCTTTGGCTTTTTGTCATCGCTCGATTTATTTTTCCTGCTTTGCACTTCAACGAAAGGAAAATCGTGTTACCATTGGCATGTGTAGGTTTGTTATTTCTTTTTCTAGGATTTTTATTTAGCTTTTATTTGATCATTCCGATTACCAATGTCTATCTCAAGAATTTTAACGCAGAAATTGGAATCAATCTCTGGTCTCTCTCTTCTTATGTCGATTATTCACTTACAATGATTTTTGCTAATTGTCTTGCATTTGAGCTGGCTGCTCTGATGCTTATTTTGGTGCACTTCAAGATATTATCGCCCGAATCTTTGGTTGCAAAAAGGCGACATATGATTGTAGGGGCATTCATAATTGGAGCCGTCATCACACCGCCAGATGTACTCTCCCAAGCAATGCTTGCTATCCCTTTGATTTTACTTTTTGAAATGACTATCTTGTATGCTTATTTGCGAAATAGGCAAGATTACTTTACGCGAACATGGATTAAATCTTGCTTGTCATTTTCATCCAAATAACGACGCCAGCTTTCGGCAATCCAGCTAAAATCGTCTAGCAAAATCCTAAGTGATTCATTATTAAGATGATCAAGCGTATCAAGATAATTAAGAAAAATTCTGAAATTGACCTCATCGACAGTAAGGTATGTTTTTACTCTTTCATACCCAAGATTATCGGGAGGTGTTTGAGAAAGACTATTGCGAACGCTGCGGGGTATATAATTGCCCCCATTGTAAATTACAGTAGAGAGCGATAATTTCGATGCATGATCGAAAATGCGCAGCCCTACGCTAGAGCCGTCCATTTGAAAATGGACCTCTTTATCCAGCAAAAGCTGTTGAAAAAGCCTTTTAACATCTTTTTCTAGCAGCATAAGATGCCTCATGGATAATTATTATAAAATATTAATTCCCCATACTTTTATTATATCACTTTATTAATTTACACTCACTAAAATCCCTAAACATACAGCAGTTATCGCAAAAAAGTAACAGGATAGGCAGGCAACCTCTCAGTAAGATTTTTACCACAGAGATCACAGAGAAAAGGGAGAGATGGGGGAGGAGAAGGTGGAATGGTTTCTACCCTTCTCCTCCCCCATCTCTCCCTTTTCTCTGTGATCTCTGTGGTAAAAATCTTACTGAGAGGTTGCCTGCCTATCCTGCACATACTGTTACTTTTCTGCTGAGACGTTTCCTGCATTAGCCTGATCTGATGTTACTGTTCAACGATGCGCCAGTCTATTGGTTTTTGATTGTTTTGAACCAGAATGGAATTGATTTTAGAGAAATGACCGCATCCAAAAAAACCTTGGTGAGCAGAAAGAGGGGATGGGTGGGGAGCTTTTAAAACAAAATGCTTCTTTTGAGGATCTTCAACCGCTAATTTTGCACATTTTTGCTGAGCTGACTTCCCCCATAGCACAAATATAACAGGACTTTCTTTCCCAGCAACGGCAGAGATAATGGCATCGGTAAATATCTCCCATCCCTTGCCGTGGTGCGACATTGGCTCACCCTGACGCACAGTAAGAGTTGCATTAAGCAACAGAACCCCCTGCTTTGCCCACGAAGTAAGACATCCATGAGTTGGAATTGGCAGCCCAAGGTCTTGATTGATCTCTTTGTAGATGTTTTGCAGCGAGGGAGGCGATGGCACTCCTTTTGGGACGCTGAAACATAATCCGTGTGCTTGACCTGGAGAATGATAGGGATCTTGCCCTACGATAACGACTTTGACTTCTTCGAAAGGAGTCGTTTGTAATGCATTGAATACCAGATCCTTAGGAGGAAAGACAGAAACTCCCATTGAGCGTTCCCGTTCAACAAATGCAGCCAGGGATGCAAGATAAGGTTCACTAAGGTAATTGGAAAGAGCTTTCTCCCAACCTGGGGACATGAGATGCAAGTAATTCATAAAGCACCTTTTATTTCGCGACGAGATGATATGTTTTCTTATAAAATTCTTTCATATGCGTAGAGAGTTGTGCCCCCTCGATGAATAATTGAGAGCAATTGGGAAGACTATTTAAAATAAGTTTCCCATACTGTTTTTTCAGAATACGTGAATCAAGGCAAATGATACATCCACGGTCCTTCCTATTTCTAATCAAGCGACCAAAACCCTGTTTAAATTTAACGATGGCATTTGGAAGAAGATAATCTAAAAAGGGGTTGCCACCTTGTGCCAGGATTGACTCTGCACGAGCTTCGATCATGGGGTCAGAGGGTACTTTAAAGGGAAGTTTGACGATGATGACACAACGTAAGGCATCCCCTGGCACATCAACCCCTTCCCAAAAAGAATCGGTGCCAAAAAGAACAGAGCGATTTTCTGATTTGAAACGAGTGAGTAACGCTTGTCGATTTGTTTCTCCTTGCTTAAGCGGAATATAGCCGTTTTGCGTGAGTCGAGAGAAAAGTGTTTCATAGCACTTCTGCAACATCACATAAGAGGTAAATAAAACAAATGCGTTGCCCTGGCTAGCTTGAATAGCTACCCAAATTTGTTCAATCGCTTGTGGAAGAAAAGCAGCATCAATCGGGTCCGGCATATCTGTTGGAATTACAAACAGAGCCTGTTTTGAATAGTTAAAGGGGGATTCGTAAATATTCTCTGTGACCCGTTTGTTTTTCAGTAGTGTCTCTGTGATCCCAAGGCGTTTGCGTATGAATGTGAACTCCTTATTTGTGGTCAATGTGGCGCTGCAAAGGACAATGGTAGAGTGGGCTTTGAATAACCACTCGCTAAGAAACGGAGCGACGTCCAATTGCGCGCTGATGAGATTTACATTTTGAGTGCTTCGGTTATTTTGCAGTTCTATCCATCGGACTTCCGAAGGTTTGGGCTCCTCGATAAAATTGCACAGCAAAAGATATGTTTCTGTTAAACGCACAAGCAATGATTCTATATCAAGAAAAACGCTTCTTAGTTTTTCTTCAAGCTGAGCATTAGCTAGGCGGGCGACATCCTTTTTTAGACTTTGAACGGAAACAATAAATTGGTTGAGTGAGGTCGCTAATTTTTTTGTTTCTGGAACCAACTCATTTTTCCAATCAGCTTCAGTAAGATGTTTAGGAAGGATCCTAAGTCTAGATTCCGACATTGAATTTTCTTGATCAAACGACAATTGGGCGCGGGTAAATTCCTCATAGGATTGGTAAGTATGATCGATTTCTTCGAGGATATTCCGTCGCATTGCAGGTAAGTCGACATTCAAACGGGTAAATATCGAACTAATTTCACGTGGGGGTTCTGTTTTATAATGACCTTGTATCGCTTGTTTTAGAGTGGTCAATTTTCCCTGTTTTTCCCCAATTAGTTTCACTAACTGATGGAGGATGCCCAGTTTCGAGCTGCGTTTGGCAAAGAATTCAGTGGCAATATCTTCGATATGATGGGCTTCATCAAGAATAATTCGCGTATATGCCGGCAATAGGCCTGGAGATTGAGGCTTTCCCTCGATAGCTCTTAATGAAATGTCTGCAAAAAGCATGTGATGGTTGGCAATGAGGATGTTTGCATCATTTGCCTTTCGTCTGGCTTTAAAAAAATGACATTCTTTGTAATGGGGACATTCTCGCTGACTGCAGGCATCTTTTTCAGCTGCAACCTTATCCCAAACTGCAAAAGAGGGTACGAAATTTAAGTCAGAACGAGACCCATCGCATGTATTCTTTTCCCATATTTCGATTCTTTCTAATTCCTTACTATCTTCCATTGAAAGAGCATATCTTTCATTTTGAACATCCCCCAGTTTTCTTAGACAAATATAATTATTCATCCCTTTAACTAAGACGGCCTTAATATCGAGTTTTAAGGCATTGGCTAACAGGGGAATATCTTTATTGATCAACTGTTCCTGCAAAGAAATCGTATGGGTAGAAATGAGAGTGCGTTCACTGTAAAGTATCGACCATAACATCGCAGGTAAAAGGTAGGCGATGCTTTTGCCTGTGCCTGTTCCAGCCTCGATAAGAGCGATCCCATCGTTGTTATAGACATCGATGATATCCTGCACCATTTTTTGCTGGGATTCTCGCGCTTCAAAATTCTTTAATACCTGATGCAACACCCCTTCTGGCTGGATGATCTGAAGAATCTTTTTGGCATTGAGTCGCTTGGGATTAACTTTTGTCATTCGGATTCGATTAAGTTAAGGAATGCCTTCAACCGTTTGGCACGTGTAGGGTGACGCATCTTACGAAGAGCTTTCGCTTCAATCTGCCGAATTCGCTCGCGCGTTACATTGAACTCAATACCCACTTCCTCAAGCGTCTTTGGTTTCCCATCTGTCAGCCCAAAACGTTGAATGAGAACTTTGCGTTCCCGATCAGTAAGGGTCGTCAGAACATCGTGCATCATATCTTTCAGGATTGAGTAACCTGTCGCCTCTGATGGGGAATCGGCTGCAGTGTCCTCTAAGAAGTCACCAAACTGACTTTCTCCTCCATCGCCAACTTCCGCCTGAAGTGAAATGGGGTGTTGAGCAATTTTGTAGATCTCTCGCACACGCTCGGCTGTGATTCCAAGCTCACTTGCAAGCTCTTCAGGAGAGGGCTCTCGACCTGTTTCCATCATGAGTTTTTTGGCGCCGCGCAAGACTTTGTTGATTGTCTCAATCATATGCACGGGAATTCGAATAGTCCGTGCCTGATCTGCAATGGCGCGTGTAACGGCTTGCCGTATCCACCAAGTGGCATATGTAGAAAACTTGTAACCGCGACGATACTCAAACTTTTCTACAGCTTTCATCAAGCCCATATTCCCTTCTTGAATAAGGTCTAAGAAGGAAAGCCCCCGATTTGTGTATTTCTTCGCTATCGATATGACAAGGCGCAAATTTGATTCGACCATTTCCCGCTTGGCTTCTTGGCTTTTATCCATCCAACGCTGCAGCATGCGGACATCTTTTTTGAAATCATCAAGCGTTCTACCGGCAGCAAGTTCTCTTTTTTTGAGCTTACGACGTGCTGAATAGAGCTTTCCAGCGGCAAATCGATTACGCTCTGCGCGGGGGATAAGTTCGTTGATCTCTTGCTCCAGAATTAAAAAGCGGCTGTAGGCTTGTAGAATCACCTCGCCAAAATCTTCAATCACATTATGTCGGCAGTGGAAACGGCGGAGATAAGCCTGAGTACGGATGCGGCATTTTTCAAATTCTTCGCTTAATTTAGACTTTTCTGCTTCTTTAAGTTTGGGCTGCTCCATTTGGAGCTGTAAGCGTTCTAGAAGGGCATCTTCTTTTTTAAGTAGCTCGCAAAGTTTGGGCAGAATTGTCAGAAATTCTTGTTTATTGGCAATTTCTTTCTCTGCAATTACTTTGTCGAACCGTTCTTTGCCTTGAATGAGGTAGTTTGCTATCGAGATCGTTTCCCTTGTGGAGTAGCGGAAACGCATGATAATGTGCTCAATTTGCATCTGAGCTTTTTCAATACGCTTAGAAATTTCGACCTCTTCTTCACGGCTGAGAAGAGGAACAGAGCCCATCTCCTTCAAATACATGCGAACGGGATCGTCAGGAGCCCCTTCAGCACGTTTTGGAAGCCCTTCTAATTCCTTAGCTTCTTTTTTGCGTTCCCGTTGTCTTTCAACTTCAGATTGATTCAAAATCTGAATGTCCATTCCACTTAAATGGATCAAAACTTGGTCTAGTTGATCTGCAGAATCGAAAGTCAGAGGAAGAATTTCATTAATTTCTTCATACGTGATGTACCCTTGTTCTTTTGCAATTGTGATGAGTTCATCGACTTTTTGTTGGTGCTGCTGGGTAAAACTCGGTTTGAGACTGCTTTTGACCATACTCTCCTATTCAGGTTAGACCACGTGTATATCCTTCTTATCATCTCTCGCAGCACAATTTTGAGCAAGATTATTCTTTTGAATTATATTTTTTGCAACTCCCTCTTTAGATTTAAATTGACATTTTTTGACCATAGAGAGATGATTCTCCACATGCATATCTGTTTGTCTCGAAATCGTAGTGGATACTCGAACACAGATGGAAAAAAACCAATAATTAGAAGGGATTACCCATGACAATGAAGTATCTATTTGCTCTTCTGCTTATCGCAGGAGCCCCCTTGTTTGCCCATGATGATGATGAAGCAAAAGACGAACAAAAAGAAACTGGTTCTATTTTGGTTCATCGAGAAGATGATGACCAAGATGGCAGCGATGAACAAAAAGAAGAAGGCGTTTTCTTAGTACAAGATCTCTCAGAAGATGAAGATCAAGAAGAAGAAAAAGCTGTCAGCTAATACCCATGCAGTTATATGCACTTGATTTAGAAGGAAAACTCGTTTCGGCCCTATCGGCTGCCAAACAGCAAGATTTCTTCTGCATCGAGTGCCAACAAATTGTGCGTGTGCGCGGCGGAACTCATCGCCACATGCACTTTTTCCACCTAACCACCCCCGATTCTTGCCACCTTCATGCAAAAAGCATGGCCCACATTCAAACTCAGCTCCACCTTCTTTCTATTCTTCCTTCTGAAGAAGCCGCTTTAGAACACCGCTTTGCAGAGATTAAACGGATCGCCGATGTTGCTTGGCATGCTCGCAAGCTCATTTTTGAAATACAATGCTCCCCAATATCCCCTGAGGAAATACGAGCACGAAATCACGATTATGCCACTTTAGGTTACTATGTCGTTTGGATCCTTCATGATAACAGATATAATCAAAAGATGATCTCTTCTGCAGAACACTTCTTAAAGGGATCTACAACCTACTTTACCAATATCGACCAACACGGCAATGGGATCATCTACGATCAATTTGAACTGATTAAAAAAAACAAACGCCATGAAGCCCTTCCTCCTCTTCCCATAGACCTCTCACAGCCTCGTCTTGTGGAATCTTCTGCCCCTGCTCTGAGCACGAAATTAGGCAAAAGTCGATCCAAATATTGGTCTTGCCATTTTTCAGGAGATCTCCTCGATCTCGAAAAAGGCGCAGCTAATGAGCATGAGATCCATGATGACAATCACTCCACAACCTATCTCAAACGTGCTCTTGCCATTGAAGCGGAACATTGCCAACCAAATATGCCGTGGAATGAGTGGCCACAAGTTCTCTTTGAAAAATTTGTTGTAAGACCTTATAAATTGCTTTTCCAAATCATCCTCGAAAGCTCCTGCAAGTAGTCAGCAATTGTGGGTATCGCATTTTTGTTATTGAAAAATAATTCTAAATAGACTAGACTAAGTTTAGTTGGGTACGATAGGAGGAAATATGAAAACTGTTAACATGCACGAGGCAAAAACACACTTATCTAAACTTGTTGATGCTGTTCTTCATGGAAGTGAAATTATTATCGCTTTAGCAGGAAAACCAGTTGCAACACTCAGTCCGATCAGGAAAAAAAAACGCCTTTTTGGCGTTTTAAAAGGAAAAATCAAAGTTGCAAAGGATTTTGATGCACCTCTGCCCGATGATATTATAGCTGATTTTGAGAACGATCACAATCTTTAGGTATATTATGCGTTTGCTTTTAGATACTCATATTTTTATTTGGTGTATCGCAGATAATCCCGGTCTTAAAAAAACAGTGAAGTCAAAGATTTTGCATGCAAATGAAGTCTATGTCAGCAGCGCTTCTATTTGGGAAGCAGCCATAAAAATTCAAACCAAGAAACTTGTAGTTTCAATTGAAGATTTAATGAACGCTATCGTTAAAAGTGGTTTTACTGAGCTTCCTATTACGGCCCAACATGCATGTGCTGTATCTAATCTTCCACCCATACACAGAGATCCCTTTGATCGGATTTTAGTGGCTCAGGCTATCTCTGAACCCTTGATCTTTATTACTGCTGATTCTATTCTAAAGGACTATTCTGATCTCGTCGAAGTTGTCGTTTAAAGTTAGTCTCTTTCACATATCACAAAATATATTGCAAAATGATCGGTTTATGCTAAAATGGAGTAAATGATATAATTAAAGTACGGGGGTGTCACGGTTTCGACTAGGAAGTGAAGTATTAATTGCATGCGGAGGACGTCGGTTGGCCTCCTTAAAAAGCCGATAAAAACACAAATGCAAAACCTTCTAAGGTTGCATACACGTTCGCCCATGAGGACGCACGTGCTGTAGCTTAAGCCTAACAGCTTTCGTTACACGGTAACCATCATTGGATCAGGGGTGTTGGATCTTACCGTTTTTCACTTGATGTGAAAGTGAGCACCGCCCGCTTCTAGGTGTCACTTTCGAGATTAAATGAAGCAAGCTTGTCTTAGTGTCCGCGCGCTGCATCGGGACGAGCCATAAATCAGCACGCTAAGCATGTAGTGGTTAATATGTAGTTTGCTTAGGACGAGAGTTCAATTCTCTCCACCTCCAATTGGTTGGACAGTCCTTATATCCAATCATAGTAGAAAATGGCTCACGGATCTCCGTGAGCATTTTTTTACCCTCTAATTTTAAGTTCTGAAACACCAAATTCAACAATTCCCGTTTTTCATCCACTTCAGAACTCTCAAAGATTTCTCTGGCACGAGCCGCCAAATTCATGACCATGTTCGCCGTGATATAAAAGTTTTGGTCAGCTTTTTCGTGGTTCTTCATCTCTTCGGCAATCTCAATCTGACGTTTTTTGTATTCTCGAATTTTTTCAAACTCTTTGCGGGTATTTTTAGTAGATGACTCGGTAATTTTAAAAACTTCCTCAACAATAAGACCTTTTCTTTCGGCATATTCTCTTAAACGACGCTCCTGAGCAGGAATAGATTGGCCTTCCTCTTGCTCTTTGCTTGAAACGCGAGCCAGTAATAGAGCCTTCATTATTTTTTTGTCCGATACGCTTGTTGGGGATGATTGGGTTGATGAGGGAATAGGTATTCAAGTTCATCTGACTCAATAAGAGGTAAAAGATAGTTTTGTCTAATATAATTTGTATGGCGACGAAGAAGTTGTGCCAATTCGGGGAGTTTCCAAGGTTGAATTGCACAGAGACGCTTAACTAACTCCTTCATTTTCTCGGGATTAACTCGCTTCCCTACTACTTTTAGTTCATTTTGAAGGTCCGAAGGTAAGCTTGCTAACTCTGAAGATAACGATGGGAACTCTGAAGATAAGCCGCTTATCTTCAGAGTTAACTCAGTAGAGCTAGGTAGGTTTGAACTCTGAAGGTTAGGCTTTATATGACCAGTTAATAATTTGCTTGTTGGAACATAGTAGGTTGCATTGCTTCGGCCCTTTTGCTCCAGTAGACCCAAATCTCTTAATCTTCGCAGACTAGCGCTAGCCGTCAAGGTTTCCACACAGTTAATATTTCGATAGTCTGCATTAGTGATTGCTCCCATTTCTCTAACCACTATGAGAGTTCGAGCTTCTTCATCAGTCAGATCGAATTCTTTAAAATTTTTAAGCCATTCAATGTCTTTTTCATCAAAAAAGCGTCAGTAATGTCAATGTGAACCTATTAGCTGTTCGATCTGACTCAAAAAATGGGACAGATAAATTAGCTTCACGCATTGCTTCACGCATTGTCCGAATCCCCGTGCCCTTTACTTCGGCAATTTGTAAGTCATGCAGCACTTCAGCGATCTGATCATTACGCGTTATTGATCCAGGAAGTCCAAGTTGATCCTCGGGTTTCAATGAATACCCTGGATTCAAAAATTCGATGCGATTTGCATAGCGGATAATTTGAATCGTTTGACCAGCCCTATAGTCACGATGCATGACAGAATTACACACAGCCTCCCTAATGACAACGTCGGGTATCAGAGGGATGTCTTTACGAAAGATGTTATTTGCCTGCATCGAAAACGCATGGGGGATATCTCGCATAATATTGGCAATGACACGAGGGATTGCCAAAACAAGAGCCTCGCCAAATTCATAACATTGCGAATAGCGTTTTTCAGGATGTGACACCCATTCTCTTCCTTCGACAGTGATATAATCTATTCTCGATGAAATCGGAAACAATCGACGCAAAGCCATTTCAGTTCCGAATAGGATAATCCCCGCCACTGTTGGTTTAATTACGTTCTTGACCTCCACGGCAGCTCTTAAGGCAATCATGAGTTCTTGGTCATTCCATGCAAGCTCTTTAGCCTTGGGATTAATTTCTTTTCGATACACACGATAAGCCGCTATAGCTTGCGGATCGAAATCTTTCCAGGATGCCTCTTCCAACATTGTTTTATCAAATTTTTTCTGAGATCTGAATTGGTAAAGCATATCGAGATCTTCTTGGGTACATAATTGATCTGTAGGTCCAATTCTTCGATACGCTCCCTTCTCTATTCCTCGGCTTTTAATGAAAATAGGCTTCTCATACGTTTCAGCTTCAGAAATATAGGCAACAATGATAGGCCCTTCTGGATGCAGTAGCACGTCAATAGCAGGTCGAATGGGTTTATTAAAATTTTGACGGCATAAGGTCACAAGTTCACTTTGAAGTTTATCAGGATTAGAAACCCCAGTAACTTTATAGCGAGGAGCTTTATTAGAATCGTTCTTCGTAAGCCCGAGAACTAGATAGCCACCACCCAAGCCAGGTTCGTTACTGAAAGCAGAGATAGTTTCTAACGCGCTATCCCCAATTTTTTCAGTCGAAAATTTTTGTTTGGTAAGGCTTGAAAAGCAGCAATTTGTTGGGGTCAAAAGTTCTGAATGCGTCTCTCCACCTCCAATCAATCAAAAGGCTTCAGTTTAACGACTGAAGCCTTTTGTTTTTAGGGACTTACACATCAAAAATCTTGCCTAAAAATCTGAACGAGTAAAGCTCAATTACGCAATATTTCGCACTAGACTGGACA
>Ga0207056_1075_pt1 | contig 18159 bp, 14 predicted proteins | sample Alteio_BWMinCont_58_FD_153289 | JGI IMG/M metagenome (GOLD analysis project Ga0207056, IMG submission 153289) | Enriched cells from forest soil in Barre Woods Harvard Forest LTER site, Petersham, Massachusetts, United States -... | ecosystem: Environmental > Terrestrial > Soil > Temperate forest >... | reverse complement strand
TCCTGCAGGGGAAATCAAAAATCGATTTTCTTACGATAGCTTGTATCAGCTTAAATCGGAGACAGGCAACGCCACACATAGCTATCAATCCGATTCGCTATTCAACCGCGTCCTGAAAGATGAAACAAGCTACTTTGTCAACAGCCTCAATCAGTTGCAGTCACAAGGCAATTGTCAGTATCAGTACGATCCCAATGGCAACCTAATTGCAAAAGTGGACGGCGACAACACAACAACCTATCGCTACGATGCCCTCGACCGCTTAGTTGAAGTGGACAACGATACGATGACGACCTATATTTACGATTCTTTTAACAGACGCCTCTCAAAAACTAATATCGAGACTGTACAATATCTCTATCACGATCAGAATGAAATTGGAGCTCTTAAAAACGGAGAAGTGATCGAGTTTCGATTACTTGGAGTGGGCAAGGGAGCAGAAATCGGCGCTGCAGTAGCCCTTGAGTTAACGCAAGAGGTGTATATTCCACTCCACGATCACAACGGAAACGTGACAGTCCTCTTAAACACATCTGGAGAGCCTGTAGAAAGTTATCGGTATTCAGCTTTTGGTGAGAGAGAAGTCTTTAATTATCAACCTATCCCGACTAATCCGTGGTGTTTTGCAAGCAAAAGATTAGATCCTGAGACTGGCTTTGTATACTTTGGGAGAAGGTATTATGCCCCTGAGATAGGTCGTTGGCTGACTCCCGATCCGATCGGCTATCAAGACGGACCTAATTTGTATGCTTATCTCCATAATAATCCGTTACTTGCGATCGATTTGTATGGTTTAGCGAAAGAGGACCGCAATAGCATGGATGGCCCCCGCCATGATCACGTGCCAGACCATTTGCGCAAACCCGACGCCTCCGACCGACAGCAACGTGACAACAACAACAATGGGCAAACCACACGCAACCGAGACGATGTGAACGAAAGGTCTGCCTGGGAAAGCTTTACGAGAGGGTGTAGTATCTATGACGCTCAGGAATTCTCCCCTCCAGCAGCCTATTTTGAGCGTATTGATGAGTTACAGCGCGAAACTGATTTCTATGAGAATCTAGGGATGAATTTTAGACATGCTGTTACTGCGTTTGACTCTTGCGGAGAGATTTGTTTAATGTTCGCTTCTCGTGGCCAACTGAATGCCAGAGCGTTAGGCTGCACTATGACAGGACGCACTCTAGCGACCTCGAGGCAAGTAACGAATGTGGCCGTTTCAACAATAAGACCTGTTTCATCTATAAGACAATCCTCAACAGTTGCAAAGAGTGGAATGACTAATTGGGGGAATTATAAGACTCTAACTGACCACTTTGCGCGACATGGGAAAGATTTTGGAGCAAAGAATGCGGCAGACTATGCCCGCAAGGCATCAGATTTTCTTTTGCGAAGCCAAAAACAAGGATTGCCAACTAAAATTAGTCCTGATGGTTCTATTAGAGTATATGATCGTGCGACAAATACTTTTGGCTCATATGGTCCGAATGGTTCTACTCGAACTTTCTATAAGCCCGATCCAGCAGTGCATCGATGTCCAACAAATGTAGATTATTGGAACATTCAGCCAGGAGATACTCCGTGGACACCATAAAAAACAGTCATTGTTGCCCAGTATGTGGTTATAACTTAGATTTTATGCCTTGGAAAGGTATTTCAGCATCAGATGAAATTTGTCCTTGCTGTGGTATTCAGTATGGTTATGACGATGCGGCAGGAGGAGATGTTAGTAAACGTAATTCGATTTATAAAGAATGGCAAAATCATTGGATAAAAGAAGGAATGCCATGGAAAAGTATGGGAATTGATCCCCCAGAAAATTGGGATCCAGTTAAGCAACTGAAGAATATTTCACATAATGAACACACACCCAACGTTGGGATTATGAATAAACAAAGGATTGGAGAAGAATTAAAATTGCAATTGGAAAAGGGGTATGACATTGTCAAAATTTCTCGTTGGGCTTATAAATTATTTGACGAAAATTGTTGTGCTCTTGATCCCCCTTCACGCGAAATTTTACAATGTTTATTTAGTATGGAAGATGATCCCCAATTCGAGTATGCAGAAAATGAACTAAGACTTCTTGCAGAGAAATTGATTAGCAATGAAGAAGATCCTCTCAAACAGATAAATGATTTAAAATCTAAAGGTGCGACCTAAAGTTCCGAGGATGAATTTGACCGTTTAATCGAAGTGACCAACGACACAACAACGACCTATACTTACGATTCCTTTAACAGACGCCTCTCAAAAACTAACGTTGAGACAGTGCAATAAAGTCTTACAGAAAAAAGTATACGAGCCTCATATACATGATCCCAATTGTCCTGGCGGTATCCGACCAGCATTACCGTGTGAAACCCCTTAGATTTTGAAACTTATGATAGATGATAATTTACTATGGATAATAAATTGGTATGATCGTCAGTGTGATGGCGATTGGGAACATCAATTTGGAGTTAAGATTGAGACTCTTGACAATCCAGGTTGGAGTACCACTATTAGTATTCAAGAAACAGAACTGCAAGATAAAAATTTTCAAGATATTTGTGTTGAACGAACCGAAAAGGACTGGATCTTTTGTAAAGTTAGTAATGGTTTCTTTGAAGGAAATTGTGGCACTTTCAATTTACCAGAAGTTCTCAAAATTTTTCGGGAGTGGGCAGAGGGATCTCAATATGGGAATTGATCCATGTCCATTATGGTCCATTTCTGTCCACTATCGTCCATTACTGTCCATGTCCATTTAAGCCACATCATTGAATTGCTTCACCCATTTTTTTCAAACTCCAAAAATCTCTATATTATAAATCCTGTCTCTTGCTATTACAGATTTTAAAGAAGATGCTGCCCTGAAAAGGATTGCAAGCTCCTCAGAAAAATAAAAACAAAACAAAGGAAGTTCACGCTATGTCAAAGTTTTTCCACTGGCTTTTCAATCCTTACACAGAAGGATATTCGTCAATTGCTTTCATTCGCCTCTTCGCTGGTCTAACATTTATAGGTGAAGGGATCTTAAAATTTATTTTTCCTAGCATGGGTGTTATGCGCTTTACTTTGCTAGGCTTCCCCTTTCCAGAATTCACTGCATACTCCATCGGAGTGCTAGAAATTGTAGGTGGAATCTGCTTGCTACTTGGTCTATTTAACAATCTTTTTGCCCTCTTGTTCGCAGGTGAAATGGTAGTAGCTTTTCTCTCGACAAAAATCACTATGTACTTAGGCACCTCTCCTCTCCCCCTTCCCCCTGTTCCTCCCCAAGCTGGTTTCTGGGCTGTTGTGCATGAATCTCGCGACGACTACACGCTATTCTTCGCCATGATTTTCCTAATGATTGTAGGGCCTGGAAAACTAGCTCTGGATGCGATTTTCTTTAAACCTAAAAATCGTACATAACCTAAAACAATGGAAGAAACCTATGCAAAAAAAATTCCAACTATACGCTTTTGTTGTCTTCAGTCTCTTTCTTTACTTTTCTAATGCTCATGCATTTGCGGACCAACCTTGCCTTCACATCTGTACTGTAGCTTCGAATCGGACTCAAGGTCTCCAGCAATTGCTTAATTCCTGCGATTACCAAAATGTACAGATCGATGTTTTAGGAATGGATAAGCCCTTCCGAGGATTGTCTGACAAGCTGATTTATGTACTAGAATACATTCAAAATCTACCCGATTCCGATATAGTCATGTTTGTAGATGCTTATGATGTATTGTTTATGACCGATGCAGATACAATATTAAGTAATTTTTTGGAAATGGGGCATCCATTTATTATTTCTGGTGAACGATATTGTTGGCCATTAGAACACAGACGTTCGGAGTTTCCACCAATACCTACATCATTCAAATATGTTAACAGTGGTGTTTATATGGGTTATGTGGATGTAATGAAGTTTATTTTTAACAGCTTTGTTCCAATAGATCCATTAGTTAATGACCAAGACACAATGACTGCTTACTACTTAGATAATCCAGGGCAAATACTTATAGATGCTAATTGTGTACTTTTTCTTTCAATGGCTGGTGTATATAAAAGCGAATTAATAATCGATTATCTGAATAAACAAGTCACTCTCAAAGAAACGGGTACAAGACCATGTACTATACATGGTAATGGTTGTAGCCGTGCTATTTACCAGTCTATCTATGATGAGCTTTTTAAAGCTCTATACCAAGGCAAAGGTCTCCCCTAGCGATCAATCTGCCCTCAGCTTTGTGGTTCAGATCTGACAATTATCTGGATAGGATTGGGTTTGGGTAAGTCAGTTAAAGCCTTAATTTGGGATTGCTGATTATGTATTATCTGAAGCATTCCTTGGTACGTGCCTAGCATTTTCTCCACAGTTAACTCTAACATTGCTATTCTTTCAGAATCTGTAAGAGTTTTTTTGAGGGGGTCAGGAACCGTATCTGTGAGATCATCGCGCCTTCGTTTCAGACCATTCAATGACCCACTTTCCCTTTTTGGTTCGCAACTTTTTTCCTCTGGCCTGCGGCTGCTTCCTGGATGTAGCACATCTACTGCAGTTGACAACACCAACTCATGAATTTTAGGACTCTCTGTGCCTGCAGGAGATAGTGGGGGTGAAAGTCTTTTAAGCATATCAAAAGGATGAGATGGAACAGCACTATCAGGAATTTGGCTTGCTTGTTGAAGTAGACCTTCAGGAATTGGTTCTAATTCAGGAATTGGTTCTAATATTGAAGGCAAAGTTGGAGCCCATAATGATCTTTTAGGAAGCGAGGATGGATTCGTCGAACTAGACGATGGCTTCCGCATTGTCTTTTTCGCAACTTTAGTCACTTTATTAGAAACTGCTGGCGGGGCAAATGCTTCTCCTGTGGGACTTGGAGGAACTCTTAAAACTGTTGGAGAAGATGAAGGAGGCTTTATTGCAGAACTAGTAGTTGATGAAACCGTTGACGCACGTGGCGAATATAAGGATGTTGAGTCTAAAGTAGTTGATGAAACGGTTGAAGCAGGTGACGAACGTAGAGATATAGGGGCTAAGGAGGTTGCAAAAGATGAGATGGAAGTAGATGATGATAGAGTTGATAATCCGACAGAAGAGGTTGAACTTGATGTGGAATTTGGTGTTATTGACGCTGTGGGAGTAACCCAAGGCACTGATAACCCAAATGGAATTGCTCTCATTCCGCTTAGATTATAGTAATGCGTTTGAAGTTCTTCATTAGCCGCATTAGCTTTTTGTAATTCTGCTATTAATTTAGAGGGATCTTTTGTTATTTCGTTGAAATCAGCTCTCATAAAAAGATGATAAAAATCTACAGGATGCATTGTGAAACTTCCTTAATAAAAAATTACTTATACCGAATTTGATAATTAAAAAAAAGAAGGGTAATTCCTTGGCTATTTGGAGGCATTTAGGACGGGTTTGGGTAGTTGAAATACGACGTCTTCGTTCGTATATACGACATCCTCAACTTCTCTGACTCCTAAATGATTCAGTCTTTCAATACACTTCTGAACAATCGTCTCTGGAGTTGAGGCTCCTGCGGTCAAACCTATCACTTGCACACCGTTCAGCCATTCAGGGCGGATTTCGCTCTCATTATTGATCAAATAAGAAGGAATTCCACGACGTGAGGCGACCTCTCGCAATCGATTTGAATTCGAACTCTGAGGATCTCCGACAACTAACACCAGATCTGTCTGATCGGTAATTTCCCTCAAGGCAAGCTGCCGATTCGTCGTAGCATAACAAATCGAAGAACTTGGCAATGTTTCAATCTTTGGATACTTCTCCATCAATGCTTCTGTAATCTCTTTAACATCATCAAGACTCAATGTCGTCTGCGTGATATAAAACAATTTGACGTCTTGTCCGAATGTCAAATGCTCGACATCCTCGGCCTTTTCGACAATAGTGGTCACATCGGGAGCTTCCCCGGCTGTCCCAATGATCTCGACATGGTTTCGATGTCCGATCAAGACAATTTGGTATCCCTGGGCTGCAAAACGTTTCACAGCCGAGTGCACGCGGGTGACGAGTCCACATGTTGCATCAATTTCAATCAATTGCCGCTGTTTGGCTTCCTCGCGGACTGCTGGCGAAACTCCGTGTGCTGAGTAGATAAGGCGCGCTCCAATGGGGACATCTTTGATTTCCTCAATAAAAACGGCTCCTTTAGCCTTTAATCCTTCGACGACATGGCGGTTGTGTACGATTTCATGTTTGACGTAAATGGGTGCTCCCCATAGTGTGAGGGCTTTTTCCACGGTTTCGATGGCGCGTTCTACGCCAGCGCAGAATCCACGTGGTTTTGATAGGAGTAGTTTCATAAAGCGATCTCTTGTTAGTTAAAATGAGGATGATACCAAGATGCAAAATAAGCCTCAAGTTTAGAATTACAGGATCTGCAGCATGTGCATCAGTCTAAGGAGGCAAATACTAATAAAAAAATTCAACGCAAAGGCGCAAAGACGCTAAGCCGCAAAGAAGAATGTGTGAGCATCAGGCTAAGTATGAGACCTGTCAGTAAGATTTTTACCACAGAGACCACAGAGGAGGGGAGGAGAAGAGGAATCGAAGAAATTCTGCAACTCCTACCTTCTCCCCCTCTTCTCTCCTCTGTGATCTCTGTGGTAAAAATCTTGTCGAGAATTTGTAAGCTTAGTCTGATGCTCACACATTCCTCTTTGCGTCTTCGTGCCTCTGCGTCTTTGCGTTGAATTTTTTGGCAGATTCGGGCATGGGTACACACACGGGCACGAAAAATTTTAGATGCGTGCTTCCTATGCAAGAATCCTGTTGTAGACTAGGGCTTTTTCGGGTTCGATTGTCACCAACTGCCCATCTTTCAAAATGCGACAGGCAGCATCGGCACGCACAAGCAATGGCTTATTCAGCTGTTTGAAAATCTCTTCTGCATACTTCTCCGAAGCGGTATCGTCGATGTGATTCTGTAAAATAATTCCCGCAGCTTCTTTCATAAGTGGCAAATAGGTCTCGTCACATTTTGTAATGACAATCAACTTATCTTTGACCAAATAGGCTTTCTCTGTTTCTGGGGACATCACAACGGCGACTTTCCCGTGGACACGGCTCCCAAAACCGAGATGAGCACGGACTAAGACGTCTCCAATGTTCTCCAAAATCATCATGTTGGTGGTTCCTGTAATGCCAAAAGGGGATCCAGCAGTCACCACAACGAGATCGCCATATGAAACAATCTCATTCTCAAGACAGTAAGCCGTTGCCTGTTCGAAGGCCTCTGCGAGCTTGACGCACACAGTCCCCTTCACTGGGAGGACACCCCAGTTGCACGACATCTGATGGAAGCATTTTTCGTGCGGGGTCAGCGCGATGATAGGCATTCCAGGACGGAGTCTGGACAGGAGGCGTGCTGTGGTGCCTCCGCTTGTAAACGTGAAAATCGCTTGTGCATTGGATGTATAAGCAGCTTTGACACTTGCTAACGTCACTGCTGAAGGAACATCGTGATAAACAAGCCCCACATGGTGCTCAAAAAACTCTCGATACTTGAAATCGGCTTCAGCTGCCATGATGATAGTTTTCATTAAATAGACTGTTTCAAGGGGGTATTTTCCCACTGCTGTTTCCCCTGAAAGCATTACTGCAGAGGTGGCGTCGTAAATGGCGTTGGCAACGTCTGAAGCTTCTGCGCGAGTGGGACGTGGGTTATTAATCATCGATTCAAGCATTTGCGTTGCGGTGATGGCTGGTTTTCCTGCTAGGTAGCTTTTGCGAATCATCATTTTTTGCAAGACGGGCACCTGGCTTAAGGGCAATTCAACGCCAAGGTCTCCCCTAGCGATCATTATTCCATCAGCAACCTGCACAATTCCGTCAAAATTATGGACTCCTTCGGCGTTTTCAATCTTTGCCATCACGAGAATTTCAGGCTTTCCTTCAGCTGCAAGCAGTTGTTTAATTTCTAAAACATGCTCAGGAGATCGTACAAACGATGCAGCAATGATATCGACATCGTGTTCACATCCAAAACGGATATCGGCAATGTCAGTTTCGGTCATGGCGGGCAATCCGATGCTAACATTGGGGATATTTACTCCCTTTTTAGACTTAATGAGTCCTCCGTTTTGGATCTCAACCACAACGCCTTCAGGACGGATCTCAATTACGCGGCTCGAAATGTATCCGTCATCGAATAAAACGGTTTCTCCGCCATGCAGGTGATCCAATACCATCGGAGGATTGATATAGATTGAGTGTTGGTCCCCTTCGATGGGCTCTCGAACCAGCAGCAATTGCTGTCCAAGCTCCAAGGTGGCTTGTCCATTCTTGATGTTGCCTACTCTTATTTCAGGCCCTTTGGTATCGAGAATGATGGCAACGGGGCGTTTTAAGCGTGCCCGAGCTTCTTTTACTGCATTGATCACAGCGAGGTGCTCGGCATGGGTTCCATGGCTAAAGTTTAAGCGGGCGGCATTCATTCCGGCTTGAATGAGCTCCGAAATTTTCTCCGGGGAGCTTACGGCGGGCCCGATGGTACATATGATCTTGGTGCGGATAGTCATGAAATAATCTGCTCCTCAAATTGGCAAATGCAAAATCACATTGTTTGTTGTACCGGCCCTCCGGGACGGGATTATTGGTTGGCGTTATCCCAGGCTTCGCTAACCCCTCCGGGGAGCTTCAGCCTGGGCTATTATGTGAACAGGCCCTCCGGGCTGTATGCAAAAGCTTTTGTTTGAAAATTACTTTTCACACTGCCCGGAGGGCTGTTTACGTAATAGCCCAGGCTGAAGCTCCCCGGAGGGGTTAGCGAAGCCTGGGGAAAACGCCAACCAATAATCCCGCCCCGGAGGGCCGGCACAAACTCTTCTATGTTCCGATTCTGGAACAATTTGATCATTACAAAAAGGATTTTTTAACGCCAGTGGTAAAACACATAAAGTTAGTTTATTCAGAGTTAGTTTGCTGTTTAGTCTATTTAACTATTGACATATAATCATTTTTTTAATTATAATTAGATATATTAATTAATTTAAATGGAGTATTAGGTATGTCAGCAACTAGCTTATTAAGTATTTCAGGTAGGCCCACTGCTTGGGAAGTCACAATGAGCAACCGTGCAGAACGTCGTAAAGAACCAGGAAATTATGCGAATGAGCAGGACAAGCTAACAACCATAAAAAGAACAACAGATACCTACCGAGATCGAATCGAATTACGCGTTACCGAAGAAGAATATTATGAAAATAAACTAGGAAAAAGCTTAGGTCAAATTACAGGTCCTACTCCTGTTACTTTATCTAAAGAAGATGCTTATAAATATGGGGTGGAGACCGTCGTAGTACAGCCCAAGTATACTCCACCGGCAGGACGTATCGTCCAATTTAGACAAACCCGTGTAAACGAAGACCTAAACCAAAATATTCCAATTGCCACTAGTGGTGGATATGCCGGTGGTAAGATCGTTGCATCGCAATGCCTCCAAAGTTTCTTGCAGACACTCCATACTCCGCTACCGCAAGGACCAAGCATGTTTGATTCTCCCTTAGCAGTGCAATGCTCAGGAATGGGCCGTGCAGGCGGAGGGGTCGTGGGTGGTGTCGCAGCCATTATTGACATGGTGACACAAGGGATCGAAATGAAAGATGAGGTCCGCAAGGGAAGATTGCGCGAAGGGATTGATGCAGCTTTATTGTTTACCGAAGCAGTTGGCAACCTAGGGGAATCGATTTCAGTTTCTGCTAATGGTTTTGCTTCGTTAGGAGTTGCTGCGACTCATGTATTGGCCTGGACACCTCCTTTGGCAGTGGCAAGTGCTTTTATCTCCTTAGCGACCATTCCATATCATATGCGCGGCATCACGCGGAGTGGAGAAATCCTTGGAGATCTTCAGAAATCACTAGATAACAATAATGACTTGCAATGGTTATCTAAGGAGCTTTCAAATCCTATTAAAGGCGACGGGGAATATTATATGCGCCGTCAATTTGGAATCATCAATAGAGAGAAGTATGCGGGAATCGTAAAGTACATCATCGAGAATGGCAAACCAGAAACAAAGCAGAGAATGATTGGATGCTTGCAGGAACGATTAAAAGATCGGATCAATTCCCACAGGCTTGCAATAGTAAGTGCTATTATTGGCGTCATTGGAATATGCATTTTCTTTCTTTGTCCACCGTTGGTGTTTTTGGGATTGGGAATCATTGGTTCAGGGAGTTTGGTTTCGTTTGCAAGATACGTGTATGATAAGTATTCCGTGAATGCTCTAGAGAAAGCTCTCGATGGCTTGTGTTCCTTTGATAATATCGATCAAGACTGGATAAGGCAGCACGCAGCCTTTGCTGTGCCTTACATGCAAACTGCCAAATTAGAACCAACAGCAGTTCAGATGCATGATTTACATATCCGTAATAAACCTCAAGAAGAAGCTTGTCACGAAACAAACTTCGAGTGTTTTGCAGATTAATTGATAAATTTAATTTACTATTATGCTATTTATGCTATTTATATATTGACTAATAATTATTTATTGATATAAAATGTGTGTAGTATTAAATTAGTTGGAGTTATGTAATGGCAATAGGACCAACATTTGGGCCGATAAACCACGAGGAGTACTTAAGGCGACAAAACCTTGGTGTGCATCGTGCGTCGAATTACCCCCAACTTTATGACCTTGAAAACGAAGATAAAGTAGAGAGGGATAGACTTTTTTTAAGAAAGGCCAATAATTATGACAGGCAGCCAATACACGTAACTAATAAAGAGTATGTGGCAACAGGTCGAATGAGACGCCCAGAAGAAGTCACAGAAACCCAAGATGCTTATGAAAGTTATGGTCTTGATAACGGAAGTCGCGAAGTTAAATGGATCATAGATCCTGCACCTGAAGAACCAAATGAATTTACCAAATTTCTCGCCCGGATGCGACGCACTCCTGTTAACGCAAGGTTGAACCGCAATACCCCGATTGTTACTCGCGGTGGACATGCCGGTGTAAAGCTAGCCCAGTCGCAATTCTTTCACAAAATTTTGGCGATATTTAGTGACACTCCCTTCCAAAAGTCGGGTAGTTTATTTGATTCCCCGCTAGCGTTGAAAGCATCAGGTTTTGGACGTGCCGGTGGAGGATTCATTGGCGGTTGCACAGCCATTTACACTATGGTAGAGCAAGGAATTGAAATCAGCAATGAGATCTACAAAGGAAGATGGGCCGAAGGGTTTGATGCAGCCTTGCTGTTCACCGAAGCGATGGGTACTTTAGGGGACTCGATTTCTGTTTCTGCCTCTGGATTGGTTTCGATAGGAGCCGTAACAGCTCAGGCAGTTATGTGGGCATCTCCTTTGGCATTGGCAAGTGCTTTTATTTCTCTCGTGACAATTCCCTATCATATGCATGGGATCAAGCAGAGTGAAAAGATCCTTGGAGGACTCCAGACATCGCTAGCAAAGTTAACAGAGTGGAAAGAAGAAGCATCATTATCAGATCAAACCACCAGAAAAAGTAATGCTCTAAAGTGGCTTTCTGACGCCCTCTCAGACCCGATTAAAGGGGATGGAGCATACTATCTTCGCCGCCATTTTGGGATAATTAATCGAGAGAAGTATGCCGCAATTGTAAAGTACATCTGCGCGAACGGCGAGACAGAAAAAGGTCAAAAAACGCAAAAGGAAATGATTGGATGCCTACAGAATCGGCTCAGCGATCGGATTAAATCCCACAGACTTGCAATAGTGAGTGCTATGATTGGTATTATTGGAGTATGCGTTTTCTTTTTTGCACCACCTTTAATATTTTTGGGATTGGGAATCATTGGATTAGCGGGTTTGGTATCATTTGTGAGGTTTGTTTATGACAAACGCTCTGTCAATAATCTAGAGGATTCGCTCGATAGACTGTGTCATTTTGCCAATATTCCAACGGAATGGTTAGAGGAAAATGCAGGATTTGCCATGGATGTACGCAGGTATGCTAAGTCACAAGCACAGGCAATTGAAATGCATAATTTTAGGCCGCAGCAACCCACAGAACAAGAGTTCGACTACTCAGAAATTGATACGACTTTCCCGGATTAAGTTCTCTTGTTTACTTTTCTTCCATAATGCGATCAAATGCAGAAAGTTCCCGTTTTGGCGCTGGGAATTCCCCTAAGTTTGTAACTCCATTATGCGATTCTGCGACAACCAATCTTTTATCTTCAATTTCAAGGACGTACAGAACAGTTTTTGGAGTCAGAATTCGACGTTCAATGACTTTAATTAAGCTTGAAGCGTTCATTTGTTCGATTTTAGAATTGAGGAATCGCTTTAGCAAGCGTGTAGCGATGATTAAGCAGACGATAATCCCAACTAAAATCACCATCATTCTGATGAATTCATTATAAAATTGATCTGATTCCTGGTTGATTGTTTGGGGAGGAAATTCAATGGGAGGGATCTGAGGTGGTTCTAGAGGGGTTGCCGGGGTTGTTTGCGCTTGTGCAAATAAGCAATTACAGCATAAACCGAAATAGAGAACGCATATTTTTATAAAAGAACTCATTGATGTTCTCCCATTTTGTTTGTGAGACTGAAAAGTCGAAATTGTTAGAGCCTATTGCATTTTTTTACCACAGAGATCACGGAGAGAGGAAAAAAGAAGAACCAGTCCCTGGTTAGTTTGCATTTTCCTGTGTTCCCACACCTGCGGTTTCGCTCGCAAGCTCGCGAAACCTGGGTGTGGGCTACAAAATGAGAGAAAAAAGAAAAAAAATGATTAAAATCAATCCCAACCAAAAATAGCCCCTTGAAGTCTAACTCTCTCTCCTTTTCTCCTTCTCTCTCCGTGATCTCTGTGGTAAAAAACGGTTATTCTGGAACATCTTTTCTCTTTCTTGAAGCAGACTCTTTTACACCGCCGCCACCACCTCCGCCGCCATTGTCGGTGGCCAGAATATCAATTGCCTGCTTAACTTTTGTCCGATGATGGTTAATGTCAGATTTTAGCACTTTAAGCTCGTCCACCCTTGAACAGCTCCCTTCTTCTTTTCTTTCTTCTGCAGACGCTTCTTTTAAACATTTGTCAATGTGTTCTTCAAAACCATCAAACAGACTTAATGTTTTTTCTGCAGTTACAACATCTCCTTTTCGAAGATAGAATTGGGCAACGTAACAAAGCAATGTACGAAAGTCAGTTTTTAAATAAATTTCACAAGTTTGTTTCGATTGACCGCATGCATAAAGCATAAAAGTTAACAGATTAAAGACTCTTATCATATGAAGTTCATTGTCGGCTTTAAATTTCTTAAAAAATCTATCAATATCTCTTGGACGAGTATGACCTTCTTGAATAGTAAGAAGTAAAAGGATCCCTATATCTCCTATTTCAAATTCAAGATCCAAGACATTAAATTTATAAAGAAGATCGTTCATGATATCTTTAGGAATTTGTAATTCCGTAGGTTTAGAAGAATATAGAATAGCTTTTAGCCCATTTGTTAAAAAATACGAGGCATCGTAACCGAAATCCCAATTTAAAGCGGCAATCGTAGTGGGGATGAGTTTCGCGATCACATATGTAAATGCCTCTATTTTTAAAGCAGAAGGCACTTCAGTTGCAATATATTGTCCAATAGCGTCTAAAGTTTTGAACTCGAGTGCAGTATCATCCCGATCCCAACTGCCCTCAGTACGAAATACATGGAATAGACCAGCTGAGCAACGATATGTATAAAGCAGATCGTTAATTTTTGCTCGATATTTTTCTGTGGGTGAAGAAGGGTCGAGAGAGGGTGGTGGTGGCGGCTCTGCAAGTGGCAATCGATAATAGAGAGAAGCAATAAAGGGAGATGCATTAGGAGGCAGTAGAGGCGTAGCAGGCAGTAGTAGTAGAGGCGTAGCAAGCAGTGGTAGCGGTGTACGAAACTGAACAGGAGGCATTGTGGAAGGCGTTGGTGGTGGTGTCAATAAGGTCATTGAGGGAGGCGTTTGCGACGGCGTAACTGGCAATAGTCGGGGTGTAGAGGGAGGGAGAATGGCACGAGCAACCGTTTGAACTGTGGTGGTGGGGAGCGTGGGGGGTGTTCCTGATGAAACACTAGGCTCTGTGGTTGGGAGAGTACTAGGTCGGTATTGTACGCTTGTTGAAGGTGTTGTCATATTATCTCCATATTATTGGGTAAGGTGAGGTCTGGCTCGTGAGAATTGGGGTCTGGCTTGTGATTTGTAATTTGGGCAGAATTAGAGTTTTAATATATAGGTTGCCCAAATTGCAAATCGCATGCCTGAACCCAATTCTCACAAGCCAGACCCCAATTCTCACAAGCCTGAACCCAATTCCACCTCTGCGTCTCTCCGCCTCCCCGTCTCTGCGTTAATCATTATAACGAATTTAACTCAGAGAGGCGGGGAGACGGAATTGGGTTCAGGCATGCGATTTGCAATTTGGGCAACCTATATATTAAAACTCTATTTCTGCCCAAATTACAAATCACAAGCCAGACCCCAATTCTCACAAGCCAGAGCCTGATTCAGTGGCGCTCTACTAACTTTCTCATTTTTTTGCCTGGAGTGAACTTGACAGCATTCCTTGCGGGTATGACGATCGGTTTATCGGCTTTTTTAGGATTGCGTCCAATCTTTTGTTTGCGTTCAACGACTTCAAAAACGCCAAAGTCTCGAAATTCAAGACGTTCTCCAGCCTTGAGACAGTCGGTCATTTTATCAAGAAACGCCTGGACAACGTGGCGAACATCACTTGGATGAATCCCTTTCTCTTGCGAGATTGAGTGGATTAATTTCTTCTTAGTCGTAGTACACGAATCGTTTTTCATTTCAATTTTTTCTTTCTTCTGCAAGTTAGCCATTGATACCCCGTTTTTTCTTAAGACAATGAGACAAGAGCCATTTTCATCAACCCTTCAATTTTCATCAAGGCTTTTCAACACGTATGAGGACTTTGTTTTTCTTACCCATTGACAGCAGCAAGAGAGCACCCTCTATTAGATGCTCCTGTGAAAGGGTACATTGTTCATCGGTCACTCGTTCGTTATTCACGGAAACACCCCCATTTTGGATTAATCGGCGCGCTTCCCCTTTGCTGTTTTGTACACCAATGTTTACCATGAGATCAATGAGCTTTACTCCCACAATTTGGATGGCTTTTAACGAAAAGTTAGGAATATCACTCGCAATATCGTTCAATGTTTCAACGTTGAGTTCTGTTTTACCCCCTGGCGCGGCAGCTTCAGTTGCGCGTAGGGCTGCATTGACCCCATTTTCTCCATGAATAATTCTTGTGACTTCTTCTGCCAATTTCCTCTGAGCCGTATTGGGAACATAATCTGAGGCTTTCATCTGCTTCTCGTAATGGCGGATTTCCTCCATTTCCATAAAGGTCAGAAGGCGCATAAACGTGATGACGTCTGCGTCTGCAGAACGGAAAAGGTACTGATAAAATTCATAAGGGGATAATTTTTCAGGAGAAAGCCAGATCGCACCTTTTTCAGATTTTCCAAATTTTTGCCCATCAGAGCGCACTAGCAAGGGGAAAGTGATCCCATAGCCTGATTCCCCCGTGAGCTTGCGTATGAGTTCTGTTCCGGCTGTGATATTGCCCCATTGATCACTTCCACCTAATTGCACCGTCACCCCATGATTCTGGAAGAGGTAGAGGAAATCGTAGGCTTGAAGAATTTGATAGGTGAATTCGGTATAACTTATACCCTCTTCTGAAGTCATTCGCCCTTTAACGCTATCTTTGGCCAACATAGGGCCGACTCTGAAATGCTTCCCAACATCACGCAAGAAGTCAATGAGGGAGAATTGCTTGAACCAATCGTAGTTGTTTAGAATAACCGGAGCTTTTTCGCCCTGTGAGAGTACTGTCTTTAGGTTTTCACGGATTCCAATTAAATTTCGTTCAATGGTTGGCTGATCGAGCAATTGCCTTTCTGAAGTCTTTCCAGAGGGATCGCCGATCATTCCTGTAGCCCCACCGACAATGGCAACAGGTGTATGTCCGCACCGTTGAAACCAAGCTAGACCCATGATTGCGACCATGTTCCCAATGTGTAGACTGTCGCTGGTGGGGTCAAAGCCACAATAGACTTTGTTAGGCGAGTCCATTTTTTTTACCAATTCTTCATTGGTCATGGCATCAATGAAGCCTCGTTCTTTGAGAATCTGTATCACGTTCATTGCTCAACCTACCATTTGGGTCAAATTTTACGTGCCGTGCCCGTGTGCGTGCCCGTGCCCGAATAGTTGGTCCTTTCCTTATAGCCCTTATTTTGGAAAAGGAAAAGGCCAATTATTCGGGCACGGGCACGCACACGGGCACGGGCACGATTTTTTTTGGCGCCGAATTCTACAGCAATATATCTACCAGCTGATGATCGGGGTTTTGTTTGCTGGCATATTGCTTTTCCCACTGGCTTCCAAAGAGTACCATAGGTCTATTTAATCGATCAATCACAACAAGCGCATTCGACGTCTTTTGGAAAGTCGCCGCATTGCCAACAAGCCATGCACTGCATTGATAGGGCAACGGAGCCAACAGTGTTTCTACTCCATATTCATCCCGTAAGCGGTATTGCATCACTTCAAATTGCAATTGACCAACAGCTGCAAAGATCGTATCTTTACTCATATCATAAGTATATAATAGCTGTATAGCACCCTCCTCGGTCAATTGGATCACCCCTTTATCAAAAGCTTTCCGTTTACCAATATCCTTGGGAGATACCTTTGCAAAAATTTCAGGTTGAAATTGGGGAAGAGGTTTGTAATTAAATCCCCCTGTCATCGATATCGTGTCCCCAACTGAAAAGACCCCTGGATTGATCACGCCAACGATGTCTCCAGCATAGGCAGTATCGAGGGTTGTCCGTTCCCCTGCAACCATGCCATGGGGACGAGATAGGCGCACATCCCGTTTTAAACGATGGTGCTTCACGACGAGATCCCTTTCGAATTTGCCTGTACACACTTTAAGAAAGGCCATGCTATCGCGATGTCTTTTGTCCATATTTGCTTGAATCTTAAAAACATACGCGCTAAATGGCGTTGTCACAGGATCCAAGAGGATTTCACTTCCATCGGTGCGGGTAACAGTTCTTGGCTGGGGACTTGGAGCTGTGTGAATAAAGGCATCAAAAAATGGCTCGACTCCAAAGTTTGTGAGAGCTGATGCAAAGAATACCGGTGTGACGCGCCCTGCTAAAAAGTCTTCCTGCTCGTAAGGGTTGCCAGCTAATTCAAGGAGTTCAAGTTCCTGTTTCAAACGACTGATTTCGGATGGGTTGATTACATTGCGTGCTTCCAGGTCTTCTAGAGCGCAGCGGGAGATGTCGGCTTTCTGGGCTCCCCCTATCGAAGTTTTTGTGAAGAGGAGACACTCGCGAGAAGGCCGGTCATAAACCCCTGCAAACTCCCGTCCAGTACCGATAGGCCAATTGATGGCGCTAGAATGGATTTGCAAGACATCTTCCACTTCACTCATCAAATCGAGGGGTTCTCGTCCCGGCATATCCATTTTATTGATGAATGTCAAAACGGGAATATTTCTTAATCGACAAACTTCAAAAAGCTTTCTAGTCTGCTTTTCAACCCCTTTCCCTGCGTCAATGACCATGATGGCGCAGTCTGCAGCCGTGAGTGTTCGATAGGTATCTTCAGAGAAGTCTTCGTGGCCTGGTGTGTCGAGGACATTAATGATGACGTCTTTATAGGTGAATTGCATGGCTGATGCGGTGATAGAAATGCCGCGCTCTTGCTCCATGGCCATCCAATCGGAAGCGGCAGCCTTGCGTCCTTTGCGGCCTCTCACCATGCCTGCAGCGTGGATCATTCCGGAATAGAGCAGAAGTTTTTCTGTTAGGGTGGTTTTTCCAGCATCAGGATGGCTGATGATAGCAAAGGTGCGACGCTTTGCGATGTTTTTGCGCAGTTCCGATTCTGTGATAGCATCCATAAGAGTACCGTTTGTGTAATTATTTTTCATGCCCGATCCCCATCGTGAACGCGCCCGCGCCCGCTGCCCGATCTTCTCGTGAACACGCCAAGCCAGAGACCCCTTCGTGAACGCGCCCGCGCCTGCGCCCGTTGCCCGATCTTCACGAGAACACGCCAAGCCCGAGCCCCCTTCGTGAACGCGCCCGAGCCCGCGCCCGCTGCCCGAACTTTTCTTGAATAGGTCTGAGTCTGAAATA
>Ga0207056_1074_pt1 | contig 18335 bp, 17 predicted proteins | sample Alteio_BWMinCont_58_FD_153289 | JGI IMG/M metagenome (GOLD analysis project Ga0207056, IMG submission 153289) | Enriched cells from forest soil in Barre Woods Harvard Forest LTER site, Petersham, Massachusetts, United States -... | ecosystem: Environmental > Terrestrial > Soil > Temperate forest >... | reverse complement strand
TCATTCCCAATATGGGGGATAATAAAAAATTGGAGACTGACTTATGAAAAAAGAAAGAACACGTGATGAGGAACTAGCTGATACCAAGGTGGAAATAGGTTTTGGCAGTGTCTACGCTGATCTTGGGTTCGAAAATCATGAAGAGATGGTTACAAAAGCTAACCTCGTCATGGAAATAAGTAAAGCGATCAAAAAGAGAAGGCTCACACAAACACAAGCTGCTGAAGTATTTGGCATTTCTCAACCAAAATTGTCTGGGCTTTTAAACGGACATTTCAGAGGTTATTCAGTCGAACGATTAATACGTTTTCTTAATGACATTGGGCAAGATGTAGATATTGTTGTTAAGTCCAAACCTCGCAATCGCAAAGCTCGTGTATGCGTTTATCATTCTACTGGTGAAAGCCATTCCAGTATTCCTATGGCAGCGAAAGGGTGTTAATTCATTTTCCGACTTAACACATCCATTAAATATTCGAGGAACAATTTTGTGAATTCACGAATTAAGAAGTTTCTGTCTTATTATAAGCCCTATTTGGGATTGTTTTGTGCCGATATGGCCTGTGCATTTATGGTATCGGCGATTACATTGGCTATCCCGCTATGCATACGATACATCACCAAAAATTTGCTCGAGAGTGGTGCCCCAGATGCGCTCAACCAAATCTATATGATGGGTGGCGTCATGCTAGTGTTGGTTATCCTTTATACCGCATGCCATGCATTTATTGATTATCAGGGGCATATGATGGGTGCACTGATGGAAGGTGACATGCGCAATGAATTATTCGATCATTACCACAAACTATCATTCAATTTTTATGACGAACAGAAAACGGGCCAGCTAATGACACGGATCACCAACGATTCGTATGATCTTGCTGAATTATATCACCATGGCCCTGAGGATATCGTCATCTCATTACTGAACTTTATCGGTGCGTTTGTCATTTTAATTAGCATCAACGTTAAGCTCGCCCTAATTGCTCTCCTATTTTTGCCAATCATGGGTATGTATGGGTATTATTTTAGTAAGAAAATGCACATTGCCTTAAGAAAAAGCAAAGATAGAATCGGCGATATTAACGCGCAAGTTGAAGATACACTTTCAGGAATCAGAGTTGTAAAGTCATTTACAAACGAGGAAATTGAAAAACAGAAGTTTGCTTATGAAAACGCTCGTTTTGTCGATAGCAGAAGAGAAACTTATAAAAGCGAAGCATATTTTTATGAAGGATTGATTATGCTTACGCAACTCATGACTGTTGCTGTAGTCATCTTTGGTGCTGTCAACATTATCAGGGGGTCTTTAGATATAGCCGATTTACTAACATTTTTACTCTATATCGGCATATTAATCGAACCAATACAGAGGTTGGGTAATTTTACCAGGCTATACCAGGAAGGCATTGCTGGTTTTAACAGGTTTATGGAGGCATTAGAGGTAAAGCCAGATATACAAGACGCTGCTGATGCCATCGAGCTCAAGCATACCCAAGGAAATGTAGAATTTAAAAACGTAAGTTTCAAGTATAGAGAAGACTACGATCATGTCCTAAAAAATATATCTCTGAATGTAAGAGTCGGAGAATATGTTGCCTTGGTGGGACCTTCAGGAGCTGGAAAAACAACCCTATGCTCTTTAATTCCTCGATTTTATGACGTAAGCGCAGGGGAAATACTGATTGATGGTCAGGATATTAGAAGGATTAGTTTGCACTCGCTAAGAAGAAATATAGGCGTTGTCCAGCAAGATGTATACCTATTTGCTGGAACAGTTTCAGACAATATCCGCTATGGTAAACTTGATGCAAGCGAGGAAGAAATCATTGCGGCAGCCAAAAAGGCCAATGCGCATGATTTCATAATGGCGTTACCAAATGGCTATGCTACAGATATTGGACAACGTGGCGTAAAACTATCAGGAGGGCAAAAGCAGAGGCTGAGTGTGGCACGCGTTTTCTTGAAAGATCCCCCGATAATTATTTTTGATGAAGCGACGAGCTCGCTGGATAATGAAAGTGAAAAGGCCGTTCAGGATTCATTGGAGAGGTTAACCGTCAATCGCACAACACTTGTCATTGCTCATCGCTTGTCAACTGTCAGACATGCTCAGAGGATTATTGTACTAACCGACAATGGAATTGATGAACAAGGAACACATGAAGAATTAATCGCCTTGAATGGCACCTACGCGAATTTATACAACATGCAATTAAGAATATAGCTGCTGGGTAAGAGAGGCCTTAAAAAATTGATAATGGCTTGTGCCGGCCCTCCGGGACGGGATTAATGGTTGGTGCTTTCCCAGGCTTCGCTTACCCCTCCGGGGAGCTTCAGCCTGGGCTATTACGTCAACAGCCCTCCGGGCAGTGTGAGAAAGTGAGTTTCAAACAAAAGCTTCCGCATACAGCCCGGAGGGCCTGTTCACGTAATAGCCCAGGCTGAAGCTCCCCGGAGGGGTAAGCGAAGCCTGGGAATAACGTCAACCTTCAATTCCGTCCCGCAGGGCCCGCACAAACCTGAAGTTTATGCCCTTGGCATCAACCGATTTGAATATTTCATCTTCATATGAAGTGTCTTGGGTTAATATCATGGGCTTTTCTTAAAGTTTGAGATATATGACATTTCTTTATTCCAGAACTTCTTGCAATTCATATTGTATCTCATTTTCATTTAATAAGGCGTGGACCTCGTCAATGAAATGCTGAGTGTTTTTGATTTTCTTGAGTAAAGCGTCAAGTTGTTCATACCCGCTAGTGAAAGCAAAATCTGATTTCTGCCATTCGAAATTTTTCAGGTCGAGACAGTTTGTTCGAATCCATAATGCTGATGCTGTCTTAAGAGTAGTAATCAAATCAGCGACTGCTATGTCAGGTGTAATTTTTATAATCAATTGGATGTGATCATTAAATATTTGACCACCGATAAGGTGACAATCGTAGGATAATGCGACTTCATAAATATGCAGCCAGAGGTTCTTAATAATAGAGGATGAAATGACCGGACGTTGATTCTTTGTTGACCACAAAAAATGAATGTACATTTCGTGATAAATTTCGTTTTCATCATAATCTTCCATCGACAACTCCTTTTCTTATTTATGATAAATAGAGCCTAAGACTAATCCTCCACCTAGACCCTCCCCAATGCCGCTTATCAGCCAGCTCAAACCAAGTTTTGCCGGCACAGGTAACCACAAGTACCATGAGGCTGTGAGAATTCCACCAAATACGCCAAAAAAGAGACCAAAAAGTAAGCCGTTTTTAATGCCACCCTCTTTGTAAAGTTGAGCAAAAACAAAGGCTGTCCAAGCTGATAAAGCTAATTGAAAACACAATGCTAGAGGCATATTCGCCTCCATCTCTGCAAAGTCCCGCCATACACTTGCAGTTGCCTCATATATCCCAATGAGCAAGAAATCATGTACTAGCATTTCATACAAAACAATAAAAATAAAGAGAGCAAAGGTCGAGGCTAAATATCGTGGGAAATTCATCACTCCTCCAATAGGGTAAAGTACGAAGGTCATAGCTGTAATTCTGCAATTTGCAAGCAAAAAAAACCATCAAAAAATTAAATTACCTTAAAATTGCGGATCTGATCCCTTATCGTGTGTGTGAGATTTCACAGCCGGGACTGCTTAAGTTAAAACCTTTGATTTTTATTTAGTTTCAACATATGTAAAGAACAAGTTGAATAATCACTATTTTAATGAAGGTGTTCTTATGGCAAAAATGCGCGTTGTCCAAGTAAGTAAACCCAACGGACCTTTTGAACTGGTTGAAAGAGAGATTCCAAAACCGAGTGCTGGAACGGTGAGGATAAAAATACAAGCCTGTGGAATATGCCACAGTGATTCTATTGTAAAAGAGGGGCTTTTTCCAAATATCCAATACCCCAGAATTCCGGGTCACGAAATAGCTGGGGTCATTGATGCGCTTGGAGACGGCGTTACCGACTGGTCAGTGGGTCAAAGAGTGGGTGTGGGTTGGTATGGAGGCCACTGCAACTCATGTGACGCCTGCCGACGTGGTGAATTTATTTTGTGTATCAGAGGCAAAATCCCTGGAATAACTCAGGATGGGGGTTATGCAGAATATATGATAGCGTCAAAAGAAGCACTGGCACTAATACCAGAAGAACTTTCGGCAATTGAAGCTGCACCTCTTCTTTGTGCAGGAATTACGACTTTCAATGCTCTCAGAAACAGTTGTGCACGTGCAGGTGACACTGTAGCAGTATTAGGGATTGGAGGATTGGGACATTTAGGCATTCAATTTTGTGCAAAAATGGGTTTTAATACGATAGCGATTGCTCGAGGAAAGGACAAAGAAGCTTTAGCCAAAAAATTGGGCGCTAAACATTACATAGATAGTCAATCAGGCGATGTTGCAAAATCTCTACAGCAGTTTGGTGGAGCAAAGGTCATTTTATCCACAGTGACTAATAATGATGCTGTCAGTAAGGTTGTAGGGGGACTTGGTATTGATGGACAGTTAATTCTTGTGGGTATTCCGTTTGAACCCATTCAAATTCAAGCATTATCGTTGATTGGAGGCAATCGTTCAATAAAAGGATGGGCTTCAGGCACGGCTATTGACTCACAGGACACTATGAACTTCAGCGCATTAACTAACGTAAGGTCAATAAATCAGACTTTTCCATTAGAGAAAGTTGATGAAGCATATCAGTTAATGATGAGCGGTAAGGCACGTTTTAGAGTGGTCTTGCTAATTGAAAAGGGAAAGTAAAAAGTAATCTAATGGACATGGACGATAATGGACTGTAATGGACCGTAGTGGACTATAATGGACGGTACAGTCAAACGAATTTGACGCAGAGTCCTCGTCTCTGCGTTAAACTATATTTCGCATTCAAATTGATTGAAAGCTTCTTGTAACTCGTTAATGAATCTTGCAACATGGTATCCATCACAAACAGCATGATGAACCTGGATAGACATTGGAAGCCATGTGCGATCATTTTGGTCGAAATATTTTCCTGTTGTAAATATAGGCAAAAGATAGTTGTTTATTTTAGGCAAGTTCAAATTAAATCCTGTGAAGCTTACCCAAGGAATGCTTGAAATTGTGAATATGTTAGGTGGAGTATTAGGTTTTGCGGAAAATTGTTTCACATCGCCATATTTTTGGGTGTCTTTTACATAATTATTATAAAATTCTGAAAATAAAACATCATATTCTGTCCAAATATTTGTAAATATCTCATTGTCCTTATGAAAAATAGTATAAGCAGGATGCATGAAATCATACACGCCTACATTACCATTTTCGTCTATGGCAGTGCGAAACTCCTCTTGTCTATTAACAATTTTCGATAATAAATAAATCGTAGCGGGATATAACTTAATACCATTCTTCTTTATTGTATCCAAAAGGATGGTGATATCCAGATTGAGCGTCATGCTATAAGTACAGGGTACAGTATTTAGATAATAATCAAAATACTCCTTACGACTCCATAGTGAAACATCTATTAACTCAAATTTCATTTCTTATCCCTGGTTATTGAACTAGTTGGTATGATGAACGATAACAGTATCGTCCATTACCGTCCATAATTGTTGGTCTTTGTGTTTTTTTTTCTATTTTTTTTGCATTCAAGTACGTGAATTCGTATATTTTCAGTGGCGGCACAGTTGATCGTCTGAATACATACCAAGAGCTCAAAGATTCAATATGAAACAACTACTCACCATATTTCTCCTAATTTTAAATGTTACATTAAATGCTTATGAATATGAAGTCGCTGTTTGCGCAATTTTTAAAAATTGCAAGCCTTATTTAAGAGAATGGATAGAATTCCATCGTCTTATAGGTGTAGAACATTTTTATCTTTACAACAACACCAGTACTGATCATCCAGAAGATGTTTTATTGACCTATGTTGAACAAGGCATTGTGACTCTGATCGATTGGCCTAATCAAAGAGAAGCAGAATGGAAGAAAGTGCCAGATTCCAGGTATGCGTGGGTGTATACAACTCAAGTGGCCGCTTACAATCACTGCAAAAATTTAGCGTTGGGAAAAGCCAAATGGTTGGCCGTTATTGATACCGATGAATTTATCGTGCCAATGCACTCTGAATCGCTAATTCCATTTTTACGTAAACATGAACATGATGCAGGTCTCTCCATCTATTGGCAGGTCTATGGAACTTCAGGCGTTTATGATATTCCCTTCAATAAGTTAATGATCGAGTTACTTACTTTAAAAGCGTTTCCTGATGATTATATTAATCTAACAACAAAAGTTATTGTAAAACCTGAATACCTCAATTATTTTGCCAACTCTCCGCATTGGTGTTATTATTTACATCAAGGCAGGAGCTACCAGTGTTCCAACACCGAAATGAGAATTAATCATTATATTAACCGTACATGCAAATTTTTATTAGAAGAGAAATGGAAGCAAAAAGGAGACATGGATAATACGAAGTCCTTCCAAGCGAAAGCTCAGGCAGCCATCAATCAATGGAATGAAGTTGAAGATTTGACGATGGAAAGATTCACGGCTCAATTGCGCATCAGGATGGGATTTGAGTAAAATTTTTACTAGTTAGTAGGTTTTAATTGCATATTAAGTAAAAGTCCAGTATAGTTTAACTTTATATGTATAAACTAAACTATTAGTTAGTAGGATCATTTATGCCAGAAGCTGCGAATCCTATACTTGGTCCAGCGATTTTCACACCGCTCTCATATTTGAGAAACACCCCACGTATCAAAAATCTTTCTTGCGAAGCTCAGATTTGGAATTTCACTAAATCGCAAATACTTAGTCGCATCATTATATTATTTACCATCATCTTTGGAACAGCTGAAGGGCTCGTTCATCTTATTAAGGCAACGTGGTCAACTGGCAGACGGTGTGTTTGCCTTGCAAATGCATTCAACAGCTTTAAAATTGGAGTGATTGGCTCTTTCATTGGGGTTTTTTGGCCAGGAGTACTCGACAAGCACCTAACTTTTAAAAAACCAGTGGAAAAATCCCATTCTAACCCGATATCCAAGGCGTTAGCCACTCATGATAACCCTTGTAGTGGTGGGGAAGTCAATGGAATTTATATTACGGCGAATGAAACTGGATTAGAAGGAACACGTAAATTTCTCGAAGGACATCCTCGACACGGAGATTCACAAACAATCCATATAGGATGTGCAGGCTGGCATAATTTTGATATTATGTGCGAAAGAGGATCTAGCTATGGACTGATTGTTGATTTTAATCCAGAAAATGCCAAATTCATTGAAAAAACTATTGAGTCAATAAAAAGTTCTAGTGATAAAAAAATGTTTTTAGAAAATATGATCAAGTATCTTCTCACACTCAAGGAAGAAAAAAGAAAAGCATATTTTCACTGGGATCTGCAAGGAAAATCACTGATAGACAGAGTAACTGCAGAACTAGTAAGGGAGGGAAGCTGGCTTAATACAGATAAAGCTTATAAGCATATTAAAAAACTAGTTTCCGAAGACCGTCTTATTGCTATTACTGAAGATATAACACATTCTGAAAAATTTTCGAGTATTAGAAAAGTCCTCAATGAAAATAATATTGTCATCGACACACTTTATTTAAGCAATATATGTAATTTTATGCGCTCTGAAACCAGAGAAAGTGCAATCGTAAAATCAATTAAACATGTACTTAATGATGATACAGTGTTCATAAGTTGTCCTAAGCGCAAAGATGGAACAAATGGCCCGCATCAAAAAGCCATGTTAGGAAGAGAAGTGCTGGAAGAAACTTTTAATACTAACACATTATTTCAAGATAGCGCTTAATGGACGATAATGGACATGGACGGTAATGGACCATAATGGACGGTAATGGACCATAATGGACGATACGCAATTGTCCATTACGGTCCATTACCGTCCATTATGGTCCATTACCGTCCATGTCCATTATGTCCATTTCTATTACAGCCCACTACAGTCCATGTCCATTAGCAAAAGCATATCATAGAATGGGTATTTTTAGCTGGAAAAAATTTGAGCATCGGTCTAAAGTCGGAGGCATAAAAAGATGATCAAAGGAATCACATCATGACACATCCACCAATCATTGATTTTCAAAAGATTAAAAGCCCTTTTAAGCGGGTTCATAATGAGTGCGGTGAATATATTGTCACTCCTGAAGTAGAAGAGGGCTATGAATGGATCTTTGAAGATGGCGTACGTGCTGTTGACAAGCTACATGGCACGAATATTTGTGTGTCATTTAAGGATGGTCGAGTTATTGCTGTCGATAATCGTACGACGAGGATCTTGCAAGAGCCGATAGAAATTCATGCAAAAAACGAGGGCAAAAAAAGTCGTTTTCTCTTAGGCATCCTGCACTCAGCCGAAAGAGGGTGGCTTGAAACATTTGTTGATGAACGTGTATTTGGAGAGCTGATTGGTCCTGAAATTAATACCAATCTGCACGAAGCGCATCATCCGCTTTTCGTGCCCTTTAGTTACTTATATGAAAGATGTCACTGGAAATCGTGGATCAATAACAAATATCCAAAGACCTTCACATCGATCAGCGACTGGTTTAAAACCTTAAACAGCCTTTTTACGGAACGAGTATATAAAAAACAGGTTTTGGCTGAAGGGCTTGTTTTCTGTCATCCAGATGGTCGTATGGCCAAACTTCGAAGGGATATGTTTGATTGGTATGAAGGCCCACGACACGGAGACTAGTTTGAAACACTCTTATGTGGGAAAAATTCTCCACGGGACAGGAGGGAAGGAGCCTCAATTTAACGGGTACAATTTATCAGCCCCGTATCCAAAAAGAATTCTAGACATTTGCCTAATTTAATTTTTGAGAGCGAAGTAAATACGCGCGCTTAATGGTAAACTTGAATTTATCAGAAAGTTCGTCTGCACGAAGTTCCTTAAAGCCTCCATTAACTATAGTTTCTAAACCTAAAAGATATGAAACTACTGGATCATCTTTATCAAGAATAACAATACGAGAAAGCTGAACAAGTTCTCCCTCACTCAGTGATTCTTGAAGTTTCGATGAAATAATTTTGTATGACTGCATCTTAGTAGGATTTAGCCATGCTGCAGAGATGATTAAATCCCATTTATCTAGATCACCGTCTCTTAAAAATAATGCACAGATCAAAAGAGGACCATGTTCTTCTTCTAAATCTTTAATTATTGATTTAAGTTTTCCAATCATCTCATTCATAACAGCTTACTCAATATGGTTTCTGTTGCTTCAATCATCAATTTTACGTCTTGAGGAGTTTGTTTTATAGAGGAATAGCGAATTTCAGAGTCCCATTTCATGAGAATAGACCATTCTGCAATAAAAGCGTTTTTTTGTTTTTCTGTGCCAGAATAATGGAGTAAATCCTCAAATTTATGTGTTTTAAATGATTTATGCTTCTCAGAGCCCTTTCCACTTACAGGATACTCGTCCCAATCCAATGTTTTGCATATTTTGTATTTTAATCCCATTTCTACAGCATAGCCACAAATATAAAAAGCACCATCACAACGCCCAGCAGCATATAGCGCTTTGGCATCTGCCATTCTTTCATTACTGAGTTCTTTTAATTGTTCAGGGGTTAAGTTGTCCACAGATATATTTGCAAACCCTTTTTCATTGATGATAGTGCTTTTATCATATGGATTTTTCATTTATGGCGTTAGACTTTTTTTGTTAGATCGTTTATAAGTCAATTGATTGTAGTGCTTTGCGCCATCGTACTCCAGTTTTTTGCAGCCTAATGCGTAAAATTTGCGCAAAAATACAAAAATCTTGAAATATTACCCGAATTGACTTATTTTGAGCCTTGCCGAAATTTTATTAAAAAATCTAGACCATTTGTTATATGCCCTCAAACCCTTATGTCGATAGGAATATGATGAAAATTTGCAAATTTCTGATCCTTCTAATGGCCTGGAGCGCTGTCGTTTGGGCTGACAATCAAACAGATACAATTAGCCGAGTGCATTCTGATAAGTCATTGCCATTTCGTGTGAGACTCAAAAAGACTCACTACAAACTGCCAAATGGAATCCAATCTTATATACACGCCGAATACCACAACAAATGGCTAATTATCACCGGAAGAATTGGTGGTCTTCATGGATTTGTAACTGACAGCGAAGATAATTTTCCTACTAAAGAACAGAACACGACTGTTTACGTCGTAGACCCTGTAAATAAAATCACCTTCTCGCGTTCATTAAAAGATCCAACTTCAGGCCTGACGCAAGAGCAAGTGGACCTGCTCTCTGTCACAGCTGCTCAGGGGTATCGACATGATGACACATTATATATCACAGGAGGCTACGGGCTTAATTCAGCCACCGGCGGTCTTGATACAAAAAATGCTCTGACAGCCATTAATATTCCAGGGTTGATCAGTTGGGTAATAGAGCCATCCCCTGGTGAAACTGCAGCTCAGCATATTCGTCAAATTTTTGATGACATATTTAAGGTAACCGGTGGATATATGAATCAAGCCGGGGAAAATCCAACTTTGCTGATTATGGGACATGAGTTTAATGGATTCTATAGTGACCCCATACAAATACCACCGGTATTTCAACAGTATACAGAACAGGTTCGCCGTTTCTATATTAATGATGATGGAGTGAATCTTTCAATTACTCCTATAAGTTCATTGCCTGCAATTCCCGATCCCAACTACCGTCGAAGAGATTTAAACGTTGCACCTGTGATAAGCAAGGTGGATGACCAATTAAAGCGCAGTTTTGTGGCCCTTTCCGGCGTGTTTACACTCACTGACGGAGTTTGGACTGTTCCAGTAGAAGTGGCTGGAGATGGAACTCCTTTCATGGCAGATCCGACCCTTCCATCTACTTTTAAGCAGGGAATGAACAACTATGACTGCGCGTCTTTTGGAATGTTTTCTGAAAAAACTGGATCTATGTACATCGTTTTATTAGGCGGCATGAGTTTTGGCTTCTTTGAAGAAACAAAAGAAGGCTTACAATTCAAGACAGATAGCGAAATTCCTTTTATAAGTCAGACAACAACAATTAAGATCGATAAATCAGGAAATTATACTCAGCACCTGATGCGCCATGGCGGATTCCCCGAAATTCGTTCTCAGAAATTCAGTCCAGTTAATAGTATTCTTTGTGGATTCCCCAAACCTCAGATCAAACAAGGCAATCCTCTTCTTTTGGGTTCGGAGTCTGAAGTATTCTTGCTTCATAAGGTTCCTAAGTATGATAACGAGGTTCTTAAGCTGGATAAAATCAAGAAGCCGACTGTTATTGGATATGTTTTGGGGGGCATTGCAAGCACATTGCCGAACACAAATACACAGGCTGATTCTTTTCCCTCACCTTACATCTTTAAGGTGATTGTAGAACCTGTGCCTGTACCTGGTTGTGGTTGCAAATAAGACGATTGTCCTGAGACCTAACAATTGAGGAAATTCACGCTTTAAGGAAGAGGGAGCGTCTAAGCTTCTTTACAACCATCTGTGTGTGCTCCAAATACTTTGTATCTGCATTGTGCGGCCCTTTTAAATAAGGCAATTCTGGTATCAACCGCCTGTGCACCATTAGAATCAAATTCTATGGCTATTTTGGGATATGTATTTTGAACGGCTTCATTATGGATAACATCTCCAATAAGAAGGAGCTGTTGATCTAATAGAAAAACCGTATGACCTGCAGTATGGCCAGGTGCGTGAATTGCTTTTATCCCTGGAAATATCTCTTTTTCGCCATCAGCAGCAAATTCAAATTTGTTCAAACGATCTCCTAATCCAGACAGATAATCGTTATCATCTATTTCAGATTCATTAGAAGACACATGTATCCTAGCATTTGGAAATCTTTCTACCCCTCCAGCATGGTCATAATGTAGATGTGTGATCAACACATCTGTGATTTGATCTGGATGAAATCCTCGGACTTTAAGTTGTGTCACTAAATTTCCCGCTGTTTCGGAATGCCGTCCACATCCTGTATCGATTAAGACTAATCTTTTATCGACCTTTGATATAGCAAGAAAAGCCCTTACTTTCGTTTTAACGTTTAGATCGCTTCCATGTGACTTTATCGAAGAAGATTGAAGGCATTCGGTCACTTGTTGTTCGGTCAGACGCGGGAGATTTTCTTTCTTTTGACAAAATAGGGTTTTGAGAGGGAGATCAAGGTGTCCATCAAGTAAAGGATGTACTGTCCAGTTATCAAGCTCCAGAATTTCTTTTGTTGTTACTAGAGGAGTTACATAAAGATACACCTTTTTATTATACCAAAAACTAGTAACCCATTCTCTTGAAAGTCGAGGTATTAAAATAATGCCTAACGTAATCACTGTAAGAAAAATGACGAATAATCGTCTACAGAGAAGTAAACAACAGTTATATGTATATACTTTCTCTGAGATTACTGAATAGTTCGATCCTTGCCATTGAACTGTTCTTTGTGGAGGAACTAAACTTTCCTGCGCTTTAATGGTATCAAATGTAGATAGATCAAAAAAAACTTTAGGCTTATTTGTAAAAATACTACCACACATAGATCTAAATTTCCTTTCGATAAACTATTTTATATTAACAAAACAAAGTACATAATTGCAATATGTTTAAATAAAATAGATGAGAATTTAGAAAATGAACTGGGTGGATGATAATGGACATGGACAGTAATGGACCATAATAGACGATAAGTTGGCTATTGGTTTAACTTCGTCCAGAAGATAGCTTTAACGAAACTAATAATTCCCTCTGCGTCAAGAAGGGACAAGGGACATAAAGGACCTAAAGGACAGGTGCAGCAAATGTCCTTTGTCCTTTAAAGTCCCTTACGTCCCTTATGTCCTTTACGTCCCTTGTCCCTTCTTGTCGGAGAGACGCAGAGGGAATTATTAGTCATTAAAGGCCATCTTTTGTACGAAGTTAAACTAATAGAATTTTTGACTGGAAAAGTTTGATCATTCCCTTTAATTTGATGAAAAAGGAATTACACATGCTTTCATTTAATGCTAACAAATGGTTTTTGACTGTGTTGAATTGCATCACATTTACTGCGCTACTGGCGATGATGGTCTCGTCACCAGCTTTTGGAAGCAGCATCGTGTCACATAAATGTCTTGATCGCCAAGAAGTATATGGCAGAACGACTACAATTTTTCATGGATCGGCTGTAGAACCCACTATTGCAGTTAATCCGAAACACAACAAACATATAGTGGCAGCATGGCAGCAGGATCGAATTTCTAATGGTGGAGCATTAAACGCGGGCATTTCATATAGCACCAATGGGGGCAAAACATGGCATAAAAGCAAAGTTCCTTTCCAAATCTGTAAATGTGGAATAAATCAACGATCCGGTGATGAGTGGTTGAGTTATGCTGCAGATGGAAGCAGGCTTTATCTTTGTGCTTCGGTTCTCAATGCAACCCAAGAAGCTGGGACCGAAAATCAATTTGGAGTTGTAGTTACAATTTCAACAGATGATGGCGCAACTTGGACTGCGCCTCGCTACTTATTCTCCAGCATGGAATTTATATCCGATCCGACCCAGCAGTTTGCCAATTCCGACAAGACTTCCATAACGGCCGATCCCAATAATTCTAAGCGTGCAATTGCCGTTTGGGCTACGTTCAATCCAAGCACTTCATTTCATGGAAATGCCCAGGGTAGTTATACAGAAGATGGTGGAATAAGCTGGTCATCCGTACAACAGATCTACGATCCTTTCCCAGATCTTACACAGACTGGCTTAAGTAATGGAATTCAAAATGACAATCACGCAAGTAATAATGTCGTTGTCATACTACCAAAGAGATGCAAAAAAAAGCGCCGTTTGAGTGGGGATTGGCTGAATTTTACTGTAAGAGTATATGCGAGGCCGAATGCGACGGATAACCAATTTACAAACGATACTTTTCCTTTGCAATATACCCTTACTGATATTGCTGTGGTACGTTCAAAAAATCATGGAAAAAATTGGAAGCCTGAAGCAACAATAGTTGTACCGTCTTTTGTTAATAACCTGATCTTTACAGGAGGATATACATACGATAGTTCTGGGAATATTACAGGAGGTGTTGGTACTTTGATGCGCAATGATCAAACGGTTCCTTCCTATAACGTCAATTCTACAAACGGCTTTTTGTATGTAGCATACCAAACAAGTGACTTTAGATCTGACCAGTTGCAACAAATCGGAATCGTGACCTCACGAGATGGCGGCGACACATGGTCAAGAGGTGCTCAAGTAAGTCGCACACCTAGAAAAGCTGCAAACCCGCAAGCTTTCGGTCCTTTTGTAGCAATTACGAAAAATGGACGCGTAGGAGTTCTTTATTTTGACTTTCGTAATGATGATAAATCAGATCCAAGCAATACTAAGATGGACGCTTGGCTTGCAATTTACCAGGAGGTAAAGGATCCCCATGGAGGAAGTACTGGAATAGGTTTGGACTTTGTGAAAGAAATACGCTTATCTGAAAAGTCTTACATAGCTCAAAATGGCCCACTTACTACCCAGGGATTGATGACAGATGGGGATTATCAATTTCTTACTGCACAAAGAGATAATTTTTATGCAGTTTACACCAAATCATTCAAGGGACCTTTTACACCACCAACGATATTCTTTTCAGATCCAGTCCATAATGCGACAGTACTACTTGATAATAACTACCGTACAGCGCCGTTTGTGAGCATTATTCAGAATAAGAAAAAAGGGGCATCTCTTATCTCAACCACGCTCTTGAAATGACAGCAATTGTCTCCTCATGTAATTCTTCATTACAGTTCACTACGATGGACTTTTTTTCAAGTTTGCGTAAAAAAACAACTCTATGTATAGTGGTCACTGTTATTTAAAAAATCTAGCTCTAATAAACCACAACCATATGAACATATATGTTAAGAAATATTATTTTTACAATAGTCTCTTTTAAACTTCTAGTTGGCTCATTGCTCGCTCAACTACCTGATCCGTTGCCTGAACAATTTACTGTCACACAGAGATGGTTTTCATTAACGTCCGATTTTGATATCGAGACCGAAGAGTATAAGTTTGGTTACATTCATCGCAAATTTCTTTCTTGGACAGTCCAATATGAATTTTACGACATTTATGATCAATTAGAAGCTAGAGCCAAAGCTCGTTGGCTTTCCTGGGGTGCCATATTCGATGTGACGGACGCCACAAACAATCTTCTTGGAACTGTTGAAGAAAGAATATTTAGCTGGTTCCCCTCGTTTGATATTATTTCACCGACCGGGCAAAAACTCGCTGTCGCTAAACTGAATTTCTGGGGAAATTCCTATACTTTAAGAGATCCCGTGACTGATTTTCCCATCGCAACCCTCTATCGTCCTATCTTTCGCTGGAAAGATAACTGGGTTGTCACAATTGAAAATCCCACTTTATTCTATCAAAAGGAGATAGATCCTCGCCTCTTCATTATCGTCATGGCATTCCAATCTGACAGGGAAATGTGGGACAGTCTAGAAACGACAGCCTCGATCAATTCTTCGGTTAATAGAACCTCAAATGTAAAGAAAAAGATTCCTGTTCCAACTAATAGTCAAGTCATGTGCGTTTTAAATCAATTTAGTGACTTGCAGGAGCAATTAGTTGCTCGTCAGGAGACACTAGCTGCCATAGAACCGTCTGATTCTGACTTCAAACAAGTCGAGGCAATGGTGGAGGCCAAACTGCAGTTTAATGAGTTGTCACAAACTGAAAAGGAAATGGGCAAAGATTATGTTATCGAAGGATTACAACTGATTTTGCCGCTTTTAGATAGTGATGAGCTAACCGACGGGGAGAAAAAAGCCCTATACCTCCTCATCGAGTACCGCCTAACGAAATAAGCAAAAAAACAAACAGGCGGAAGTTTCTAACTTGGAGAAAAGCGGAAGTTTCTAATTTGTTCCTACAAACATCAGAATTTCATTTCAGTTAATGCACTAATATATTAAACTGTTGTTTGTTTATTAAATATTTAATGGAATTGTATAAATAGCAAACATCGTCTAAAATATTATCTGAGGCATCCTCTACATATGCTATTTTGCGGAAGTCAGGATAAAAAGTTGAGGATAATATGAATTCTATTAAGAAATTCGCTCTTTTTACTCTCTTATGTCTCTTGTCATTAAGCAGTCTACAAGCAGAAATTGTCACGCGGGCGGCTATGGACGTCGGCTCTGCTGAGACAAAACTCACCGTTGCCGATGTAGATACAGAGACGCAAAAGATTGTTCACATCTGGTATCAGACCGTAAAGTTCGTCATCTTGCGCAAAGACCTCGCTGCTAGCCAGGACGGCAACCTGAGCTCTGCGATAGAAGAAAGACTGCTCAACGCTTTAGCAGAACTGAAAGTGGAAGCAGCACAGTTTAATCCTAAGCAATGGGTGGGTGTTGGGACATCAGTATTTCGCAAGGCCAACAATGGTCAAGCAATTCTCGATCGCATAAAAAATGAGATGAATATTACGATTACACTCGTTTCTCAGAAAGAGGAAGCGGAAATTGGTTTCAACTCAGCTGTTGCATCAACTGGCCTAAATCCTGAAGAAATCCTCTCTTGGGATTCGGGATCTGGTAGCTTTCAAATTGCTGGATTTAACAATGGAAGTTACTATATGCTTGGAGAAGAAGTTTTTTTCGAAGTATATGGGAAAGAATTTGCCTATGTTGCAGCATTAGAAGAGTTATTTAAGCTTCGCGGACAGCCATTCTCTCTACTAACACCCAATCCCATTAGCATCGGTGAGGCTTTCGAATTGTACATGACCATTCGAAATGAAAAGCTTCCTCCTACTCCTAATTGGCTACAAAATAAAAGAAAGCAAGTGATCGGCATCGGTGGAATAACCTGTCCTTTTTCTATCGGACAAATAGCTACAGGCCAATACACCTATAATAGTGAACAACTATGGGGCGCACTAAAAACACTCTGTGGCAAGACGGATGAAGAGTTTGCTGAGTTTCCTGATCCTTCAGGAGTTGTAATGAGTTTAATCCTCTTATTAAGCGTGTTAGATCATTGTGGCTTCGAAGAGATTACTTATTCTCCCACTAACGGCAGCTGTGAGGGATTGCTCATTACCCCTCAATACTGGCAGCAATAAGGAACAATGGGGGTCAGAGCGACTTGTTGACTTTTTCAACAACATATGAGGCAGACAAATGGACATGGACAGTAATGGACGGTAGTGGACTGTAATGGACCATAATGGACAACTGTGGATTCATTCTTGTCCATTATGGTCCATTACAGTCCACTACCGTCCATTACTGTCCATGTCCATTTCTCCACGGAAGTGTCAGTACGTGATTTGCTGACTTATTCCAACAACAGTCCTTGAATAAGAGTCGCCTATAAAGTATGGAGCTAAATGTATAGCTGCAAATAGGGCATGTATAATAAAAATCCTTGCTGAGCATGAACTAATGTTCTTAATTACTGTGAATTGTGGAACAACTCCAGTAATCCAGAACTCTTCGAAAATGCTAATATCAAGTGCATGTAATACTATATTCGATGCAATTTCCAAGAAGTTAGGAGGGGCTAATGAAGTTGTCCTGGCTATAGGCATAGGAATCTTGTATGCATCAGCTTCGTCAACACGGGCCTCCTAAAAAATTCCAGTTTTTCTTGCAGTGACAATTGCTGAGAAAGTCTTAAATTTTCTGCATATTTAAAATAAATGTTTTAGTTGCCTTCATTAAAGCATTTGCTATAGCTGCTTCTCTGCAAGAATGTCCTGCTCCTTCTATGATCCATAATTCACTATTTGGCCAATTTTCATGCAGTAAAGAACCCTGTTCTAGGGGACAAACAGTATCTAAAGAACCATGTACAATAATGCAAGGATGATGAACTACTTTACTCAAATTTTCAAGGACTTGATTGGGTTGTAAAAAACATTGATGAATTGCATAGTGCACAAAAGCCCTTATAAAACTCAGTATAAAATGATCATCGTTAAGTGCTTTCTGGATAATCTCAGAACTTGGAGGGTTATTTGTATTCAACAATTGATAACGCATCAGTGCACGGGCCATACTCATATGCACTTCTGGATCGGAATCCATAAGTCTCTGATAACAAGCTTTGGGTATATCATTCTGTTCTTCTTGAGGAATAGTAGTTAAGAAATCTGCATAAGCACTTGCAGATACCTTTCCCATATCTCTAAAAAAAGATATATCTTTGTCTCTACCAAGAAATGTCCCTTCTAAAATAAAACCCAAACAAGATTCGGGATATGATTCTCCATATATAAGTGCAAGACATGAACCCCACGAATGACCGAAAGCTACCCACTGTTGAATTCCCATAT
>Ga0207056_1073_pt1 | contig 18341 bp, 15 predicted proteins | sample Alteio_BWMinCont_58_FD_153289 | JGI IMG/M metagenome (GOLD analysis project Ga0207056, IMG submission 153289) | Enriched cells from forest soil in Barre Woods Harvard Forest LTER site, Petersham, Massachusetts, United States -... | ecosystem: Environmental > Terrestrial > Soil > Temperate forest >... | reverse complement strand
CATAGAATCATAATCATTGAAATAGGATCTGTCACGTATGGCAAAAAAAAATCAGCCTAGCCTCAGAGGCGCCTGGAACAGTCTTTCCCGCTCAGCTTTTGGGCAAATAAATAAATTCCGTGGTGTTTTTTCTAATGATATCGGCATCGATCTTGGCACTGCAAACACTCTAATTTTTGTGCGTGGAAAGGGAATCGTCCTCGCAGAACCCTCTGTCGTCGCTGTGGACTCCAATACCAACGAAGTTCTCGCCGTAGGGCAAAAAGCCAAAGCTATGCTCGGAAAAACTCCGGGAAAAATTCACGCTGTCCGCCCTATGAAAGATGGGGTCATTGCAGATTTCGAAATCGCTGAAGGGATGCTTAAAGCCTTGATCAAAAGAGTTACCCCATCCAGAAGCCTGTTCCGACCCAAAATCCTTATCGCTGTTCCTTCTGGGATAACCGGAGTAGAAAAGCGCGCTGTTGAAGATTCTGCCCTCCATGCAGGTGCTCAAGAGGTATTTCTCATTGAAGAACCCATGGCTGCTGCTATAGGCGTCGATCTTCCAGTTCACGAACCTGCCGCAAGTATGATCATTGATATCGGAGGCGGTACTACAGAAATCGCCATTATCTCCCTTGGAGGCATCGTCGAAGCCCGATCGCTCCGTATTGCTGGCGATGAATTTGATGAATGCATCATCAATTACATGCGCCGAACTTACAACCTCATGATCGGCCCACGCACTGCTGAGGAGATCAAAATTACCATTGGCTCAGCTTACGCATTAATGGGAGGGGAATTGGAAATGGAGGTTCGCGGCCGCGATCAGGTTGCCGGTCTTCCAGTGACTAAACGGATTAACTCCGTTGAAATTCGCGAATGCCTCGCAGAGCCCATTCAGAGCATCATCGAAGCGATCAAACTCACGCTGGAAAGATGCCCCCCGGAACTGGCTGCAGACCTTGTTGAACGTGGACTCGTTTTGGCTGGCGGTGGTGCCCTCCTAAAAGGATGGGAAAAGGCGCTTATGAAAGAAACAGGCCTTCCCGTCATTATCGCACAAAACCCTCTGCTAGCCGTTTGTTTAGGCACAGGAAAAGCTTTAGACTATCTAGATAAGTTTAAAAGACGAAAAGCAGTTTAAAAGTTATGACAGATAACACGAGCAACACACAACTGAAGACTTGGGTCGAAGAAATTGCCTTGCTGTGCCGCCCTAATCAAGTCCATTGGTGCGATGGCTCTGAAGAAGAATACAATTCCTTATGGAAACTCATGCTTTCCACAGGCTCCGCCGTCAAATTGAATGAATCAAAACGCCCCAATAGCTACCTTTGCCGATCCAATCCTGACGACGTCGCTCGCGTCGAAGATCGCACCTTCATCTGTTCAAAAGATCAAATCGATGCTGGACCGACAAATAATTGGAAAGATCCCCAAGAGATGCGTCTTATTCTTAAAGACCTATTTCAAGGCTGCATGGAAGGGCGAACCATGTACGTCATCCCTTTTTGCATGGGGCCGCTAGGATCTGACATTTCACACATCGGCATTCAAATCACAGATTCACCGTATGTTGCTTGCAATATGCGCCTGATGACTAGGATGGGACAGCAGGTTTTGGATGCCCTTGGCAATGGATTTTTTGTCAAATGTCTCCATTCTGTAGGACTTCCTTTGAAATCAGGAGAAAAGGACGTTGCATGGCCGTGCAATCCCAAAAACAAATATATCGTTCACTTTCCAGAAACGCGTGAAATTTGTTCTTTTGGCAGTGGCTACGGCGGTAATGCTCTATTAGGCAAAAAGTGCTTTGCCTTGCGGATTGCCTCCTGCATGGCGCGCGATGAAGGTTGGATGGCAGAACACATGCTCATCATGAGCCTTAAAAATCCTCAAGGAGAAAAAAAATACATCGCAGCAGCTTTTCCAAGTGCTTGTGGAAAGACAAATCTTGCCATGCTAAGACCGTCGATACCAGGATGGACTGTTGAAATGGTGGGAGATGATATTGCTTGGATGAAATTTGGCCCCGACGGACGTCTTTACGCCATCAATCCAGAAGCTGGATTATTTGGAGTAGCCCCAGGGACCTCTGAAAAGTCTAATCCTAATGCCATGGCGGCCATTTCAAAGAATTCCATTTTTACTAATGTCGCCTTGACAGATGATGGCGATGTCTGGTGGGAAGGGATGACAAATCCGCCCCCAAACCATCTCATGAGCTGGCTGAATTATTCCTGGACACCTTCCTCTACAGAAAAAGCTGCTCACCCCAATGCTCGCTTTACAGCTTCGATAACACAATGTCCAGCCACAGATCCAGCCTGGAATGATCCTAAAGGTGTTCCAATATCAGCCATCTTATTCGGAGGCCGCCGTTCCAGTATTGTTCCACTCATCTACCAGTCTTTCAATTGGCAGCACGGTGTCTTTTTAGGCGCAGGCGTTTCTTCTGAGACTACGGCTGCTGCAGCTGGTGAGGTGGGGAAAGTGAGACATGATCCATTCGCGATGCTTCCCTTTTGTGGATATAACATGGGGGATTATTTTCAACACTGGCTATCGCTGGGGGCAAAGGCTGATCAAAGCAAACTGCCGCGCATTTTCTACGTCAATTGGTTCAGAAAAAATGCGAAAGGTGAATGGTTATGGCCAGGTTTTGGGGAGAATAGCCGCGTATTGAAATGGATTTTCGAAAGAACTGATGGAAAAGCTTCAGCTACGGAAACAGCAATCGGGTTTACCCCTACAATAGAATCTTTTGATTTGAACGGTCTAAATTTATCTTCAGGGGTCTTTCGCGAATTGACAGGTGTCGATAGGGCAGAGTGGAGAAAAGAGGCTGCTGAGTTGAAATCCTATTTCTCTCTATTTGGGAATCGCTTTCCTGCAGGGATGCAGAAAGAGCTTAACGATCTAGAAAGAAGGCTGCAATAAGGCCTATTTATGGAAGATCAAAACTATTCAAAGCATATAAAAAAGCTCACTAGCACCCTTCTCGTCAGTGCTTTCCTAAACATCGTTTTTCTTGCCCTTCTTTTTTATTTTCTAGCAAAGGAAACAACCCCTAGACCCTATTTTGAGCTCAAACCTGCTAATAAAGAACAGCAGCAGACACCACTTGCAACGGAAGGTTCTACTAAAGAGATATTGCAGGGATTTAGATCCATATCGTTGGAACAGCTTATCAATAAATTATCAGATCTACAGCAAGTTGAGAATGGATTTGCTCAGCGAGATCTTGCTCTGTCGGCTTTAATCGCATTTCATCATTTCGACTTACCTCGAGCTTTATTAGGGAAGCCTCAACCGGCTCAGCAAAGGGATATCCCTTTAGGAAAAAACAGCAGGGGATTTGCGGTACACGTCAAGATTTATCCAGGCTTAAGTGAAGAGCAATATGAGGCAATCACCCATTTTGCCAAAACAGAAAGATGGCCCCTGACAAGTCGTGGACTATTTATTCTTTTGCGCAAGCAAGGAATCCAGTATGATCACTCTTTAGCGGAAGCTTTCTTCTTAACTCCTGAATTTCTGTCTGTAGAAACTTTGTTTAGTCGTTCTGAGAAAAAAATTGAAAAGCATGAGTTACTCCATCTGTTGAATCAGGGAAATTGGAAAATGTTAACCACTTTTTTCTCGCAACAAAAAGCCATTCAGGATCTATCTCCAGCCCGACGACAGCGCTTCTTACTGGATTATATAGAGCAGCATTCCCAAGCCGCTGCTGTTCTGCTTTTGAAAACAGATGGGATATTCGCTGCGACAAAGCTGGACGATGCTCATACGATTTCAGTGCTTAAACTGTTGAATGAGAAGACTCCCGAAGCAGAAAAGTTTGCTCAAAGGCTATTGCTGAGACCTCGCAGCGATGCGGTTTGGTACACTGCTGCGGAGCGACTCTATTTTTATGCGGGGGAGACCTTGCCAGAGCAAGATGTTCATCAAACGGCTTTAAAACGTTTCGTGGCCGATACTGTGCCTTTGAAGTCCATTGTGAAGTCAGGTGCAAAAAAGCAACAGCAGTCCAAGGTGATTGCGCAGCAGACTTCTCTTATGTCAAAGAAACAATCGACGAAAGCCGTAGCTGTAAATCCTCCCAATGTTGCAGCAGCAGTAGTAGTGAAGAAAGAATCTCCGGAAAAGAAGATAGCATCTGCCGAGAAGAAAACAATCCCGCCAATAGAAAAGAAAACGGCGCCAGCAGAGAAGTGTGTTTCGTATATTGTTCAAGAAGGAGATTCTCTCTGGAAAATTTCGAGAAAATATAAAGTACCGGTTGAAGTTTTGAAGAAATATAATAAATTGCAGTCAGATTCTCTTAAGCCTGGCACCACGTTGCGCATCCCAGTTCCACAGGCGTAGTCTTTATTTTACCACAGAACCCACAGAGAGAGGGAAGGAGAGAAAAGAGAGTAATTGGATTCGATTTTATTGCATCTATTGAATTTGAAATCGCGTTTTTGCAGGCCTGAAGGACGAAATTTCATAGTTCTATGAGTGCGGTTATTTTTGGTCGGGTTGATTTTTCTCATTTTTTATCTTTTTTATCTCATTTTGTAGCCCACACCAAGGTTTCGCGAGCCTGCGAGCGAAACCGCAGGTGTGGGAACAGACGAAAATTAGAAATAAACCAGGGACTGGTTCTTCATTTTTTTTCTTTTTTTCAAGCAATAACGAGATTAAAAAGAGGAAAAAAGAAGAACCAGTCCCTGGTTGAGGTGCGGTTGTTGTGATTCCCACACCTGCGGTTTTCGCTCGCAGGCTCGCAAAACCTTAGGTGTGGGCTACAAAATGAGAGAAAAAAGAACAAAAATGAGAAAAATCAATTCAAACCCATAATGCCGTCCCGGAGGGGAGGCACAAACCATTTTCTCTTTCTTTGCGACTCTGTCTCTTTGCGCCTTTGCTTTTAATTTTTTTGCAACGTCGTGAATCTATCCAATGGTGTATTTGCCATACTTCCCACGTTCTGCCATCTGCTTTACTGTATAAAATACAATGGGATGATCTACATTGTAAATAAGTCCCCCACAACACTCTCGAAGAAGCATACTTGCTCGAATAAGTTGGTCATGCCGACATTGATTGTTAGCGAATTCTTTCCGTAATTCTGAAGTAAGAGGTTTTATAGGGTATTCTGCAGTGGGATACAATTCCTCAATAAGTTTATTAACTTCGTTAATTTCGTCATCACGTGGAGCCGTATCAGAAAGCTGAACCACGTTAAAATTAAACCAATGAGCCACAGAGTTTGGTTCATCGGGGAATCTAGGTATCACAACCAAACCAGAAAGATCTTCCCCAGCCGCCTTTAAATGCATCCAGGCACGCAACTTTAATTTGGCATCCCATTTGTTGCAACCCGATCTGATTATCTCTACCGCCGCTGCTATCAGATGATAGAGAAATCCAATTGTGCCTAAAACAATCTTAATGACTACAGCGTAGATTAACCGTGCCACAAAACGAATTGGCTTCCCAACAAATCTAGAACAATCACTCTGTCCCAAGTTTGGAGGGTTCAAAATATTTGTTTTTGCTGCGTAATACATGGCCTGAGCTATTAGAGGAGCAGGCATTTCCTGAGGACTAAGTGCAACAGGTGTCATTTGATTATCTCCTTATTATTAATATGTTTTAATATTAGATTTTTTAGCGTGTCAATCCACCGCGGATGCTCATTTAATCCAGGCACTAATTGCAGGTGATCCCCGCCGGCTTTGTTAAACTCGTGGTTATACTCAATCCCAATTTCATATGTGGTCTCCAAACAGTCACAAACAAATGAGGGACAAAAAACTAAGATTTTCTTTTTTCCCTGTTCGGCGAGTTTTTTGATCACTTCGCTAGTATACGGTTGCAGCCACGGATCTTTTCCAAGACGAGACTGAAAGGCAATCGAATAAAAATCGGGATCTATCTCCAAGCTTTTGATCATGGCATCGGCTGTTGCATAACACTGAGCCGCATAACAATGGCGATTCTCTGGTATACTTTCACGGCAACAAATAGGATTACACTTGCATTTTCCAACTTGGTCTTCTTTTAGAAGATCTTTTTCAGGCAACCCATGAAAGCTGAAAAGAACGTGATCATAATTAGTCAGTGGATATTCTTTGGCAACAGTGCAAAACGAGGAAATGACATCCGGATCTGTTGCAAATTCACTGATTAGAGTCACATCAGGAATACGAGTATATCGAGAAAGCTCCTCTTGTACTCGTTGTAGAACCGATCCAGTCGTCGCAGAAGCATATTGGGGAAATAGGGGTAAAACGATTAAATGATCGATTCCCGCCTTCATTAAAGTTGCAATCTCTTGAGCAATGGATGGTTCTTGATATCTCATGGCTAATTTAATTAAAAACTGAGGACCCAAGGAGTGTTGCAATTTTTCCTTAACTTTTTTACCATAGACCAAAAGAGGAGACCCTTCAGTTGTCCAAATTTGTTCGTAAGCTTTTGCGGATTGTCGAAATCTCGTGGGGACGATGAAACCGCGGACGAGAAGCTGCCGTTTTAGCCACGACATTTTGATTACTCTGGGGTCGGTGAGAAATTCGATTAAATACTTATAGACGTCGAACGGTCGAGGGGACTTTGGAGTGCCCAGATTAATTAATAAAATTCCAATAGTTGCTGACATAAAAATAATAACAAGTACCTAAAATGTACAAAATGTCAAGTATACAAAAAATTCTATTTTTATGATAGGATAAAGTCATATAAAGCATATGATTAAATTTTTTACCACAGAGACTCTGTAAAAAAATCGATAAGTGTTGTGCCGGCCCTCCGGGACGGGATCCGTTGGTTGGCGTTACCCAGGCTTCGCTGACCCCTCCGGGGAGCCTCAGCCTGGGCTATTATGTAAACAGCCCTCCGGGCAGTGTGAAGGATTGATTTTCAAACAAGAGCCTCCACATACAGCCCGGAGGGCCTGTTCACATAATAGCCCAGGCTGAAGCTCCCCGGAGGGGTAAGCGAAGCCTGGGTAACTCCAACCAACCCTCCCCGTCCCGGAGGGCCGGCACAACACTTATCGATTTTTTTACAGTGGCAAAAACATCATTTTGTGTTTAAAAAGGGATATGTTTATGTTTTCGACGATCATTGCAGTAATAATCGCATTGCTCATTCATTACTCCGATATTGGGAATGAGCAACTTGCAAATGTTAACACGCTTGGTATTCTTTTAATCACTGTTGCGACGCTGTTTTTGTTTATTCCAGCCATCACCCTTTCTCTCACATGGACCCCTTTGCAGAAGTCCGAGCAGAATCTAACCCCTCGCGTTTCAGAGCTATTCAGAAAGGATTTTATTATCCGTATCACCAATTTTTGGATGCAATTTTTCCCTTTTGCTTCCTACATCATTGGCATTGATATTCTTTTTCTCAAAGTCCTTAATAACAACATGCTCTTGCCAATATGGATAGTCTTACTTGGCATTACCCTCGATGCCTTGCATATATTTCTGAAGCGGATTTCTAAATATTTGGATCCCTTTTTCATCGTTTCTTATTTTTCTAATGAGGCCCATAAAAGCATTCAAAACGATCGCGAGATTGAGCTTTGTGAATGGGTCGATTCCCTTTCAGAAATAGCTATAAAGGCCATTCAACGCACAAATCTATCTCTTTGCTATGATGTTGAAGACGAACTGCAAAAGGTTATCTCAAGTTTTCTAATTTCCTCAAAAAGCCTTACTCATCATGCTCAGGACAAGGAAAGTAGCGCTCTTGGAATTTCTGATAAGGTGAGTTTTACCCTGTTTTTTGCCCTTCAAAGATTAGAAATGATCAATGATAAAGCTTCAGAAAAGAAGCTAGAACCCATTTGCAGCAAGCTTGTAACAGTTTACAGCAAAATTACATTGGCAGCAGCAGAATATGACATTTCAATGCCAAGCTATTCCCTCGATTTCTTTGGTCGATCCACACTTACTGCACAACAGCATGGTTTGAAGGAAGTTGCTGCTAAAGCTATTTGTGCCTTGCTGCAAGTGGCTTCAGACATTTTGAGTAAAGTAGATGTGACTTATCTTGAATTGCAAAACCCCTACCTTACGCTCATCACACAGATGCAACTCATCTCAAAACAGATGTTCCGCAATGACAAATTGATGAATCTCAAAATCTTGATGCAACCATTTCAAGATTTAAAAGCGCTATTCAAGACAGAGAAAATGATCAACCATCCCGATACTCCAGTTATTTTGCAGGCGATCGATCAGGCGTTGGCCGAATTCGAGGCTTTGGAGGCCATCATGCGCACCATCCCGCCTATCCCCACCCCTGAATCAACCTGAGGACGAAAAAATTTATCGTGCCCGTGCCCGTGTGCGTGCCCGAGCCCGAATATCATTTCATTACCTTATTTCTTTCTCATTAGTCTGTGGATATTGAAATGGAAAAGAATAATATTCGGGCACGGGCACGATAAATTTTGCAGTATTAGCCTTTGCCTATCCTGTTAATTTTCTTCTACGAAGTCGGTGGAGGCCACAAAGTGTTGCATGGCACCTGTTACGGGATGGGGGATCACTAGCTGCGAATGATGCAACGCTATCTTGCCCACCGCAAAGGGTATTGTAGACCCATATTTGACGTCTCCAAGTATAGGATGCCCAATAGCTGCTAACTGCACTCTGATTTGATGATAACGCCCTGTCTCTAACGCGATTTCAAGGAGTGTACAGGTTGCATAGTGTTTTACAACGTTATAGTGCAAGCGCGCTATTTTGGCTTGGGGATCGGCCGGAGAACTTATGCTCGCATGAAAATCATCGTGGATGAGGTAGTGCTCTAATACAGCATTATCTGTTTTGACAATGCCCTCAACAAGAGTTAAGTAGGTTTTTTTAGACTTTTTATCCCGGATACTTTCGTTCAGCCGGGTAAGTGCTTTACTCGTACGTGCAAATAGCACGATCCCACTTACAGGCTTGTCTATGCGATGCACAGCTTCTAAGAAAACATTTCCAGGCTTTTTATATTTTTCTTTTATCCAATGCTTTGCAATGGCTTCTAAACTGTCCTGTTCTGTTCCACTTGGTTGTGTCAGCAGTCCAGATGGCTTGTTGAATACGATCTGATGATTGTCTTCGTAGATAGGCTCAAGATTCATTTTCGCTGCCTTAAAACTTCATACAATAGAAGTGTGGTCGCTGTTGCAACATTCAAGGAATCAGCCATGCCGCACATGGGAATTTTGACTTGCAGATCAGCCTTCTGCATCCATTGTTTGGACAATCCCAATTGTTCTGTTCCCACAGCTATCGCAAGAGGAACTCTCATGTCCACTTGAGTAAATTCTTTTTCTGCGGATGGCGTCGCTGCTAATATTCCAATTTGATGCTCCTGCAACCATTTAAGAGCCTCTTTCGAACTTGTCTCAATAACGGGGACTGAGAAAAGCGTCCCTACGCTGGCCCTTACGACATTTGGATTATAAATATCAGTACATTGATCACAGATAATCAATGCATCAAGTCCTACAGCATCGGAAGAGCGAAGAATGGTCCCCAAATTGCCTGGTTTTTCGATTGCTTCTGCCACTAGCAGAAATGGAGGAGTCTTTTTCTTCTTTAAAATGTCGTTGAGATCACTCAATGTCAGGTGACACTGCGGAGCGACTCCAATAAGGCCGTCAGGTCTGTCACGATACGAAATCTTTCGAAAAACCTCTTCGCTGCAAGCAAAAATTTGTGCTCCTCGCGAGCTTATGGATGCAATGAGTGTCTCTTCATTTTCCCCTAGAAAAAGAGTTCGGCAAATATAGAGCTGCTCAATGGGATAGTTTTTTTCAGTCGCTCGTAAGAGTTCTCTATAACCTTCAATTAGAAAAGTATTGTTCTTATCGCGTGCAGAACGATCACGCAATTTTACAAGATCTTTAATGCGCTGGTTTTGAACGCTTGCTAGTTCGAGCTCAACGGCCATATTGCCACCTTGCGTAGGTGCCGCTAGGTAAAGGGATCGCATTTGGTCCCGACAGAACCATTTCCCCTTCGTCGATGACGCCACCAAAGCGATGCATGGTCTGTTGCAACAGATGACGCATCACAATAGGGGAAAATCCTGGTGTGTGGCATGAAAAGAGGACAAAAAGAGGATTGTCTGACAATAATTGTCGACACTGCTCCAGAAGCGGGCAAATGCTGTTTTCGATTTTAAAAATTTCCCCTTTGCTGCCGCGCCCGAAGCTTGGGGGATCCAAAATGATGGCATCGTACCGCTTCCCGCGATTTTGTTCGCGCGCAAGAAATTTCATCACATCTTCGACAATCCAACGAATGGGGGCATTCTCCAACTGATTTGCAGCGGCATTTTCTCTGGCCCACGCAACCATTCCCTTGGAGGCATCTAAGTGGCACACATGAGCTCCAGCCTTTGCAGCAGCTAACGTGGCGCCGCCCGAATAGGCAAAGAGGTTTAATACTTGAATTTCACGCCGTTTGGTTTTCTCGGTTTTAATGATCTCTTGCATCCAGGTCCAAAAGGGTTGTTGCTCAGGAAAAATCCCCAAATGGCCAAAATCTGTGGGAGAAATTTTAAATTTGATCCCAGAAACCTCAATAAGCCAAGAGGAGGGCATTTTGGTGTGGTGGGTCCATTTAGTGTCTCCCTCGCGCACAAAGAGGGCGTCGGCCTTTTTCCATTCTGTTTCAGGAAGGCTTTCTTTCCAAACCGCTTGGGAACAGGGACGCGAGAGGAGAATGGGGCCAAACCGTTCTAACTTTCGTTCAGAACCGCTATCAATAAGAAGATAAGAAGAATGATCTGTTTTCATGAAAGAAATGTTACCACAAAGTTAATTTTAAATGTAAATTAAATCTAAATATGTGTATAATTTAGTTTTGTTAAAATTGGAGTTTATTAATATGAGAGCCAGTCATTGTCATTTAGCTTGCGAATGGGTAAACACAAAACTGTGGGATAAGTGTAGCCAAGTTTCAGAACGCTTTCGTGTTATGTGTTCGGTGGGTTGTGTCCTTGTTGAAGGGATTACGACCGCATTAGCACTTGTTTGTGCTTTGATTGAAGCCATTGTCCTTACGATCCTAAATTTTATTGGAGCCATGCTTAAAAATAAAGTCTTTAATAAAAAGGATGGCATTCAGTCCTTAAAAGAATTGGGATTTAATGTTGTAGCCCTTTTGCTTCATATTCCGAATGCCTTATATAGTTTTTATGAATTAGCGAAATTTGGGAAAAAGTATGCTGAAAATCGAAAGATTGATGGGGCTTTGTGCTATCTTAGAAAAAATTATGAGTTTCACATTAAGGACAACCTTACAAATACACAGGCTGACTTGATTGGTAAATTAGGAATGGTAGTCATTCAGGCCTTCGAAGACAACAAAGCATTAGAAATTTCAGGCTTGAGAAAAGCTGTAAATGAATTGTCAGTGGATGAAAGCGAGGAATTTATGAAAATGGATAGGACTTCGATTAAATACTTTTTCAAACTCCCTTTGTCATCATTCAAGAATCAAGAAAGGACAAACGCATCTTTCCGAGTTTTCAGAGCATATGTCTCAAATTCTAAGGCAGTTATTGCGGGTGAAAAGAGAAATGAAAATCAGAAGTTAAACGTAGGCAATATACATACCTTGCACCAAACTTCTACCTCGTAACATCCCTTTACAGCACCCCCTACAACCGCCAGATTTTTTTCAATTCTGCTCGAGCGGCCATAATCTCGGTGTGAACGGCATATTCTTCCAACCTTCCTTTTGCCAATTCTTCATTAAAGTATGAGCTTGCCATTTCCGTGGCTTTGGCAATCGTGCCCTCTTTAGAAAATGCTAGAATGACCCTATAAAAATAAAGAGGGCGACGAATATTTACCGAACGACGATAACGTACTTCATCAAAATCCTTCATCATTTCAATAATGAGTGCTTGAGCGCGTACAACATGTTGTATCCCTAGGTAATTAATGCGCTTGGTGATTACCTTGTTCAATTCTCGTTTTTTTACATAGTTAATAGCACCCATAACCACTGCTGAAACAAGGCATGCTGTTGAAATTAATAAGATTACGGCAGCTGTTACAGGTACAATGGAACTTATTAGAGATCCTACACAGTATAGTATCGTTGCAGTACATGACACAATTTCAATGGCAATTTGAAGAGCATTAGGAGCATACATTTTCTTTGCGTCAGTGAATAAGTCATTGAGGTGAGTTTCATTTAATATTGTAATAGTTTTTTGTTCTTGATCCTGGTTGATTTTTAAGATCCCCACTTCAATGGTGGGAACATAGTATTCATATTCATTGAAAAGACAACTAAATTCTTTTTTCATGTGATCTTTGGAAGCAAATGCTAATTCTCCTTCTAAGTCTCGACTGGTGCCAGCTAAGCATGACAGATTCGGAAACATGTTTTTTCTCCGACTTAATGAATAATAAATCTAGAGTCTATCATGTTTTTATGTTTTTTCAAAATTGTTCGTTTGATTATTTGAGGATTGTGTTTTGTTAATGGTGGGACTTAGAATAGCTCAGAATGAGAGCCAATCCTTTCCAAGGAGATGTAATCATCTTATTTCCGTACCCGAATTTGGGTATGATCGTGTTCGCACAAGGGAAGTTCGGCAACGGGCGCGGGCGCGTTCACGAAAAAGGACGGGAAACCGCGAATGCGGTGACAGCATGTAGCCCCATGCGTCAGCGTGGGGTAAATTCAATCAACATATCGAGCCGCGAATGCGGCGACAGAACCTAGGATGTACCTACTCCGAATCTCAGTTCTAGGAATAGTAGTTAAGAAATTATTTCCAATTGTATCTCACGTCGAGGAGCTTTTCTAAATCCTCATTATAGGGAGCGAAAAACTTAGATAGCTTTTCTCTTGTCGCTTCATTCATTGGAGCGTATTTCTTTTTCAAATATTCTGTCTTTTCGACAATTGGAACATTGGGGATGTTTAAAAAGGCAAAAACTCTTTCCATGACTTTTTTAGGCTTCTTTTTGAGCTCATCATTTGTCAGAATAAGAATTTGTTCTCGAGGAAAAAATGAGAACCATAATCTAAGCTGATCGGCATAAAGTCCCCGCCGTACATAAGAATACCGTTGATAATTCACATTATTATAATTGGGATCATCCATGAATTTTTTTCTGAGACCTACTAAACGGCCTTTCTCTGCTGCTAAAGCTTCCTCAAAAGACAGCGACTCGGTCCCTTCGCGAACATTATGCCAATAGTGTGAATAGGCACGATCAACCGGATTTCTTAAAATCGCAATAATCTTTACTTTTGGAAAAAGACTAAACACACGCTTTGCCACAGAAGGATGAAAAATGTAGTAAGGGCTTTTATCTCCAGAAACAATCCCAGGGGCATCTGAAAACTGTTGTAGGTACCATTCTACCCCTTTTTGAAACTGCAGATCAAAAAAATGGACCTCTCCAGACATATACATGACATTGGGATGTTGGTTGAGATACTGCTGTAAGGCTGTCGTCCCTGATTTCTGGGCTCCAATGATCAAAAACGTAGGTGGGCCTGCTGAAAGTGCGTCAGCCAGAAAAAGCAAGATCAATAAAATTGAGTTCAGTCCTATTTTTTTTGAAATATTAATCATAAACTAGATTCCGTTTCTGTAAAAATGTCGTCCTTTCAGGACTCCACATGTGCTATGAATTACCCAGGCATCTGCTTCGCTCCGACCTGGGCTGTGAAATACCTGCCCTTCAGGCCTTAACACAAGACACAGACTGGGCATCCTCTCTACCTATTAATTTCTTTTTTTACGCAACACATAAGGCATAATTCCCCCCTGACGATAGTATTCAATTTCAGTCGGGGTATCGAGGCGAGCGATAAGTTTTACCTCTTTCTTTTCTTTCCCGTTCTTTATTTCCAATATCACCTCTTGATGAGGCAGCAAGTCCTTTTCAATCCCTTTCAATGTAAAAATCTCATCCCCTTTTAGACCCAAAGTTTCAGCATCTTGATCTTCTTGAAACTCTAGGGGCAAAATCCCCATTCCGATCAGATTACTGCGATGGATTCTCTCAAAGCTTTTTGCGACAACAGCTTTCACACCTAGAAGTGCAGGCCCTTTTGCGGCCCAATCTCTGGAGCTTCCCATGCCGTAATCTTTTCCTGCAAAAATGATGAGAGGGACTTTCTTTTTTTCATACGTTTGGCAAGCATCAAAAATAGGCATCATTGTGCCTTCTGGCATGAGCTTTGTAAAGCCCCCTTCTTTTCCATCGGCCATTTTATTGCGTATGCGTACGTTTGCAAAGGTGCCGCGCATCATCACTTCATGGTTTCCACGACGGCTTCCATAGCTGTTAAAGTCCTTTTCATCAACTCCAAGAGACAGCAGATACTTTCCTGCAGGGCTTTTAGCATCGAATCCGCCTGCTGGGGAAATATGGTCTGTTGTCACTGAGTCCCCAAAGATGGCTAAGGAGCGCATTTCACTAAGCGATGGCCTCTCTGGAGCCTTCATGGAGAAATGGTCGAAGTAGGGAGGGTTCCGAATATAGGTACTATTAGGTTCCCACTTATACTGAGCACCTTCTGAGGTCTCGATTTGCGGCCACAGAGGGTTGTCAGATAACACATTGGCGTATCTCTTTTTGAACATTTCAGGCTGCAACCCTTTCTTAACGGCCTCTTCAATCTCTTTTGAACTGGGCCAAATATCCTTCAAATATACCGGTTTTCCATTTTTGTCATTGCCAAGAGGTTCTTTTTCGAGATCAATATCAACTTTCCCTGCGATGGCCAACGCGACAACTAATGGTGGCGACATCAAGAAGTTTGCTTTCACAGCACTGTGAATGCGGGCTTCAAAATTGCGATTTCCACTAAGAACGCTTGCAGCAATGATGTCGTGATTGCGAATGGCCTCCTCAATACTATTATCCAATGGACCGCTATTGCCAATGCATGTTGTGCAGCCATAGGCTACAAGGTGGAATCCCAATTGATCTAAGTATTTTTGGAGTCCTGTTTTGTCCAAATAATCTGTGACCACGCGCGATCCAGGTGCCAAGCTTGTCTTGATCATGTGGTTTACTGTCAGGCCCTTTTCAACGGCTTTTTTTGCTAGCAGTCCTGCGGCTAACATCACACTTGGATTGCTTGTGTTTGTGCAGCTTGTGATGGCAGCAATAACGACGGAGCCGTGTTTGAGTTCGATATCGCATTTGATCCCATCGGCATAACCAGGATCGGCAACTGCAGGTGTAAATGGACGATTAGTGACCATTTCCACTTCACCCCAACTGTAGGGCTTACTTTGCATCTCATGCGTGCCCCCGGTATCATGCGGGAGCTTTAAATTGATAATCCCATCGCAATGCACGCCTATATGTGGAGAGTCTCCAGATTCTTTTCCATAGCCTCCAGAAGCAATGGGGGCTGAGAGTAGTTCTGTAAATTTTGATTTCAGTTGAGAAAGATCAATTCTGTCTTGCGGTCGCTTTGGACCAGCTACACATGGTTTAATCGAGCTCAGATCTAGCTCCAACACTTTTGTGTAGTCGATTTCCCCTTTCTTTGGGATGCCAAAGAGCTCTTGGGCGCTTAAATATTCTTTGATGAGATCGATTTTCTTTGAGTCCCTTCCTGTCATGCGTAAATAGTCCAGAGTTTTGTCATCGACAGGGAAAAATCCCATCGTAGCGCCATATTCAGGGGCCATATTACCGATGGTGGCGCGATCGGCCACAGAAAGTGTCGTTGCTCCTTCTCCATAGAATTCCACAAATTTCCCTACGACTTTTTCTTTGCGCAGCATTTCTGTGATGCGTAAGGTCAAATCGGTGGCGGTCACTCCTTCTTGCAATTTTCCTGATAAGCAAACGCCAATGACTTCGGGAGATTGCAGGGCTACTGGTTCTCCGAGCATGGCCACTTCTGCTTCAATACCCCCCACGCCCCAGCCTACAACACCCAATCCATTGATCATTGTAGTGTGGGAATCTGTTCCAACGAGAGTATCAGGGTAAACTAAAGTGCCATCAGCTGTGGGTTTTTCGCAAACGACTTCGGCAATATGTTCGAGGTTTACTTGGTGAACAATGCCGATTCCTGGAGGGACAACTTTGAAAGTTTTAAATGCTTGCTGTCCCCATTTAAGAAAGCTGTAGCGCTCTCGATTGCGTTCAAATTCGATGCTTAGATTGAATACAAAGGCTTCATCTGAGCCAGAGCGATCGACTTGCACAGAATGGTCGATGACGAGATCTACGGGCACGTTGGGTTCAATAATGCCTGGATCCATTTTCTGCTTAGCTATGGCATCGCGCATCGCAGCCAGATCGACAAGGAGAGGGACTCCGGTAAAATCTTGTAAAATGACTCGGGAAACAATGAACGGGACGTCCCCTTCTTGTTTCTGTGTTGGGGACCATTGCGCCAGTAGGCGGACATCTTCTTCAGTGACTTTTTTACCATCGCAATTTCGCAAGAGGGATTCGAGGACAATCCGAACGGAAACTGGAAGTCGCTTGATTTTGCCCAATCCTTTTTTCTCAAGAGCGGGTAGTGAATAGTATGATCTTTTTGTGTTGGATAGCTGCTGTAAAGTTCCAAACGGATTGACAAGCTGTGACATATGACTCCTCGGGATAATTATTGCGTTACCTCGACATTCTAAGATTTAATTTAATTTTGTACAAAGTAATAAATTGTTTTCATATACAAAAAATTATAATTTATTATATATGTAAATTAATGGAGAATTACTCTCCATTTTTAGAAACACTTATTTATAGGGAGTTTTTATGGAAAACACAAATACACAACCAATGATTAACTTAGTAAAAAAACTATTTACAGAAGTTTTTACTAAAGGCAACATATCTGTGAGCGACGAGCTCGTAGACACAAATGTGAAATTACATGATCCTGCAACACGCAATGGTCATGGTTTAGCATCGTTTAAAGACACAGAAAACACCTATAAACGTGCTTTCCCAACAAAAAAATTAACGATTGAAGATATCTTCGCTGCTGGCGACAAAGTGATCGTAAGATGGACTTGCCAAGCAACTCAAAGTGGTCCATTGCAAGATATTTCAGCCTCAAACAAAAAAATCAACATCTCTGGGATAAGCGTTTATCGCATATCCAATAACAAGATTGTTGAAATATGGCAATCATGGGATCGCCTTGGATTGTTGGAGCAAATTGGCGAAATCCAACCAGCTCTTGCTTTACATTGATAACTTGTAGGGGCTGCGATTATTTTCTGCGCAGCCTCTTTCGCAAAAATTTAAACGCAAAGGCGCAAGGACTCGAAGTCGCAGAGAAGGCAAGCAACAGTCAACGCCTTAGTGGAAGAGTAACAGGATATGCAGGATCAGGCAGGATAGTGGGCATCCTCTTGTAATTTGAAAGAATTTCCAATGGAGCTGAGGCCGACGGCCTCAGCTCCATTGGAAATTCTTTGAATATCAGGAGGATGCCTACTATCCTGCCTGATCCTGCATATCCTGTTACTCTTCCACTAAGGCGTTGACTGTTGCTTGCCTTTGCCTTCTCTGCGGCTTCGAGTCTTTGTGCCTTAGCGTTTAATTTTTTTGTTTGATGAGGAACTGCGTGAGCTTCTTGCCGATATTCATCACTTCTGTCTGCTGTTTGTTATCTTTCAAGTTTCCACTCTCATCAAAAGCTTGATTTGCCTGCGAAATGCTTTTCTGTTGCGGCAACACGATGCTAAAAATGTTGCTGAACATGGCACGCGCATGCACAAGCCCTCTAAGACCTCCTAGTTGACCTGGTGAGGCGCTGAGGAGTGCTACAACCTTATCGATAAAACAGCACAAATAAACTTCATCAGCATTCGCAGGTCTCGATGCCCAGTCAATCAGATTCTTGAACGCTGCTGTCATTGAACTATTGTATTCAGGACAAGAAATCAGAAACCCATCATGCTCTAGCATGAGTTTTTTTATTTTTAATGCATTTTCAGGTAGTCCTTGAGAGTCTTCAATCTCTTGGTCATATACAGGCAAGGGGTAGTCTTTTAGGTCGATGTAGGTCACATCGGCTCCAGCATCTTGTGCGCCCTTTATCGCGATTTTGACGAGTTTTTTGTTAAAAGAATCTTTTCTCAAGCTTCCTGCAAATGCTAAAATCTTTGGACGATCAGCCATAAAAAACCTCATATTAAAAGTGTAAGTTAAGAGTTTCGCATTAAACAAATTTATACTCAAGTGGAAAGCTGTTTCTATGATGTACCACAATCGAATCGCGGATCAAATTCAATGTGTTATCGATTGTTTTTTTATTGTGTTATTAATGCAAGATTTATAAAATGATAATTTATGTTTTCTATTTAGGTTAATTAAATGTCTAGTATTACTG
>Ga0207056_1072_pt1 | contig 18724 bp, 17 predicted proteins | sample Alteio_BWMinCont_58_FD_153289 | JGI IMG/M metagenome (GOLD analysis project Ga0207056, IMG submission 153289) | Enriched cells from forest soil in Barre Woods Harvard Forest LTER site, Petersham, Massachusetts, United States -... | ecosystem: Environmental > Terrestrial > Soil > Temperate forest >... | reverse complement strand
TGCGTTTAATTTTGTTTCATCCTTGATATCCTGTCGCTTGCGATCCTGCATATCCTGTTACTTTTTTACTGAGCTTTCCTTAGCCTGATGTGTATGCCTGCGTGCACTGCTATCACTGTGGGACTGCTCAGTCTAGAGCGAGGTATTCTTGGAGAGATTTTTTGGAGAAGATGTACGCATCTTTTAAGTCCCGCACTGTTGTTAAACCTAGTTCTGCCAAATGCTGGCGCGCCTCTTCGGTATATTTTGTCTCCATTTCGATGCGTTCTTCTGGACTTTTGCTTTTAAGTTCTTCGTCAAGTTGTTCAAGATCGCTGAAACCAGAGATTATTCCTAGCGACCAATATCCTTTTAAATCCCAAATTCCAAATCGTTCTAAAGCATCCATGGCGGAATCGTTGTCCCGTAAAGGAGACTTGAATTCACCATTTTCATAAATGGCAAATAAGCGGTCTTCTAACAGTCGATATAATCCTGTAGGGCCATTTTCTGCTTCATGGCCGTGCCCAACGGCCATTGTCAACGATTTTTGTATTCTTTCTTTTAAAGTGCTGAATTTGTCGATTACATCAGCTTGATTGGCATGCCATGCGGTTTTGAGTGCATCACTTAAGCTATCCAAAAGCACTTCGTGGGGGGTGATTAGATCATCGATTCGTTTTTCCAATGGCGTCAATTCAGCAACGCCTACATCTGGTGGATTCAGGGCTGCAATGTCTTTTTCGAGGCTATCAATTTCTGCAAAAAGCTCATTCATTTGGTCAACGGAATCACGATAAAGCGTTGTCAAATGATGTAGGGGTGGTTCTGTAGTAGTCATAGTGTTTTTTCAATCCAGGTAAAGTAAAAAACTCTTTAAATAATCACCCTCAGGATGACAAATATTGATTGGATGGTCAAGTCCCATTTTATGGGTACCGATAATTCTAGCAGTGCGGCCAGCTTCTAATGCTGCTTGGAAGAGAACTTTCTGAAAGAGTTGCGAGTCGATATGGTATGAACACGAGCTTGAAAGAAGCAGAGAGGAGCTGGGCATTTTTTCCATGGCGAGGCGATTGATATCTTTGTATCCTCGACATGCAGGGATGATATCTTTTTTGCGTTTGGCAAATGCGGGAGGATCTAGGATGACTAAATCATAGTCTAAGGGACGAGTTCTTAAAAAGTCGAAGACATCGTGGGCATAGTAGTGATGGGATTCTTTTTGAAAACCATTGATTGACATATTTTGCTGGGACATTTCGATTGCAGGTGCAGAAATATCTACTGAGTCGACTGTTATGGCGCCTCCGGCGGCTGCATAAACGCTGAAACCTCCGGTGTAACAAAAGCAATTAAGCACCCGTTTCTTGAGTGCTAGTTGACCAACCCACTGGCGCATTTCCCTTTGATCGAAAAAGAAACCAGTTTTTTGACCTTTTTGAATTGCAACTTGAAACATAAGTCCATTTTCAATGATTTGCACTTTTTCAATGTTGGGTCCAAATAATGTTCCGATCGTAGGGGGCAGTCCTTCGTCCTTGCGGCAGGCTAGATCTGATTTTTCATAAATAGATCGGGGACTCAACGATCTTATAAAGTATTCCACCAACCAAGGGCGCAGCTTATCCATCCCCATGGTGGAGAGTTGTATGACGAGGTCATTATCATATTTATCAACGATCAATCCAGGAAGGTAATCCCCTTCTCCATTTATTAATCTATAAGCATTGGTGGAGTGATTTGCAAAAAGGTTTTTTCGTAGTGAGATGGCTAAATTTAAGTGGTGCTCTATTGCGCTGAGAGGGGGGGATTCATCAAAGGTGACCATTCGCCCGACGATGTTGCTTTTTCGATTAAAATAGCCGCTGCCTAATAATTCGTTTTTGTGGCTATAGACTTTCAGGATCTCTCCGTCTTTAAAATCAGGGTATTTGGCCACTGCGCCAGAAAAGATCCAATGGTGTCTATTTTTTATTGGTTTTTCTTTGTTTGGTTTTAAAAAGACACCTGAGTGATTCATCTATGATCTCTGTGGTAAAAAATAAAAAAGAGGTTTATGGAATATAGTATAGTCAGAATTCAGTCATAATGCAACCAGCATCAGGCCAACGGCCTGACGTATAAAAGCCTAGGGCACCGCCCTAGGTGAGATGTAAACATGTTTTTCAGGCTGAAAGCCTGACGTATGGCCATACGTCAGGCTTTCAGCCTGAAAACACATCTACATAATACCTAGGGCGGTGCCCTAGGCTTTTATACGTCAGGCCGTTGGCCTGATGATTGGCACAGTTGCAATTACCTTGACATGGACGGTACATCATCAAGTGTTTTTAATCAAATCTTGATCAGTTGCTTTACTTTATTGTTGATGGTTGGTAAAATAATTATGTTTTGATATCACAAAATTTAATAATATTATGCCTTTATATTATCGCACAGATGAAATTTCTTTAGCTCCTTTGAAACACGATGTTTCGAATTATTCATGGGAAACCTTAAGGCAGGATGCCATTGCAGGGCTTTCGGTTGCATTTTTAACGGTACCTCAAGCAATGGCATATGCACTGCTGGCGGGCTTACCTCTTACGTGCGGTCTTTTTGCTGCCATTTACTCCGCTTTAATTGCTGCCTTGTTTGGATCTTCAAGACATTTAGTTTTAGGACCGAGTAATGCCCTTGCAATATTGATACAAACAGGTACTGCAGGGATCTTATATACTTACTATAGAGATTTGCCATCCCCTCAGCATGAAATAGTTGCGGTGCAGATATTGACTCAGCTTACTTTTTTGACGGCTTTCTTGCAGCTGTTGGCTTCCTGGGCAAAGTTGGGGCGTCTCACACAGTTTGTGAGCCATTCTGTTATTGTGGGCTATATTTTGGGGGCGGCGATGGCCATGGCAACAAGCCAACTATATGTGTTTTTGGGAATGTCTCGACCACCTAGTGTGGAGTCATTATATGATCAAGTTGCGTATCTTGTGACACATCTTTTCCAGGCACAGTGGACGACGGCATTAATTGGCGTAGGAAGTTTACTGCTCATCATTTTCCTTAAGCGGATAAACAAGAGGATTCCTGCGGCTATCATTGCAATTGCAGCAGCGGGTGTTGTCGTAGAATTGTTGGGAATTTCCTCCTATAGCGGCAGCTCCTGGTTTGCCGATCATTATTCGGGCGATTTAGATATTCCGAATGTAATGCTAATAGGAGATACAGGTGAAATTTATAATTTATTGCCAAGTATAGAAGTTCCTTTTTTTAACATGCGAATCATGAATGGGGTATTGCCTGTGGCTTTTGCGTTGGCTTTGCTTAGTGTGATGGAAAGCACTTCGGTGGCAAAGACAATTGCTGCGAATTCTGGTCAGCGTTTACAGGTAAATCAAGAGATTTTTGGACTTGGAATTGGGAATCTAATTTCCTCTTTTATTGGAGCAATGCCTTTATCAGGCAGTCCATCCCGCAGTACAATTAATTACATTAGTGGTGGGCAAACCCGCTTTGCAGCAGTTTTTAACGCCCTTTTTGTTGCTCTGCTTATGTTCTTGCTAGGATTTATCATCACGCGGATCCCTTTGACGTCGTTGGCAGCTCTTTTATTGTTTACCGCAGCAACCATCGTCAATGTAAAGCAGTTGCGACTATGCTTAAAAGCGACTAAAGCCGATGCTTTTGTGTTGTGGACGACTATTCTTTCGTGTGTTTTTTTCAGTTTAGACACGGCCTTCTATATTGGAGTTGCTTTGTCGATTACTTTATATTTGAAAAAAGCTGCAATTCCTCAGCTTGTGGAGTATGAGATCGATGAAGCGGGTGATTTAAGAAATCTTCATTATGCTGTCAGCCAGGCTCCCAAAGAGATTCGTGTGATTAAAGTGGAAGGGGAGCTGTTCTTTGGAGCTGCAGACCTTTTTCAGACAACTCTCAGGGCTTTAACAGAAGATGATACAAGCACACGAGTTATCATTTTACAGCTAAAAAATGCTCGGGACATCGATGCGACAGCCTGTTTTGCCCTGCAACATTTACATGATTACTTAAAAGGATCTGGAAGGCATTTGATTGCCTGTGGACTGACTCCTCCTATATGGGAAGTGCTTATGAATTCTGGTCTAGTGGAGCAGATAAGCCCGGATAATCTGTTTATGTTTGATGAGTGTCATCCTCATCAGCACATGCAGAAGGCGATGCAAAGGGCAAAGCAGCTCATATCGAACAACGATATGCAGCAATTAGAGTCTAATGCAGAAGTTCAGCCGGCAGCGCCAGTGAAAGAAGTTACAGGATAGACAGAGGCATACGATACGCATACATTGCATCACTTAAGCAGGCAACCTCTGAGTAGGAAAAGTAACAGGATATGCAGGATCAGGCAGGATAGAAAGCATCCTCCTAGAATACAAAATAAATTTTAATGAGAAGCAAACGCCTCCGGCGTTTGCTTCTCATTAAGATTTTTTTGCATTTTAAGAGGATGCTTTCTATCCTGCCTGATCCTGCATATCCTGTTACTTTTCCTACTCAGAAGTTGCTTGCTTAAGTGATGCACATGTATGCGTATTGTATGCCTTGTTTCTAAAAGCGAGCGGGTATTTGCGGGGTCGTGATTAAGCCTTCGTATCTCTCTGGAAGCATAACGTGCTTTGCAGGATGGCTTTCTTTATATTTCTGCTCACCTTCTCTTTCAAACAGCACAAATGAACGACTCTTGAAATAGGGCTCTGTACGAACGCTCCAGAAGTCTTTTGTTTTGTTTTTCAAGTTGAAGGCATAAAAGTACGACATTCCTTTTTCGAGAGCTACCCAGCCAATATAGTATGGGTCATCATAGATGCCATAATAACTTTCGAAATTAATATAAATTTCCAACTGGTCTGCTGTGAGGGGATATGGATCCAGGAATGCCGAAGCTGATTTGCTGTGATTAATTCGATCTAATAGGCCTTCAACAACATCGACCAATAATGCTCGGGCTTCACAAAGCTCTAGGATATGTTGTGTGATGAATTGTAACCTGATATTTGAAGAGTCGCCAAAACATACGTAGGCCTCTTCTAGAATTAATCGGTTGTCGTGTTTAAGCTCGACAACGTACTCCCAAACGACCTGAGAAAATTCATCGGTATCAAATTGAATGAGCACTCGGTCTTCATAATCTAATCCGCGTGGAGGGGGTCTTTGACAGCTAGTAAATATCAAAAGCATCACGATCGCGACAAAACATCTATTCATTGCTCAGATCCTTGGTTCAAGTAGGCATGTTATATGTTTTTGGAATATTTTACAAATACGATCCCTTACTTTCCTTATACCAGTCTACAAAATGGCGAAGTCCCTGCTCAAGAGTGGTCTGCGGAATATACCCCAATTTGTTTTTACTGTGTTCTATATCTGCATATGTCATCAACACGTCTCCAGCTTGCATTGGCATAAATTTCTTATTTGCCTTCATACCAAGCGTCCGTTCTAATATTTCAACAAAGTCTAATAAGGCGATGGGTTGGTGATTGCCTAGGTTGAAAATCTCATGTCCTGCTCCTAAATCTACAGCTGCAATTGTCCCTTTCACGATGTCGTCAATATAGGTAAAATCCCGTTTGAGCTGTCCTTGATTATAGATTTCTATCACATCCCCTGAAAGGATTGCCTTTGTGAATGAATAGTAAGCCATATCGGGCCTTCCCCATGGTCCGTAAACGGTAAAAAATCTCAGGCCTGTCACTGGAATTCCATAGAGGGAATGATAAGTATGGGCCATCAGTTCATTGGCTTTTTTTGTTACACCATAGAGGCTTGCTTGCTGGTCTGTGCGGTCTTCTGGGGCAAATGGGACCTTGGTGTTAAGTCCATATACTGAAGAGGAGGATGCATAGATCAGCTTTGTATGAGGGTTATGTCGACAGCACTCTAGAACGTTAAGGAAGCCTTGTATATTGGTTTGAACATATGTTTGAGGGTGTGTAATGGAATATCTAACGCCGGCTTGGGCTGCTAAATGAACAATATGACTCGGAGAGTGATCTTTAATGCATTTAGTGAGGGTTGCTAAGTCGCAAATATCTCCTTCAATGACCTGAATCCCAGCTTGTTGTAATAATAATGACCGTTCTCTTTTCAATTTTGGAGAGTAGTAACTATTAAAATTATCAAAGCCAAGGACGCGGTCGCCCCGTTTTGCGAGTGCTAAAGCCAAATGAAATCCGATGAATCCAGCAGCTCCTGTGATGAAAATTTGCGCCATACAAACTACCTACGAGGGATAAGAAGTGATCCGATATTTTTCAATAATCCATTTTTCAGAAAGCCAAATTGAGCGGCGATGCGGACTCTTTCTAAAAAAGATCCTTTGGTCCAGATGCAAAAGGCTTCTATCATCATCTTTTGTTCATCAGAAAGTTCATCGTGGTATCTTTCCAAGAATTTCAGAGCTTGTTGTTCTTGTCGCTTTAGGGTTTTTGTGGAATGAGTGATGAATTCTTCTTTATTCTGTAAGAAGCTGCTGAGCTGTTTCATAAAATTGCCCGATTTCGCACCTACTGCATTGGCATAATGTTGACGATACAGTATTGTCTGTTCATTTACAAATCCGATTTTTCCCATTGCCACTGCCACTAGAGCGATCCACCAATCGTGCATGAGGGTTTCAGGTGGGATGGGCAATGCCTTTTTTACCAATGCCTGATTCATCATCGCTGTGCAGCCTGTCACCACGTTTTGGCCTAATACGCGAAAGAGTGTACGGGCTTTAAGTGGGGCTATTTGAGTATACTTGCAAAAAGAGCGAGATATTTCATTGAGTTGCTGGTCGACAACTTTAAGATCGGTGTGCACCAATACAGGTATGTGAAGATGGGTGTTTTCAAGTTCTTGTATTTTCGCCAAAGTCTTTGCCACTTTGTCTTTAAGCCATATGTCATCTTGATCAGATAGCATGACATAGGAAGCGTGGCTTTGTTGCATCAGAGCTGAAAAGTTGAGAATCACTCCAAGATTTTGTCCAAAGGGGAGTAATGTGATTTTCTTTGGATGCCTGGCAGCTATCTGTTGGATGATGCTTCGGGTATTATCTTTTGAGCCATCATCTCGAACAATGATATGAAGATTGGAATGCGATTGATCGAGAATAGATTCGATCTGCGCTTCGATGTAATCTTGGCCATTGTAGGTGGCTAATAAAACTTCAATATGAGGCTGGTCTTTCAACGGTATTTGCTCCTAATAAGTGCTTGAAATCAGCAAATTTAGCATAAAATTGGATTCGTTGGAAGGAGCCTTTTGTCTATACTGGCTTCAAAAAAGTGCGGTTCAAATTAATTTTTACCTTGGAAAACAACCAAAAAACGAGTGATTTTGGGTTGTCAAACGACCAAAAATGAGGTGATTTTGGGTTGGAAAACGACCAAATTTTTATTAAATTTACCTTAGAAAATAGCCAAAAAAGTGTTAATTTTGGGTTGTAAAATGACCAAACTCACATTAAATTTACCTTGGAAACTAGACATATAATGGTGATTTTGTGGTGTGAAATGACCAAGCTGGCAAATTTGCCTTGGAAATTAGCCAAAAAAATGATAATTTTGGGTTGTATTTCGACCAAGCTTACTTCAAATCTACCCTGGAAACTAGCCATGTTTAATAGGATCATAGACTTCCATCTTGATAAATGGAAAACTGACCCCTTTCGAAAACCACTTCTTCTTCGCGGAGCCAGGCAAGTTGGAAAAACCTATGCCGTTCGAAGATTGGGCGGCCAGTTTAAATATTTTGTCGAAGTTAATTTTGAACGATTAGAGGGTGCTATCTCTATTTTTGAAAAGGATCTCGATCCAGAAAAACTAATTTTATCGCTCTCACTTCTTTTAAAAACACCGATTATTCCAGGACAAACACTCCTATTTTTAGATGAAGTTCAAGAATCGCCTCGAGCAATTCTTGCGTTGCGCTATTTTTATGAGGAAATGCCTAACCTTCACGTCATTGCAGCTGGATCGCTGTTAGAGTTTGCGATTGCGAAAGTTGGAGTTCCCGTCGGACGGATTTCTATGCTTTATATGTATCCTCTTTCTTTTCTGGAATATCTCGTTGCGACTGGCGACAATTTAATAGCAAAGGAAATCTTAGACCACCCTCCTGGGATTCCTATTGAAGAGGTCGTTCACATAAAAATTCTAGGCTTATTGGGGGAGTATTTGTCTATTGGCGGAATGCCTGAGGCTGTTGCAAGATGGATTCAAACCAAAGATCCTGCATCTGCTTTAAATGTATTACAACAAATCGCAGCCACGTATAGGCAGGATTTTGGAAAATACGCTAGAAAAGCACAGGTGAATTATCTCGAGCAGCTTTTTCACCAAATCCCACATCTTATAGGCAAAGAATTTTCTTATCGAGAAATCCATGGGGAATATCGAAAAAGAGAACTAGCTCCTGCTATGGAACTTCTGGAGCGAGCCAACATCACCCATTCTATTCGTTATTGCTCCGGACAGGAGATTCCGATTGGAGCAGAAATTGATTTTGACTTATTCAAAGTGATTTATCTTGATATCGGTCTTTGCCAAGCGATTCTAGGATCCGATATTTCAATTTGGTTTTTGCGTCCTTTGGAAGGATTTGAAAATCGCGGTGAAATTGCAGAAGGATTTATCGGTCAGGAATTGATTTGTTATGCAAGCCCAGACAACAAAGCTGAGATGTACTTTTGGAAAAGAAAAGAAAAAAATAGCGCCGCAGAAGTTGATTACTTAATTCAAAGAGGGGAACGGATTGTGCCCATCGAAGTTAAAAGTGGACATGGGAGTTCATTGCGAAGTCTTCACCTTTTTTTAGACTCTCACCCTAAATCTATCTTAGCTATCCGTTTTTCTGCTCTCAACTATTCTGTAATGAATAAATTGGACTCACGACCTCTATATGCTGCTGCCTCTTTAGCTCACGATAGCCAAAGAGAAGCCTTAGCGCGTTTAGTCTCCATGAAGAGCTGATGGGTAGTTCCGAGCGCTAAACAGGAACAACGTATAGACGATACCGCTTGTCAAGGAAATCAGGAAGGGATTGGTGAACCCTGAAGCAAGCCAACTCAAAAATAGCACGAAGAGTCCTATTTTAAAACGCGACAAAGGTGGCGCCAAAATAAGGCTTGAAAGCACCCCAATGGCCAATAGGAATCCTAGAATGCCCATCGTCCCAAATTGCATTAGAAACGCAAGCCACTGTACTTCATAGGAATGAACAAGGCGATTATCTCGAATAAAGCTCTTAGCATAGCCTCCGATCCCTTTTCCAAACCAGGGGCTTTCGGAGTATTCGTCTAAAAGGGCATCAATTTGTTCAACTCTTGTTTTATCAGACACATAACTGTCGCGACTTAAAAACCGGCGCTCAATAATTTTATAAACGATATCTGGGCCTATGATGTATGTAGCAGTGGTTGCAACAAAGAGAAAAACCCCAATAGCTATCACAATGGACTTAAGTTTGAGTGTAAAAATATGCAAGCCTAGCGAAAGCAGTCCTATGGCTATTAGATAGCGGGAAAAACTAAGAAAGATTGCGAAAGTGCTAACTGCAAGGAATGCAGCTTGGAATTTTTTGCTCCAATGGATTCCGAAGGATTTTGATTGCAGAAAGAAAAAGAGCAAATAAGGAGTGACAACGTCCATAGACGTTTGAACACGAGGGAGGCCTGCAAAGATTTCCATGCTCATGAAGCGGATTCCGGTCATGTCGATGATAGCCCACATGTTGATAAGTCCTAAGAGATGGAGGGTGACGAGGGTAACTTTTATCAAAGAGTAGGTAAAATTTGTGAGTAGAACTGTTTTTAGGATCTGTTGAAAAGTGATAAGGCCTTCGGCTTCAAAATAGATGGAGATGACGATAATTGAGAGTGTTATAATAAAAAGCTTTAATTGATCTATAGTGCTTTCTGCAGGTGTTTCACTTTCTAAAAGGCTTATTACAATCCAGAAGGATAAAAATGCGAGCGCAGTGCCAAAAAAGAGGAGAGTTTTAAGTTGCAATATGTTTAATTTTCGGCAGATGATAACATAACTGCAGCAAGTGATGAGGGTCATAATAAAGGCTAAGCTTTTGATATTGAACATTCCGTGGCTGCCATCAGAGGGAATCATCAATCCAGCAGCAAGCAGTAAAAAGAAGGGGAATACGAAAAACAGTTGTAGGGATGGAGTTAGCTTAACGATCATGTTGTTTTGCCGAAAAAATTAGATGGATTTTCATTTTACATGTTCCATATGATGTTTGTAAAGTAATAGCCCCACAATTTTCCCAGATTTGTGCAATGTTTTACCACAGAGATCACAGAAAGAAGAAGAGAAGGAAACAGAGATTATTGGTTTAATTTCCTTCCCTCTGCGTCTCCCCGCCTCTGCGTCTCTGCGTTAAATATTATAACGAATTTAACGCAGAGACGGGGAGACGCAGAGGGAAATTATAGGTCATTAAACCAATAGCCCCCTCCTTCTCTCGTTCTCTTCTTCTCTCTGCGATCTCTGTGGTAAAAGATATTGAATAAATTTTATGTAGGAGATAAGTAAGTCTGTGAGCAAGTCATTGAAGGCGATTATATTTTTAAAAGTGGCTAATAATGGCGCTAAAATTAAGCGTTTGTGCGATGCGATTTCACATTATTTCTTACGTAGCCAAGCAGTTTTGATTACAGTTCCAACTCATGAGATTGCCGCATATATTGATCAGCTTTTGTGGAGCCATCCTGAGGGCAAGTTTATTCCCCATAGCATCGCAACGACAAAGACGACTGAGAAAATAGCAATTGCAAATGTGCAGCAAAACGTCAATGAATCAAAGATCCTGTTTAATTTGTGCCCTGGAGCAAGTCCAATAGCAGATCAATTTGACACAGTTCTTGAATTATTGGATTCCACAACCGCAGATAAGTTAGAGCATTCGATGTCAAAACAACGAGAATACGAGAAATTAGGTTACACGATTCTGGAGCGTTAGTATGTTTGTCACTCAAAACAAAGTAAGAATGCATGACACAGACATGGCAGGCATTCTCTATTTTGCAAGACAGTTTCGTTTTGTGCATGACGCCATCGAGGATTTTTCAGAAAGCGAGGGATTAAGTTTCGATGATCTCTTTCACAAAGAGCATTTCGTCTTTGTTGTGGTGCATGCCGAAGCTGATTATTTGGCTCCGTTGCGTGTGGGGGATGTTTTAGAGGTGCGGTTAACTATTGAGAGTATTGGGGCTTCATCCTTTACGGCTTTTTTTCAGATCTTTCGGATCAAAGATAATCTGCTTGTGGGAACAGCCAAGACGGTTCATGTGACGCTGGACCGGGAAACGAGAAAGAAGATCCCCATTCCTGATTCATTTCGTACCATCCTAGCCAAACACCATGCAGGCGTTTCAGGCTAAGCAGGAAAATTCTACGTGCCCGAGCCCGTGTGCGTGCCCGTGCCCGAATTAATTAGTCTTTTCCTAATATTTGGTAAAGGAAAAGACCAATTAATTCGGGCACGGGCACGCACACGGGCTCGGGCACGTAGAATTTTCCTGCACAAGCGTTTGCTATTACTTTTCATCGGTGTATTCGCTGGCTTTGCGTAGGCGTATCAAGCTTCCTATCGGAGAATATTCCAAGATTGTTCCCTGATCTTTTTCCCCTTTTAATAAGATTGCCATGCGTCTTGTATTGCTTTTTCCTAAGTTTGCTTTGGCCAATTGAACAAAGGTCTCGTAGTTCAGCTCTTCTAGCCCTTGAATCCTTTTTGCTATCCAAGAAAAATCCCCTCGGAAGTCAACTGCTAATGCTTGCAGAAGGTCTGTCATCTCTTTTATGGTTTTGGGAGGTTCTTTCAGTTCGTGCAACACTGCTTGCTTAATTTGCTCAAAGCGTTCTCTGGGCAACTCTAGAGGCATTTCTTGTAAGAATGTTTCCAGAAATAGCTCGAAACGTGCCAATAGATCTCGTACAGAATGGGTGCTTGACTGCACTCCAAAAATATTAAAGAGCTGGCGGTTAATATCCTTGCCTTCGCTATAAACTACGTAACCTGTTTGTTGTTTGGTGCGCAATGTGGCAAAAAATGGATTTTCAATTGCCTGCATGAGTACTTGTTGAGCTGCCCGTTCTTTGAAATTAAATGTAGGGTATTCAATTGCAAGTATTACAGCATTGCCTTGGGCTTTTGTTGCGACTTCCCATAAATAGGGGCCTTGATGTTCTGAAAGCTTTATGATTTCTGGACGTTTTGTTGCACCCTTGGCGTAAGGCTTGGCTTCTAGCGTATTGAGAAGCTTTTTGGTGAGTCTGTCTGCCTGCTGCAGTTCCATATCTCCATAAAGCATTCCTTGAACGTAGGCTTGATTAAAAAGAGACTCAGAATACTGATTAAATTTCTCTTGAGAAACTCGGTTGATCGCTACAGACTTTTGCTTTTCTGTTGAGAATTTTTTGTACAGGACTTGTTTGAGGTATTCTGCAGCCTGTTGAAAGGGGGATTTCTTTGAAAAATTCTGATAGTCTCGTCTCAAAGCCTGACGATATGTTTCTAATTGAACTTCTGTTAGCCGTACTTGCTTGAGTCTTTTTAAAATCTCGTCAAATAAGGCCTCAGCTTTATCGCTATAGCCATCGATGCCGATTTGAATTCCATTGTCCTTACGCACTATTTCATAGCTTAAACCAGCAAGGTTGGCTGGATAACTAATTCCTCGCAGCTCTTCTCTAAGGCTTTTCACATAAAGATCGGCGAGAATTGTCTTGGTTGCACTGCCAATTTCAACTTCAGGGGTTTTTATTTCAAAAATCCAGCCTACTTGGGGCATGTGGTAATGCTGATCTTTTGAGAAATAGACGATGCCCCGTTTATCGTTTAAGATTGTTGAAGGGGTGGGAATATTTTCTTTGAGATTGAAATTCTTGAGTTCTGCACTTACGTTGTTGAGGTTTGGGGATAATAGGTGTTGGGGTATGAAAGGATTTTTTGGTGGAAGGTCTATCGACTTATTTTTGTCTGCAGCATTTTGCCATTGTTGGAAAGTACGCTCATCTATAGGTTTGAAGCCATATTCGACATGCATCCATTTTTCTGTTTTTATGGGGGTCACTTTTGTAATATTTGAAGGTGCGGTGACATAAAAAAGGGTTTGTGCTGGCTTAAGCTCATTTATGAGGTCTTGTATAGCCGCTGGATCAAACTTTTGTACGATCAACGTCTTTTCAGGATATGTTGGCAATTCTTCATAGGGTCCCCAAGTAGCATGCTTCATAAGATATTCAAAAGCATCTTCCCTCGCTTGGTATTCGTAGTTGATGACCCCCATTTGATGAATTTCATCAAAAAGATATGAGGGATATCCTTTTTCCTTAATGAACGCAATGGTTTCAAAAACCAATGTGATCACATCCTCGACATGTTCAAGACCCTCGTCTGTAAGTTCTATTTCTAGATAAATTTCCATATTTTGAGGACTTAATCTAACTTGTCCGCACTGCAGTTTATCCGCCAGGTGCTTCCGTTTTAATTCTGCTAGCAAACTTTCTTCCCCTTCATGCCCCAGGATGTAGCACAGCATTTGAGAGGGAAGTGTATCTGTCATATTTGCGAATCTTTCTGGCAGATCCCAAACTAACTGTAGGTTGCGCGTATTTTTTATTGAGTTGACATATACAATGCTTGGTTTGTCCTGGTAAACATGTAGAGGTTCGTTTGAAGTAAATGCTTTGAGATTTCTGTTTGGAACAGCTTTAAAATCGCCGACAACAAGGTCAAGGAGTTGATCTAATGGCATCGAAGAATACACCACAAGGCGCATTAGGTTCGCGCTGTAATGTTTTTGATACCAATCTAAAAAGGTTTCTCTCGATACTTGGGATAATGTGCCAATGTTTCCGATGTTAAAATTGTGATACGGATGTTTTGGATTTGCTAGTTCTTTATCAACCATAAATCCGCGCATATCATCATTGTCAAGATGCATGCTATATTCTTGATTGATGGCTTGCAGTTCACGTGAAACGCCAGATGGATTGAAGAGGGGTTCCTTAAAAAACTCAGAAAAACGGCTCAGGGCTTCCTCAAAGGCATCATTGTTGACAGAAAAGAGATATGACGTTTGCAGAGTACCTGTAAAGGCATTGGTAGATCCTCCATGTTCTGAAATGAATCGCTGATAACTGGATTCCTCAGGATATTTTTTGGTGCCTAAAAACAACATATGTTCAAGGAAATGGGCAATTCCAGGATATTCTTCAGGGTCATCCCAACTTCCAGCTTGTACAGTTAATTCGGCTCCTGATTTATCTGCCGTGGGATCAGAAATGAGGTATACTTCCAAGCTGTTGGCGAGTTTTAATTTTAATACTTGTCTGCCAGCGAGATCTGGATTTTTTAAAGGGATTTGAGCTTCATTGGGAATGATTGTGAAATCGGAGCTATCGGCTGAGAGATAGGTCAAACAACAGATTAAATGAATGAGAAAATAAGTCGTTTTTTTCATAAAAATACCTGAATTTAAGTGATTTGCACTATTTTACACGTTCAGCGAAATCCTTCCAATCTTTATCGAATGGGAATCCTAACAGGATTGCAGAAATCCATAAGATTAGGCAGGGAACGTCGGAGAAGAAAGGTAACAGGATATGCAGGATCAGGCAGGATATGAAGGATAGTAAGCACCCTCTCTTTAAAGGATGAAATATGAAGGCTGAAGGATGAATTCTGCTATACAATTGCTATTCTTTATCCTTCAGCCTTCATATTTCATCCTTTAAAGAGTGGATGCTTACTATCCTTCATATCCTGCCGCTTGCGATCCTGCATATCCTGTTACTTTTCTTCTCCGACGTTCCCTGCCTAATCTTATGGATTTCTGCCATCTTGTTGAAGACGCTTGCAAAAATTTTGTTTCTGTTGTACAAAAGGAGGCAAAATGTGTCATTGAACCATTGTTGCATTGAATCATTTGTGTTTTTGTTGTATAATGAGATTATTAGATAGCAAGAGGTTTATATGACATTAAGCAAACGATCACAAAAGCAACATCATGAGCATGAATTAAGGCTAACTCTCGATGCAAGAAAGCGCATCAGCTTAGCAAAACTTCTGCCTGATTATGATGTCAGCTCGATTAGGGCTTACATGGAGGGTACCAAAATAGTTCTCGAGCCAATGGCAGAATTACCCGCACACGAGCTTTGGCTGCATAAAAATCCTAAAGCTCTAAAAACTGTACAAGAAGGATTGAAGAAAAAAGGCAAACATTATTTAGGTTCATTTTCAAAATACTTAGATGACAACAATGATCTTTAGACTGATTTTTAACGATGATGCAAAAGCGCAATTTCAAGAATTAGAAAGTTCCAAAGATAAGCAGTCTGCCCATAAAGCAGTTTGCAAAACATTGGCTTTTATGGAATCAAATTTGCGACATCCTTCATTAAATACACATGAGTTTACTAGTTTAGCCGGCCCTGACGGTGAAAAAGTTTTTGAATCGTATGCACAAAATAGAACTCCGGGCGCTTACAGAGTGTTTTGGTATTACGGTCCAAAAAAGAAAGAAATCACGGTCGTTTCAATAGTACCTCACCCGTAATCTATAAAACCAAAAACATCAGCTTGCAAAAATTTTGTTTCGGTTGTACAAGAAGAGCAGAACGTCTCACGGAATAAGGCTGTATAATGATCAATGTCGTAATTGCGGGTAATAATGCCTTAAGTCAACATATTGCCTCCATCCTAGCGCAAGAGCAGCACAATGTTTTCATCATCGACGAAGAGTCAGATTCTTCGCATGAAGCGGCCCCCATTGCCAATGTAACGATCCAAAAGGGCTCGGCGACTGATTGGGAACTCCTCGAAGATTTTCTCGAGTTTTCACCAAATATCTTTGTAGCGCTCACTGATCATGATGAGACGAACCTTGTCGCTTGCGCCATTGCAAAGCAACTTCAGTACCCAAGAGCTGTTGCATATGTTCATGACAGTCGTTTTCTTGAAAAAGCTAGAATCGATTTCAACCATATTTTTTCTGTTGATTATTTCATCTGTCCAGAAGTCACCATTGCTCAAGACATCTTGAAATATGTGATTAGTCCTGGCTCTTTAGCTTTGGAAAATTTTGCGTATGGTGCCTTGCAATTGCGCACTCTTTTAATTCCAGAAGATTGGAAAGAGGGGGGAGTTCCCCTGCGTGATCTCGATTTTAAAGGCAATATTATTGTTGGATTGCTGCGTCGGTCTATTCGAGATGAAGAGACGTATGCATTAAACCCTACATTGATTTTTCCTCACGGGGAAGACGTCATTTTACCAGGAGATGAGGTGACATTCATTGGTGAAACCGATGCAGTGTCAGCGCTTCATGAAAAGTTTGGCATCACACAAAAGGAAATTCGCTCAGTTGTGATCATGGGTGGGTCAGATACTGCATTGCAATTGGCAAAGCTTCTTTCTGCACGCAACATCAACGTACGCATTATAGAGAAAGATTATGCTAAATGCACAAGCCTTTCAGAAAGGTTGCCAAATTGCACAATCATGCATCACAATACTTTGGATTTGGATTTTCTTCGATTGGAAAAAATTGGAAAAGCAGACTTGATAGTTGCTTGCACCAACCAGGATGAACATAATGTCCTCGCAGCTTTTTTGGGAAAGGAAGTTGGATGCCAAGAGATCATCGTAATGCTCAGCAATCTCTCTTGCGTTCCTATATTGGAACGCGTGGGCATTAAACATATTGTTTCACCTCGAATCAGCGCTACAAACTTAATTCTATCTCAGATGTTTTCTGGGCGAGTTAACTCCCTCATCTCACTATATGAAAACCAAGCTGAAGTATTGGAAATTACTGTTTCGATGAACTCAAAGATTGCTGGAATTCCGATCTCAGAATTAGGACCTTATCTACCTAAGGATTTTCTTATTGTGATGATCCAAAACAGGGGCAGAATCATGATTGCACACGGAAATCGGATAATTTCCCCTGGGGACACTGTAATCGTTGTAACAGATCCAAAAAATATTGAAGAACTTGAACAAATCTTCTGACAAGATATAACCTATGTCATATCGCGAAATCGTAAGAATTTTAGGCCTGAACTTTCTTCTCTTGTCACTAATAATATGGATCCCATTACTGATTGCTGCATATTATCAATTTTATGCATCTCCAACAGAGAATCCACAGCCCCATTCCACCCTTGCATTTTTTGAAACATTTGTGATTTGCCTGGCCTTAGGGGCCTCCTGCATCGTGTTAGGACGAAAATCGATTGAAAAAATCAATCGCAAAGATATTCTAGTAATCATTGCTTGCTTGTGGTTTATCACACCAGGAATTGCTGCACTGCCTTTTCTCCTCAGTGGAACACTCACCAATCCCTTTCAGGCATACTTTGAAATGACATCTGGGTTGACAAGAACTGGAGCCACCATTTTGGAGGAAAAACATTATAATGCCGATACAGGGGAAGAAATAGCGATCACAAAAGTAGCCCACAATGGTTATGACACTCATTATTCATACTACGGAACTGTGGCTCCAGTAAGAAATCCGGTAAACTATGAAGTGAAGCATGAGGGTTTTGAAGCAGTTAGCAAGGCTCTTCTTCTTTGGCGAAGCCTTGTGCAATGGATGGGGGGCTTTGGAGTCATAGTATTATTTGTTGCTGTATTGCCATCGACGTTCAGTGGAAAGTTCTTTTTCCAACCTGAAATTGTTGGGCCTCCACGTGATTCCCTCATCCCTCGTGTAGCCAGGGCAGCCCTGCAATTAGCGATTGTATATTTAATCCTATCCAGCTTGCAAATTGCTCTCCTTAAATTGACCAATATGGAGATGTCTTGGCTCGATGTATTTGCAGTTACCTTCTCAACAATATCTGGAGGGGGCTTTTGTCTACACAAGAGCAATATTGGATATTATCAGAATGTGCATACAGAATGGATTGTCGCGCTTTTTATGGTGTTAGGAGGCACTAATTTCACAATCTATTATTATTTATTTCGTGGAAAATTTTACCGAATTGTCAAAACAGAATTTTTTCTATATTTGATAACTCTCTTTATTTCATGTTGTCTTGGTGTTTGGTTCTTGGTAGGGGCAAAAAAAGTTCTTACACAGGGAAATGGTGCCGGAGAAGGCTTATTTTCTTTTGCAGAAGCAGTGCGATATGGAATTTTTCAAATCATTTCCTCGCAGACCACAACCGGTTTTGCAACAGCCAACTACATCACATGGCCATATACTTTTCAGTCGTTGATGCTCATATTAACATTTGTGGGAGCAATGTCGGGTTCCACAAGCGGGGGCATTAAATTGATAAAGGAATATATTTTCTTCAGCATTGCTCGATTGAAATCGGAGTCATTGTTTCTTACAGAACCAGTTCGTCAATACAAGATTAAAGGGCAAGTGATTGATTCAGAAGTGGTCACATCAGTGTTTTGCATAGCGCTCATGTGGTTTTTAGGAACGACCATCGGGACATTTCTATTTATTGTGGATGGCGTCGACCAGCAAACATCGTTGGGCTTGGCTGCCTGTATGATAAATAATTCGGGGATCACCTTTCATCTGGCATGGCCTACGGGCAACTGTGCATTCCTGTCAAACTTTAGTTTGATCGTGTCATCCATTCTCATGATTTTGGGTCGTCTTGAATTTTTTGCGATCTTGGCTCTCCTCGTCCCTGCCTTCTGGAAAGACTGATGTACACGATGGGCTGTCGTGTGTGTA
>Ga0207056_1071_pt1 | contig 18734 bp, 20 predicted proteins | sample Alteio_BWMinCont_58_FD_153289 | JGI IMG/M metagenome (GOLD analysis project Ga0207056, IMG submission 153289) | Enriched cells from forest soil in Barre Woods Harvard Forest LTER site, Petersham, Massachusetts, United States -... | ecosystem: Environmental > Terrestrial > Soil > Temperate forest >... | reverse complement strand
AAAGAAGCCGGTTGGCACGATGTCGGCTTGATAACGCCCAACCTTTAAACAAACACACTGATTGTTGACCAAAGCATCTATCACAAAAGCCGATGCCTCCGGAGACAATAACAACCTTTGCCCTCCCAGCAGCCTATCAACAATAAATTCCTGGAAGAGATCCCCCACACCAAATGTTATTATTGTTTTAGAGACATCGTCAGAGAGGTGGGAAAATGGAATAGATAACGTATTTATGTAAAAACGGGAATCAGATTCTGAGAGAACCAACTCTACTTCTATATTGCAAAGGGGAGGCTCAGGAGGCAAGTAGAGGCGTTTTGAATTATAAGATGCATTAGGAGTTACTACACAATCTTCATGCCATTCTCGAATAGTTGATTGACAGCTGCTTAGAAAAAGAGAGGCTACAATCAGCCCCCCTCGTAACCATATTTTCATGAGTGACTATGGGCGTGAACGATGAAGTCAGAATTCTGATGAGAATGACCCCCGCCTTTCCTTGATAATACCACTACAGCCAAAACAATAGCTACGGCACCAATCGCAATAGCAGGTTTTACATAGGCGGAATAATCGCGGCAACTTTCATAGCACGGACTATCGCAATCAGAATTGTCGCAAGCTGAACTATTAGTGTTGTTTGAATTGCGAGAAAAGTAGGAATCTAATACTCCTGTCTCTGCATGCACATTCCCTATTGGGCAAATAGCCATGGCAAATAAAACAATCAATAACAAGCTACTCTTGAATTTTTTCATAAATGTTCCCCGTAATATTTGATAAATAGGATGAGCATGCAACTATTTTTGCTTGATTTTTACGCTAGTGGCAATGAGAGTGGCCATGGCAACTTCCCCCTTCAGAGTTTTGAAGAGCAACGGCAATAATTGCAACTAAAGCGATCGCTCCTAATGCTATTGCTGGTGTCACGCATGGAGCACTGCGACATTCCTCATAACCACAGCCTGCAATTTCAGAACAATACTGCTCGCCATGTAAGGATTGGGTGAAAGATCCAAAGAAAATAAATAACGCTATTAACGCGCTAAATTTGCGAATGTTTTTCATTTGTCACTCCTAAAGTTACCAGTGCTCATTGGCATGAGGAAATCAACCGAAATTTACGTTAGAAGAATGCGAAATAGAAGTTATAAGCGCATGCTAAAAAGCCAATAAAGAATGGCAGCAAACAGACAAAGTGTCTGCTGCCAAACTTTCGTAATAACGATTCAGTTATTCGTGGCTATGGCAATGGCCGCTGCTTCCATGGCCTGAGCCTTGGCAAGCAACCGCTATGATTGCTACAACAGCTACTGCTCCGAACGCAACATATGGTGTCATCGAGGCGCTGCGGCAGCACTCATATGGCGCGCAATCGTCTTGACTATAACATTCTTGCGCATTCAATACCTGGCCTGAAGTGACGACTAAAGCAGCCATTGCCAATCCCACAACTAGACTTTTTAAACTTTTCATAATGCTCTCCTTTACCGACAAGGGTTTCTGAGGGGGTTACCTCACAACCAGATTAAATTCTATCAATTCACTATACATATTACACATCTCACTATTTTAAGCAAATTTTTTTCGCAGATCGTCCACACTAGATCAAGAGCACTATTCTGAAAGATATTGATCCTAAATAAGTTATGATTTTGAAATCTCCTCAAAACGAAGCGATCGCATCGACTTGAAAAACTCCTTATAAAAATCGGGAAACTCATCTTTTAATGCAGCAGCCGTTAAAATATAGGCCGATCCGTCTTTTATTAAAATGACATGCATCTCCTTAATTTCGCCCCATTGTGTGTGCATTTCCACTTGGGATAAGCTTGCCATACCAGCCTCTGTGCGTATGCTGCCAAGGTCTTTCCATGCAATTCCTTGAGCATCGTTGATGGACTTCACAATCTTCAAATAGTCCTTTAAAGAGCCTTTAAAAGGGGCTATTCCCAAATTTATGGATGGTGGGAATTCCCGTTTCCCTTTGCCCACAACCATGTAGTAGACATGTTTGGGGAGCGTTTTGGTGTCAGCACTGAGCCACCCTGTGGGGGGAGTAAACTGTACTGTCATGGTGTCTTGAGTGGCATGAATAGGCTCTGGATTGATTTGAGGCAGTGTAGTTTCCTCGCAATGACAAAACAGCGGGCACATGATTATTATGAGCAACAGGAAAAAATTATTAATGTTCATAAGAGACCTTCCTTTTTGAAAGAGGCTCTCAGATTAAAACAGCGCTGAATTTTTACCAACCTCTTAATAACACAAGTTGCTAGTCATGCAATGCTTTTAAATGGGGCCAAGAAAGGACATAAGGGACAAGGGACCTAAAGGACATAAGGGACGTAAAGGACTTTAAAGGACAAGGGACCTAAAGGACATAAGGGACAAAGGACATTTGTTGTCCCTTATGTCCCTTGTCCTTTAAAGTCCTTTACGTCCCTTATGTCCCTTGTCCTTTAAAGTCCTTTAGGTCCCTTGTCCCTTATGTCCCTTGTCCCTTATGTCCCTTGTCCTTTCTTCGGGCTTTACATAAATTGGGGAAACTGGCTAAGCTGATGGCAACAAAAAAGAGAGGACACTATGTCCGAACAAAAAACCAATACAGTCGCCGCAGAGCAAATTAACGAAGTCGTCAACGACCCAGGGAAATCTAATCAAGATCTCTCGCTAGAAGCTCTCATTCTTCTTGTTAACGCCCAGCGCTTGACAAATCTGCAGAAACAGACCACCACCGAATTCAAAGACTTAAAAGCGCGCCAGGAGCAAGTCAGTTTCCTTCAAAAGCTCATCAAAAAGATCAATGTTTCAGTAAGCCAGTCGGGTGAATTAGACTGCACAAACAACAATGAACTTAAAGAGATGCTGCAAAAAGCGAAGACGATGGGCGTCGACATCAAAGAAGATCTGAACAAATTTAACAAAAACGAAAAAGATGCCCTTGTAGAAAACCTCCGAATGACAGTCGATGACCTCAACGTAAAAAATGACATGCAATTGCAAGGGATCAATCGACTTACAAATGAAAGATATGAAGCATATCAAATGGCCCGCAGTATTTTGAAACCATTGCACGATGCGAAAATGAAAGTCGCTCAAGGCGTAAGATAACTAATAACATAAGAAATCATAAGAAGGAAGGCTGTTATGGCAATAAGAGCAACTAATTTCAGTTCTGATACTATCTCATCTTACTACTCTGAGAATGCTAGTTCTGAACATAATGCCACAAAATTCTCAGCTAAACAGGAAGCTCATTACGGCTGGGAAAGTTTTGATACAATAGATTTTACCAAAAAAATTTTTGACGATCCTACTCGTAAATTGGGGCCAGATCAGATTGCTGCGATGATTGAAGAGACTAACAAAGCTAAAACTCAAGGCACACCTGCACCACGGACCCATATCATTCAGAAACTTTGTTATGATCTTGCTCTTTTGTGGGATCTCTTCACTGCCAATCGCACTCAGAAAGAAAATCAGGAACAAACTCTTAAAGAAAAAACGGATGCTCTTTTTAAAGAAAAGCAGTCTGAAAGTGAGTTGCGAAAGGAACAATTCAATGCCCAAAAAACTCTCAATGAGTTAGCTGAAAAGAAAAAAACGACAGAAAAAGTAAGCTTCTTCTTGGCAATAGCCTCCATCTTGGGCGTTGTGGCTGCGATTGCAACAGTTGTCATCACCAAAGGAAAAGCATTTCAAGCTGCAATTGCAGCTTTTAATGGAGTTGTAGGACTAGCTACTGGCGGTAGTAAGATTGTCGAGACCAACTGTCAAGTGAATATGGGTGAGTTACAAGGTAAAATGGCCGGACTCAAGGCTGGAAGCACTGCAAGTCGAACAAAATTTGAAGATTTATTAGAAGATACAAAAAAAGAATCACAAGAGATTGGCAATTTAGATATCGGCCTTAGCAAAGCCCTTTCGAATGCACATAAAGCAGCTCAAGCGATATCAAATTAATAGGAGGGTAATATTATGTTAGGCAGGACAGTAGAAACAGTACAAGCAACAACAAGTATCGAACAAGAAGAAGATGCTATTGTTGCTGCAAAGATTGCTGCAGAGTTAGAGCAGGCAAAAAAAGAAGAATACGTTAAAACACGTGAACTTACGCAACAAGAAATGTGTGTAAATAACTTAAGTCCTATCATTTCGAACACTGAAACAGTCGTTCCCGCTGATGCAATTCATACTTCAGGTATTTCCGGAGCAAGGAGAACCAGTGTAACTGCAAAAGTCATAGATGAAGAAATCAGGGTTGCTGATGTGGCTGTTACAAAAGTTGATGATGTGGCTATTGCAACAAGTGCCATGTTAAACGATGGTTCAACGACAGTAATGGATAGCATGATAAGCTCCCTTCTAGTGCAATATAATAAGGAAATAGATAAAGGGGAAAATGCAGATCCTGATGTGCTTCATAGATACGCTATACGAATGTTGAAGTGCCTTATGCGTCGTGGTGTGAGAATAGAGCAAGAGCACATTAATGAAATGATGAAGGAAACTGATTCTCTTGCGAAAAAACATCAAGAATCGTTCAGAGTAGGTTGGGCGATTCCATTTGCTGTAATGTCTGCAGTGCTCAATTTTGGTGCAGGATTCTGTGGACTATCTCCATTAATTGGAAAACAGCTTCTTCTTTCCATACAAACGACAAAGACATTGGCAACTGCTGCTCATAGTGTGAGTGCAATGGGACACGGTGCTGGCACGATTCAGAAAATAATGGATGAGGAAGGTGCTGGTAAACGAACTGGACTACAATTTCTGGTGGAAAAAAGTCGAGAGGAAACAAATACAAGACGCACTTCTCGTGGGGATTTCAATTCTGAGGAAAAAGGTGCAGCTCATACTGAGAGAGATACAGAAAGTAAACGTCATAATGTCTGGTCAAACTTGACAGGCAGCACGGCCGGCTAAGAAAGAGCCGCAGTAGGCGTGCAAGCGGGGACGGTTCTCGCATAACGGTGTAGCTTTTAACACAGGCGCCCACACAAAAGCCTAGTCCGCCTGTGTTAGAAAGCTATACCGTTATGCAGAACTGTCCCAAGCGGGCTGATCAAGACTCCATTCCATCCAAGACAACCTACAATCTTTACTTTTCACAGCTTGCTCCAAAATTTTGAGGATGTTATCTTTGAGAGTAAGAGGGCAATATGAATTTATCTCAAAATATGAAAAATTTCATTTCTAAAACGTTGATAGAGGGTGGGGTTAAACGTGCGGCTCTTTTTGGTTCATTTGCACGAGGAGACGCAACCGAAGATAGCGATATTGATCTACTGATTGAATTCAGAGGAAAGAAAAAAAGCCTATTTGATCTAGCTGCTCTAAAGATCCAACTAGAAGAGAATCTGGGTAGGAACGTAGACTTAATTACTTATAATTCTTTACATCCATTGCTTCGAGATCGCATCTTGTCAGAACAAGTAATAATTTTATGAAAAAAGACCCAAAAATATTTTTAGGTCATATTTTTGAGTGTATCGAACTTATAGAAATCTATATTAAAAATCAGACAATCGAAAGCTTTAAAAATTCAATCCAACTTCAAGATTCTCTAATCAGGCGCTTGGAAATTATTGGCGAAGCCATTAAAAATCTACCTGAAGATATCAAAAAGAAGTTTCCAGAAGTTTCATGGAAAAACATTGCAGGCATGAGAGACATACTTATACATGAGTATTTTGGGGTCGACCTCGATCTGACTTGGAGTGTTTTAACTAATGAAATTCCGAAGTTGAAAAAGCAAATTCAATCGATCCTGAAAAAGCTATGAAACGCCAAGCTTAATGGTGTTCGAGCTTAATGTGCACCTAACCTGAATATCTTCTGCATTACTTTCCGAACACCTTCCGCTCAGAAACTCATGTTTAATGTGTCCATCCTGCGATATCACTGGAACGGCATTTCTTAAAAATGATGGCACCTTTGCATTCGTCCACCACTTACTAATGGTCGCTGTCTCCCCTGGAAATGGATCAGACAATTTGGCTGGACCTATCTCATACTGTCCCTCCGGCAAATACACTTCCAAATGCCCATCCCAAACATGTTTCCAGCCTGTTTTAACCGCCTTAGGTGCATCACAGCGGCTAACAGATACACTCCAATCTCCATAACACCCCGTTTCTAATGGCTGCACAACAGTCACACACACATCCACCACTGATTTCTTTTCAAACAAAAACATCTTTTTCCGATCAATATAAAGACAATGAGATCCGACAATGATTTGCTTGTTGCTGGCTCCTTCCTCCAAAAACTTTACTGCTAGCTGCCGTTGTGGTCGCGACAAACACACGTTATTTTGCTGGCAAATCATTGTAACAAGCATCTTAAGTTCTAGAGGCTCCATTGGCGGCAACATACTCAAATCAAGGAAAAGTCCCCTTTTGCTTCGCTCAATTCTATGCAAATATTCCTTCAATCTTTCTTGAAAATAAACATTCACTTCCTGAGCTTCATCGGCAAGATGCTGCAAATTATGACACACCTCCTTGCCAAAATCCTTGGCGAGTTGAGGAATAATCTGAACGCGAAATTTGCCTCGTAGAAACTTTGGATCTAAGTTTGTGCTATCTTCAAAAGCCTTAGTCGCCTTATGCCCCTCATTCTCAAGCCATTTTTGCAATTCACTCTTTGAGAATTTTAACAAGGGACGCCACAGCTGGATTCCATAAAGATTCGTTTGTTCACACAAACTTCCTAAAGAAGTCAAACTACTTCCCTCGAGAACCCTTTTTAAAACAGTTTCTGCCTGGTCATCCGCATGATGTGCCACAAGAACCGCTTGAAAGTCATGCTCTTGAGAGAGCTTCTCAAAAAACCTCAATCGCTCTTCACGACAAGCAGCTTCTAGATTGCCGTTTAATTGACCGGGATGGATCTTTTTTAAATAAAAAGGGACCTGCATCAGATGTGCCAATTCAGACAATTGGAGGGCTTGTGCAGCGCTTTCTTCACGCCATCCATGATCCACATGCGCCACAGAAAAATTGAGCAGGCTATTTTGTCTATATTTCAGCAATAGATAAAAGAGTGCTAAAGAATCGGGACCTCCCGAAAGGGCCAGCAGCAGTGGTTTGTCAGGTTTATGATGTTTTTTTAAGAATTGCTCTACAAAAAGTTCTAGTGAGTGATTCATTAGAATCCATATGATTTATAATAAATGTAACTCAAAATAATTAATCCAACTAATATCCAAAATAAGATGGGAGGAAGATCTCGACCAAGATGGAGAGCCAGTTCCTTTTGTTGATCCAAACTAGCTTCATTTAACTTAAACCACTGGGCTTCCTCATCCGTTTGTTTGGGCTTTGAATCGTCAGCGAAGACTTCTTTTAACTCGAGAACTTGACGTATAGGAACCCAATGTAAAAAACCCTCTTTCCAAACTAAAGTATCAGGCGTAATGCGTAAATCTCTTTTTAATTCTAAGACAGAATATGGCCCTTCCTGTTTCCCCTGAATAAAAATAAACCAAACGGCTTGGGTCATAATTACACCTACATTGGTATCAACGATTGTATCAAATCATCAGATTCTTGTATCCTAATATGAGATATTACAAGATTTTACCACAGAGATCGCAGAGAGAAGAGGAGGAGGCTACTGGTATAACTTCATCCAAAAGATAGCTTTAACGAAACTTATAATTCCCTCTGCGTCTCCCCGCCTCTGCGTCTCTGCGTTAATCATTATAACGAATTTAACGCAGAGACGCAGAGGCGGGGAGACGCAGAGGGAATTATAAGTCATTAGAGCCGTATTTAATCCCTTGGACGAAACTAAACCAATGACCAGATTCCTTCCTTCTCTTCTTCTCTCTGTGATCTCTTTGGTAAAATCTTGCAGAGAAGTTTTATTGATTTCAAAAAGCTATTTTTTATGCCCATACTTTGGCGTTATTTGCTCTCTCACTACTTGCGTGTTTTCTTTTTTTGCTCCATTGCATTCATCGCAATTTTGCTAACGATGCGATTAAATGAGATTGCCCATTTCGCCACTTTGGGCGCTGAAGGAATCTACATAATATTATTTACCCTCTACCAAATTCCCTACATCTTACCCATTGCAATCCCTATCGCATGCTTAATATCTGCAGTACTCCTTATCAAGCGACTCTCAGATACACACGAGCTCACGGCTTTGCGAGCCTCTGGAATTTCCATTTCCAGCATTCTTACTCCCATTCTTTTTGCAGCTTCCATAGTAACTCTAGGAAATCTCTATATCACTTCCGAGTTGGCAACTAACTCACACCTATCTGCAGGGATGCTAAAAAGTGAATTGCGTGCCTTAAACCCCTTGCTGCTTCTCAACAACAAACATCTGATGCGCTTAAAAGGGTACTATGTTGATACGTTAGGGGTTTCTCAATCAGGAGAAAATGCTGCGGATGTCCTGATAGGAATCCCCAACAAAAACAGTGGAAGAATCACGTTATTGATTTCGAAAAATTTACAAGCGACCCCGTTTGTATTCGCAGGAAAGGAGATCGCTCTGATTTCGACCCTTCCAAATAAAAATGCAGAAACTGAAGAACAATTTGATCAGCTCATCGTCGAAAATATTGCCCATGCCGCGACCACAATCCAAGATTTCTCACAAATGGTGCAAAAGAAAGTGTGGACCTTGAATAATGATCATCTAAAGCTGCCATTACTGCTTACTAGGATAGCTGACGAACGTCACAACCTCCAACAGGCGATAGAAACCGGGAAATCGGTGGGGGATCAAAAGCAAATTCAAAGGAACCTCAACCGTGCGTACTCTGAAATTATCCGTCGCATTTCCCTTGGCTTTTCGGCATTCACCTTCACCCTCATGGGGGCTAGCTTTGGGGTGGGCATTAGTCGCAATAGTTCCAATCGCGGACTGATCTATCTTATTATCCTGACCTTGCTTTTTCTAGTGGGCTATTTCACCGCTAAGGGAATAGAGCATCTCCTCATTGCATCTTCTCTCTTGTATCTCATTCCGCATGTTGTGATTATTTTTGCTTCCTTGTGGACTCTAAAACGAGCAACAAAAGGGATTGAATAGTATGTCGATTGGCTCAACTTGGGAACGGTACTTCCTGAAAGAAATTGCGAAAACGACGCTTTTCTTTCTATTGGCCTTTTTTACTCTTTATAGCTTAGTCGACTACTCAAGCCATGCCGCAAGCTTCCATCATAACCAGCTGCAATTTAGTTGGAAAGATACAGGAGCATACTATCTATCCACATTCATTCAGCAGATTAACATCCTTCTCCCCTTTGCATTGTTAATCGCGCTGATTCGAGCTTTATGCACCCTTAATGCCCATAACGAGTTGATCGCTTTGATGTCCAGCGGGATCAGTCTTATGACGTTGATGCGTCCCTTTCTATTTTTCGGATTGTTATGTACTTGCTATCTCTACTTCAATACTGAAGTACTCCAACCTTTAGCCATGCACCAGATCGTTCGAGTGGAGAAATTGCGTTCGAGCAAAAAACATAAGCAAATGGAAATGAAGAGTGTGCAACATTTGAGCTTAGGAGATGGCTCGACCATTGTTTTTCATCATTTTGATCATGACAGACAGGCATTTTTTGACGCCTATTGGGTAAGGAATATTGACAATATCTATCACATGAAGTATTTGGAGCCCGCATTAGAAGAAAAAGCCCCTGTTGGTCATTTCGTCGATCACTTTACTCGCGATGCCGATCATCAATTGATCGTCGCGGAACAATTTGCTCAGACTACTTTTCCCGAGATGGTTTTTAATAAAGAGCTATTATTTGATACTGTGATCGATCCCGATCGATTGCCTCTTTCTGATTTATGGAAAAAATTGCCGGGACTGAACAGAGCAGCAAGCGAGAAAGAATCCCAAGTCTTAGCTGCTTTTTATCATAAATTGATTATTCCTTGGCTTTGCCTTCTTGTGGTCATTGGAACAGCCCCTTTTTGCATACGATTTACACGGAATTTACCCGTGTTTCTGATTTATGCCGGTGGAGTGTTTAGTTTGGTGACATTAAATTTGATCATTACTACAGGTGTGACGCTGGCAGAACGGCAAGTTTTACCGCCATTGCTTGTCATTGGAGTTCCCTTTGCATTGATTGCATCTCTTCTGCTTTGGCGCTTCTCCCGCATCAACAATCCCTGCTCTTAAACAAAAAATTAAACGCAAAGGCGCAAAGGCCCCAAGCCGCAAAGAAAGGAGAGGAGATTTAATTTTCATTTGGGCTTGAAAAAATATCTTCTTCTTCTCTTTGCGGCTTCGGGTCTTTGCGCCTTTGCGTTTAATTTCTTTCATAAGCCTTTGCACGCATTAGTCTAGTCTTTGGCGTTCAGGAGCCTCGTTGACACCCTCGAAAGCCCCTTCTTGATCAACTGCAAACGCTCAAACAGCTCAGGCGTCAGCCTCAAATCTAACTCCAGCTGCAAAACACGATGCTCTAATTCATCAAAATGCTTTTGCAGCCTAACTAGATTGTGATTTATGAGCTCCCCTTCTTCGATCTCATATATCAACTGAGGGATTGACTCTTCCAACTCCTCTATCTCTTTGAAATTCTGGAGCAGCGACTCGTGCACCTCTTCAGACTCTCCTGTTTCAGGGACGATCGAATCAATGATTTCCATTGCAACGTGATAATAATGCGTGCGTTTTGCATCGACCCCACTTTTCCATTTCCCAAGACTTTCTAATGTCAGCTTTTTAGGTGGAATTTTGAGTTGCTCCCACTCAAGCAAAACAGGCTTCAAGGCTTCATAAACATGAAATTCGAGTATTTTGTGCTCATCTTCGTTGATTAATAAGTTAATGACCTTGTGTTGAATATCGTCGTTGATAACTTTAAGATCTGTATCGATTTGCTTTGTACACACCTCTATGGCATGTTTTAAGACAGCTGCTTCAATGATTTTTTTGTCGTCAGTTCGTGATCCAAACGCTTCAACAAGGGGACGCACCTTTTTATTCATCCACTGATCGAACTCCTCCACATGCTCTTTTTCGGTCCCCAAACGCTGTGTCACTGACTTAATTCTTGCGGCAATGGGGTCGACAACATCTTCAACATGAGTAAATAATTTGCCATCTACAGAGTGTTTTAGGTCGTCTTTTATCGCTCTGAGCTGAGCAAGGATCTCATCGGCATTTCGTTGCACCTCTTGAGCAAGTTGTACGTCAGTTCCAGTTTGATGGTGCCAAGGCTTAATAAATTGAAATAGAACTTTTTTAAAACGAGCGAAGTAACTTTCTCGTTTTGAAGGGATGGAATATGGATCTTGCGGTTTAGTCATAAAAAAACCCGCATTATTGTATACCTTTATTGTATCCTTAAACAAATTATTTTCGCAACTGAAATTCGGAGCGGGATGTGTGAAAATGATTGGTTTGTGTGGTGGCAAAAAAAGGAGATTTTGATTATAACTTTGCGAGGGATTGGTATAAACGTATGTCCTTATACGTGTAAACGGCCTGTCTCAACCTGCAGAAACAGCAACAGAACACGAGGTACAGGATTATACATATGAAGATTTCGCTTATGTTTATTCGCATTTTTTTTGTTTTTTTATGCATTCTATTCGGGATAACTTACGCAGTTCAATCTCTCCCTGGAGGACTCAATTTTACCAATTCTGTGCTTGGCTTTGCAGGGGGGCTTAGTTTTGGCCTTGTTTTGATTTTCAGCAACATGCTTCTGACGTGTGCCAACCTCAGAATGATGAATATCCTTCTTCTTGGCCTGTTTTTGGGCTATTTGTTGGGAGAAGGGATAGTTCTTGTGTGGAGTAAGCTCCTCATTCTGAGCGGCATCGTGCTTCACACCGAAATAGCAAATCTCCTACAAACGGCAATGTTCCTCATGGGAACCTATTTTGGGGTCATCTTGATTTTGGAAGCATCAACTGAATGGCATGCAAGCATTCCATTTATCAAGTTGAAGACGAGCTCTAAGGTGAAAGATTTGCTTGTCGACTGGACAATCCTAACAGAAAACAGAGCGCTCGATTTGGCTTCCTCAGGCCTTCTAGACGAACAATTGATCGTCCCAAAATTCGTGGTTCGAGAGCTTCATACAATGCTTGACAGCAGCGAGGAATTGATCCGCAACAAAGCGCGCCGCTGTTTAGACATTCTGAAAAAATTAGAGGGAATGTCACATTTGGAGTTGCGATATTCAGATATCGACTTTCCACATACTGCTGATGCTGGTATAAAATTGATTCAGCTTGCGCGTCAAATAGATGCCAATATCATCACTTCGGACATCCGTCGTTTTCAACAAGGAAATACCGAAGGGCTGCGAATCATTAACATCCATATGCTATCCAATGTACTCAAACCGATTACAGGAGAGCCATTAACAATAAGAATCCAACGACAGGGGAAGGAACCACGACAAGGGGTGGGATATCTCGAAGATGGGACAATGGTTGTCGTCAATGGAGGTGCAGAGCACATTGGGGCTACAATAAAAGGCCATGTTCTGTCGGTAAAGCATACAAGCTCAGGCCGGATGATTTTCTGCAATGTTGCGGATAGTCTTGAAGATTCTGAGATGGCTTCATTGCAAAGTCAAGTATTGCGAGATCTTGAAGTTTCTCCGAAGAGTTTCTATACCATTGGATGATAAAAAAATGTTAAAGGGACTTGGTACCGACATCATTGAGATTGCGCGCGTTCGCACCGCTATATCTCGCCATCGGCACCATTTTTTAGATAAGCTCTTTTCAAAAACAGAGCAGGAGTATTGCAATAAATATAATGATCCAGTTCCTCATTATGCGGGTCGTTTTGCAGCAAAAGAGGCAATTGCAAAGGCAATAGGAACTGGATTTATTACAGGTCTTTCATGGCTTGACATTGAAATTCTCAATGATGCATACGGAAAGCCAATCGTCAAGCTGTCTGAGCAGCTCCAAGATAACATTGGGGCGGGTAAAATCATGCTTTCGATAAGCCATTGTAAGTCGTACGCCACCGCGACAGCAGTTTTACTAAGTTAGGGTGCAAAATTCTTCGTGCCCGTGCCCGTGTGCGTGCCCGTGCCCGAATGAGAGATTTTACCACAGAGATCACAGAGAGAAGAAGAGAAGAAAGTAGAGTTAATTAATAGGAATTAATTTTCCTAATTTATCCCTCCTTCCTTCTCCTTTCTGTGATCTCTGTGGTAAAAATCCCTTATTCGGGCACGGGCACGCACACGGGCACGGGCACGGATAGGACAAATGAGGAATTTATACGTATGAGAAATTTTCCGGAAAAGGTCTTCGGCACCGATGGTGTTAGAGGTCATGCCAATGTTGTTCCCATGACAGTGGAAATCGCTTTAGCTCTAGGACGTGCGGCAGGCAAAGTCTTGCGCGACAAAGGCCACAGCTGCCGCGTCGTCATAGGAAAAGACACACGCCTCTCCTGCTATATGTTTGAAAATGCCCTTATTTCAGGTTTGTGCTCCATGGGCGTCGACACATTAATGCTAGGCCCTTTCCCGACTCCTGGCGTCGCCTTCATAACACGAGCCTATAGAGCAGATGCAGGAATTGTCATCTCGGCTTCCCACAATCCTTACTATGATAACGGGATCAAATTCTTCTCCTCGGAAGGATTCAAACTACCCGATTCATGGGAAGCAGAAATGGAATCGATTATTTTTAAGAACGAGTTTGATGATTGCCTCCCAGGTGATTCACAGATAGGAAAAAATACAAAAATTCACGATGCTGACGGCCGCTATATCGAATTTGCAAAAGCGACCTTTCCACGGAAACTTTCTCTCAAAGGATTAAAAATTGCCTTGGACTGTGCTAACGGGGCAGCCTACAAAGTTGCTCCCCTGGTCTTTCGTGAGCTCGATGCGCAAGTTTTCAACTATGGCAATACTCCAAACGGACTCAACATCAATGATAAATGCGGCTCGATGTTTCCAGAGACTGTTCAAAAAGCTGTTATAGAGCACCATGCCGATCTTGGAGTAGCCCTTGATGGGGATGCCGACCGATTAGTCATGGTAGATGAGAATGCACAAATTGTGGATGGCGACACCATTTTAGCCATTTGTGCGCGAGATATGAAAAAACAAGGACTTTTACGCAACAGTCGAGTGGTTTCAACGGTCATGTGCAATTTTGGTTTTATTAAAGCAATGCAAGATCAGGGCATTGAAGTCATTCGATCCCAAGTTGGAGACAGATATGTCATTCAAGATATGTTAAAGCACGAAACCAATTTAGGCGGGGAACAAAGCGGCCACATCATCTTCATGGAACACAATCCAACCGGAGACGGGTTGGTTTCAGCATTGCAAGTGTTGCGAATTATGATTGAAACCGACTCTAAACTGTCCGATCTAGCGGCCATTGTCAAAAGGTATCCTCAAGCATGCATCAATGTTAAAGTGTCCTCGAAACCTCCATTGGACTCATTGAGAAAAATGCAAGAAGCCAAATTAAGCGCGGAAAAAACCCTTGGTGATACAGGCAGAGTATTGGTGCGTTATTCCGGTACTGAAAACATATGCCGTGTGATGGTCGAAGGGTCGAGGCAAAAGCAAGTGCAAGAATTAGCAAGACAAATTGGAAATGCCATTGAAGCAGATATGGAAAGTGTAAGGAAGTGAGGGATTTATGTGCGGAATTTTTGGGTATGTTGGATCGGGAAAGTCGGTTGACATCATATTAGATGGGTTAGAAAGGCTTTCATATCGCGGGTACGACTCAGCCGGGATAGCTGGCGTCAAGGATGGCAAATTGGTCTTTTGTAAAGAAGCCGGCAAGCTTCCCGTTTTAGAGAAGGAACTCAATAGAATAAACCTAACAGACCTATCTGTTGGCATCGGACATACCCGTTGGTCAACACATGGGATCCCAAACAAAGTAAATGCACATCCACAGTTTGATTCAAAGCATACCCTCGCACTGGTGCATAACGGAATTATTGAAAATCACGACACCCTGCGCAAAGGCTTGCAAAAACAAGGTGTAAAGTTTGTTTCTGACACCGATACAGAGGTCATCGCACAGCTAATTGCAAGCTTTTACCAAAAAGATATCCTGCAAGCCGTGCAAAAAGCCGTTCCCCTGCTGGAAGGAGCTTTTGCAATCGCTCTCGTCCACCAAGATTATCCCGATCAAGTTATTGCCATTGCCAGACATTCTCCACTAGTTATTGGAATCGGCGATCACGAAAGTTTCGTTGCTTCAGATTTTCATGCCTTCGCCTCACGCACAAGAGAGGTCATCTTCCTAAGCGATGGCGAAATCGCTATTGTTGAGGCAAATAAAGTCCAAATATTAGACGCCAAAATGAATCAAATCGATAAAAAATCTGAGAAGATGGAAGGGTTATTTGAAGATGCCAACAAAGGAAACTTTGAGCATTACACTTTAAAAGAGATCCATTATCAACCGCAAGCAATAAGAAATGCCTTGGAAGCACGGTGTGCAGAGGAATATGGAAGCGCTAGCTTCGAAGAGGTCAATTTCGACATGAATGAATTACAATCTGTCGAGCGAATTATCATTTTAGCCTGTGGCACATCATATCACGCAGGCCTTATTGGTGCGAGCATGCTTGAAGATCTAGCACGCATCCCTGTTCAAGTGGAAATCTCCTCCGAATTTCGCTATAAAAACCCCATCATCCCTTTTGGAACTTTAGTCATTGCCATCAGCCAATCCGGTGAAACAGCCGACACCCTTGCAGCGGTACGTGAAGTCAAAGCAAAGGGATTCAAAGTTTTGTCCTTATGTAATGTCCCTTCATCTTCAATAGTCAGAGAAAGCGATGCCACCCTTTTTCTTCGCGCCGGCCCAGAAATCGGAGTTTGCTCAACCAAAGCATTCACAAGTCAAGTGGTAGTATTGGCCCTTTTCACTGTGCTCATGGCAAGGATGCGTCATATGAGCAAAAAGGAGGGACAAGAGTTCTTGCATGCCTTACAGAAGCTTCCCGATCAGGTTCAGCTGATCTTAAATCAATCCACTTACATCGAGGCCCTAGCAAAAAAGTATGCCAAATATGACAACTTTTTCTTTATTGGCCGCCGATATATGCTCCCCACTAGTCTTGAAGGAGCTTTGAAGCTAAAAGAGATCTCTTACATCAATGCAAATGGCTACGCAGCTGGTGAGATGAAGCATGGTCCAATTGCATTACTAAGCCCAGAATGCCCTGTGGTAGCTGCTTGTGCTAATAAATCGACGTTTACTAAAATGTTAAGCAATCTGACAGAAGTCAAGTCGCGCCAAGCTCCACTTATCGTAATTTCAGAAAACGGAGAACGTGCAGAAAAACTCAAAGATATTGCAGACGATCTCATTTGTGTTCCAGAGACTATTGACGAACTAGCGACAGTACCCACAACTGTTGTCATGCAGTTATTAGCGTACTATATAGCAAAAGAACGGGGAGCCGACATCGATCAGCCCCGCAATCTGGCCAAATCAGTCACCGTTGAATAACACTGATCTGCATTAGGCTAGACAAGGCAAAGTCTGAGTAAAAAAGTAACAGGATGTGCAGGATCAGGCAGGATATGAAGGATGGCGAGCATCCTCTTGATAATCAAAGAATTTCCAATGGAGCAAAGGCCTCCCGGCCTTTGCTCCATTGGAAATTCTTTTGAATTAAAAGAGGATGCTTACTATCCTTCATATCCTGCCTGATCCTGCACATCCTGTTACTTTTTTACTCGGATTTTGCCTTCCTTGGTCTGATGCGCCTGCACATCCTGTTCAAGTAGGAACTTGGGTTAATATGATATCTTGTCCGTTTTTAACAGCATTGCATAAGAAAGGGTTTCTCAATTTCGTTGATTATGCCCTTGCTGAAACACTTCTGAAGTCGCCCAACGGCTTTTCAGAAGCTGCTGCCGCATTCATATGCCATCTTTCGACAGCAACACGCGAAGGACATCTCTCCACGTCTGTAAGCGACAAAATCATGCCCTCTCCAAGTATCTGGCGCAATGCTGACAATCAAGAGATCCCTTATGAGGAACTGACAGCATTAACACAACTCATTCTAAAAGGAGTTCAAGAGCTTCCTGCTACTCTAGTGACCGATCTTGCAGTAGAAAATACGGTAAAACCCATCTATCGGAACCGCAATCATTACTATTTTCAACGTTACTGGCAATATGAAAAAGAAGTTGTCGAACATATTTTTAGACTTGAAAATGCCTCTCCCTTGATAGAAATTAACAAACAGAAAATTGAGGAAGCAACCTCAAAGCTCTCTCTTCTTCCAGAACAATCCCAGGCAATCATTTCCGCGACCACCCATCAGGTGATGATCTTGTGCGGTGGACCAGGAACAGGCAAAACTTATACCGCCGGCCAGATGATCCGTTTATTCTGGACTTCCCTCGATGAAACTGCTCGTCACAAGTGTGAAATCGCTCTAGCAGCCCCCACAGGCAAAGCAGCAACCAACTTGCAAAATAGCTTGCAATATGCAGTAAAAGACCTTATCGATTTCCCACAAATCCAAGCTAAAACAATCCATAGCCTTTTAGGATTGCGCAGCGATGGCTCATATTCAGAAGAATTCGAGCACAACAGGCTTTTGAAGGCAAATATACTATTGATTGATGAGAGCTCCATGCTTGATATTCAATTGATGTCGAAGCTATTAGCCGCCATTAAAAACGGAACTCGTGTGATTTTCTTAGGTGACCATCGCCAGCTCCCGCCCATTGCTCCCGGAGCCCCCTTCAACGATCTTTTAAAGCACTATAAATCCAAGAATACAGGACAAGCTGTCGAGCTGAAAAAATGTCTGCGTGCAGAATTAAGTTCAATACTCGAGCTGGCAGAAATGATTGATTGCGGCCAGAGCGATAAAGTCATAGAAATGGCTTCTATGGACCTGCCAGGAATCGGTTATACACCCTGCATAGCTGACAGAAACGCCCAAAAAAGTTTACTGGAATATGCCCTCCCTTTTTTTTATGATTTAAATGGGGCTGAAAAGGACAATCTGGTTTTACTCCGAAATGCAAATCGCTTTCGCATACTATCTCCTGTTCGTCAAGGATGGCTCGGAGTTGATACCTTGAATCAAATTATCGTCAAACGCTTACTCGAGCTAAGAGGCAACAATAATGTCTTCATTGCACCTATTATGATAGCTGCCAACGATTACCGAATGAATCTTTTTAATGGCGATGTGGGAATTTTAATAAAGAAGCTCACATCGTCATATGACACCGATTTGTCGCCAAAGGAAGGCGATTACGCTCTCTTCGCGGGGAGACAGGTTCCTGCTGTATTGCTGCCTAGATATGAATATGCCTATTGTTTGTCTGTCCACAAGAGCCAAGGAAGCGAATTTGATCACGTCTTGCTTTTGATGTGTGAAGGAGCTGAAAGATTCGGTAGAGAAGTGCTATATACAGCAGTGACGCGAGCACGGAAGAAGCTTGAAATATGGGGCGAAACAGAAGTCATCAAAAAAACAATTAAGCAGCACTCACAACGCCACTCCGGCATCATGCAACGTCTTGAACATAGATCAGCGGCAAAAATCCCACAGACATAAAAGAAAGTAACAGGATATGCAGGATCGCAAGCGGCAGGATATGAAGGATAATGGACCGCCCCTCGAATTCAATAAAATTGCCAATTGAGCTAAGGTCGGGGTTAACGCAGAGACGGAGAGGTCGGGCAGACGCAGAGAAAATCGAACAGTAATTAATGGCTTATAATTCCCTCTGCGTCTTCAGGAG
>Ga0207056_1069_pt1 | contig 19249 bp, 22 predicted proteins | sample Alteio_BWMinCont_58_FD_153289 | JGI IMG/M metagenome (GOLD analysis project Ga0207056, IMG submission 153289) | Enriched cells from forest soil in Barre Woods Harvard Forest LTER site, Petersham, Massachusetts, United States -... | ecosystem: Environmental > Terrestrial > Soil > Temperate forest >... | reverse complement strand
TCCAGCGCGCCGTCCTGCGCCCGTGCAGGTCAACTATCTTGGTTACCCGGGAACAGCGGGGGTCAGTTATATTGATTATATTATAGCGGACCGGTTTATTATCCCCGAAGATCAGGAACAATTTTACAGCGAGAAAGTCGTCTGCCTGCCCGGTTGTTACCAGTCGAATGATACTCATCGCAGGATTGCGGATATAACGCCGACCCGGCAGTCTTGCGGTCTCCCTGAACAGGGGTTCGTTTTCTGCTGTTTTAATGCCAACTATAAAATTACACCGCAAATATTTGATATATGGATGCGCCTACTGCAGAAAGTACCGGATAGTGTCCTGTGGTTATATGAAGAAAATAAATCCGTGAAGGGAAATCTGCGGCGCGAGGCCGAGCGACGGGGCATAAATGCCGATAGGCTGATATTTGCGCCACGCATGCCGTTGCCAGAGCATCTGGCCCGCCACCGTTTGGCAGACCTGTTCCTGGATACATTGCCTGTTAATGCCCACACGACAACCAGTGATGCCCTTTGGACTGGATTGCCTGTTCTGACCTGCGTGGGAACGACCTTCTCTGGACGCGTTGCTGGTAGTCTGCTGACAGCGGCAGGTCTTCCGGAACTCATCACCTATTCGCTTGAGGATTACGAGGCCCTTGCCTTGCACCTCGCCCAAAACCCGGCGCAATTAGCCGAAATACGCCAGAAGCTGGAACGTACGCGCTTGCAGACGCCGCTGTTCGATATTGAAAAATTTACAAGAAATATCGAGAAAGCTTATCAGGCTATGTGGGATATTCGGCAGGCGAACAAGAAGCCAGAAGGGTTCACCGTCTCACAGAATTGAATTTTCTATAATTAGTTAATTTAAATGGTGCACCCATCAAGAGTCGAACTTGAAACCTTCTGATTCGTAGTCAGATGCTCTATCCAATTGAGCTATGGGTGCAAACAGTCACGCACAATACCCAAACTTCCAGCATATGGCAAGTGGATTTTATTTAATTTTAACCCCTTGAATCAAAATAATAATCCCAATTTATGATATTCCTCTTTTCAATCCCTGCCGTAAAGATTAACATGTACAGGATTTATTAAGACTTACTACCCATTCCACTGACACGAGGTACCATCTTGTCGCACTCTTCATTCTCCCGCTCCGGCCTGGTTGTTTTGGTCATTGCTGCTGCTTTGAGCGGCTGCAGGCACAATACTTCGCCCTCACCTTTTGCAAGCACTGATCCCACTCCCGTTGCAAATAATAATGTCGTCACTCCGCCACCCGCGAATAACAGACCCGGTCTTGTCGTGACCGATGCGCCCGTGCCGGAAGTGATTTATCGCGCTGGTTCGCATGACACAGTTCTTGCCAACACCACCGGCAACGAAGAAAGTTTCTCTCCTGTCAGTACAACGCACATGGAAACGATCGTGACGCAGAAAGCGCGCGATCTGAGCCATGAACTGGAACACCTGCGTAGCAACACAGAAGCTTCAAACGAGCAGCTGCAGGAATTACAGGCGAAAAACGATAAAGCGGCTGCTGATTATTATGCGGCTGTGGGCGCTGTCAGCGCCGAGCTGCAGGGCGGCACGACGAAGGGCAACCCCATTCTTGTGGACCGCTGGAATATCGCGCAGGAAAAACTCAACGCGCTCGCGCAGGAATCCGGTCTCCTCACCGATCTCGCGACCGACCTGACAGACCAGGCTTCACGCGGCTCATATCTGCTGGATGCGACGCAGAATGCTTTCTCCATTTCCGGCGCTGTTCCTGAAGACCACAAAAAACTGACGATCATCCAGGATGGCGTTGAACAGGAAATCTCCCTCGTCAACCGCCTGCTGGGCAAGGTCAATGACGAGATCAACCGCCGCACGGCTTATCTGCAGACAGAACGTGCCAACCTCCAGACCCTGTCTCTGGGGGTGGCGAACGGCGAGCTCTACGGCAAAAACCTCACCAACAGCCTCTTCCGGAAGACAATCGACGGCGACCACAGCCTGCTGGGCGGATCGCCGCAAGCTTCCGCTGATGGCCGCAAGCCGCTGGTTATCATCCGCTTCGACCGTCCGAACGTGAACTATGAACAGGCTTTGTACACCGCCGTCCATCAGGCGCTGGACAAGTACCCGTCCGCGAAGTTTGACCTTATCGCCGTCAGCAACCTTGAAGGTAACGCCGCCCAATTGGCGCTGGCCTCCGAGGAAGCGCGCAAAAACGCCGAGATGGTATTGCGTTCCCTGCAGGACATGGGCCTGCCGCTCGAACGCATCCGCCTCAGCGCCGCCAGCAGCAAGAATGTGCTGAACAGCGAAGTTCATCTTTACCTGCAGTAACTACCTCAAAAATCCCTTCTCCCGCCTGCGGGAGAAGGTTAGGATGAGGGTGTTGCGCGTATGCGCATTATAAATGCACGCTTTCAGCGTGCGACACCCTCACCCATACCTCTCCCGCAAGCGGGAGAGGGGAGTTCGATGATAATACATGGACGCGTTGCATCTCGACAAATTAACCTCCATTGCCCTCGTGACAACCGCGGCGCTGCTTTGCGGTCTGACGCTGATCAGGCTGCGCCAGCCGGCGATCGTCGGCTACATTCTGGCCGGCGTGGTGCTGGGGCCGACAGGATTGCAACTTATCTCCAATACTGAGACCGTACGGTCGCTGGCCGATCTCGGCGTTATCATGCTGCTGTTCCTGATCGGCATGGAGCTCTCACTGCGCGGCTTCCAGAGTGTTTATAAAACGGCGCTGGCAACGGCCGCGCTCCAGCTTGTCATGTCGGTCGGGCTGTTCTGGCTGGGAGGAATGTACATGCACTGGAACATCGAGCGTGTTCTGGTTTTCGGCTTTGCGACCGCGCTCTCCAGCACCGCTGTCGCCGTCAAAATTCTCGAAGAGACGGATGACTTGCGCACGCCTGTCGGACGCATTACGGTCTCTGTGCTTATCGCGCAGGATCTGGCTGTGATCCCTATCCTTCTGGTCATCAGCGCCTTCGGCTCTAATGCCTTGCCCGCCGGCGTTATCGCCGTGAAGATGGCTTTTGCTATTGGTTTCCTCGGCTTTCTGGTCTGGTTCCTCTCGCGGCGCGAAAAGCTTACTCTGCCGCTGACTGACTGGATTGTTTCAAGGCCGGAGATTATTCCGCTTGCCGCCATGGCTTTCTGTTTTACCTGGGCGGCACTATCGGGCTTGCTCGGGCTCTCTACTGCTTATGGCGCTTTTGCGGCGGGGCTCGTGATCGGCAACTCCAATGTCCGCGCCGCGCTGCACACGGCGGCAGAGCCTATTCAGACCATCCTGCTGATGGTTTTCTTCCTTTCCATTGGTCTGCTGATCGATGTCAACTTCATTATCAGCAACTGGCGCAACGTGCTGATCGTGCTCTCCATCGTCACCATCCTGAAAACCGCCATGAACGTGATGATCCTGCATCTCTTCCTCGACAAACCGTGGGACCGCTCGTTCCACAGCGGCGTGGTCATGGCGCAGCTGGGAGAATTTTCATTCATCATCGTCGCGGCCGGCCTCGCAGCGCATGTCATCACCGACGATGCCTACCGCCTGATGATCTCCGTCATCGCCCTCTCTCTCATGATAAGCCCCATGTGGCTCGCCATCGCGCGCAGGCTGCATGATGTGGCGATTGGGAAGCGGAGCTAAAAACTACTGTCATCCCCGCGAAAGCGGGGACCCAGTTGGCGTTTTAACTGTTAGGTGTAAGATGTCTTCCATTCCACAAACGGTTGCGCAGTTGCAATATAAAGAGGGTGTTTGGGTTGTCCATCTTTCGTGACTCCTAAACAGTGAAGAGGAATACCGATCTCTGTCGCAATCTTTCCTGCCTCTTTATAACGTCCCATGAAAGTACCGTGCGCGCCCCAACCAACCACTGCCAACCCCTGTCTTGCGCGACATTCAGCCAAAATACGGCGTATATAAGCGTCATTTTCAGGTCCGATCGGGTCCGGCATCGACTTCCAATCTCTAGGATCAGTAGCCCGACCGGCTCCGAGGTTCCATACAATCAAAGAGCCATAGCCATTTGCTTCTGCCCGACGCCAATTGCGAATAATAGTAGGGTCATCAATCTCGCCATCAGCCTTCGAAGGGTTAAGCATCCCTGACACATAAGGCGGCAGAGAATCATCCCATTCTCGCCTTAGTTCATAGCGGTATAATCCACACGCAGAGATGACTGCACTTTTTTTTACAAAGCAGGTCATAAAAAAATTCTTTCATTACCAAAAAATGCCAACTGGGTCCCCGCTTTCGCGGGGATGACAATATTTAAGAAAACCTCTCGCCGAAAACCTCGCGGAACTCCTTCGCGCTGACTTCTTTAACAGCACCGACCGCCAGATCACCCAGTATAAACGGCCCATAGGCAATACGGATCAGGCGGTTGACCGTCAGTCCCAGCGCATCCAGCACCTTGCGGACTTCGCGGTTTTTGCCTTCTTTCAGGGCGACATCGATCCAGACGTTGGCACTATCGCTTTTTTCCATCACGGCTTCAATCGGACCATAGGTAATGCCATCGATGCGGATGCCGTCTTTCAGCGTATCAAGTTTGGCCTGCGTGGCGCGGCCATGGGCGCGCACGCGGTACTTGCGGAGCCAGCCGGTGGCGGGCATTTCGAGGTAGCGTGACAGTTCGCCATCATTGGTCAGCAGCAGCAGCCCTTCGCTATTCAAATCCAGCCGCCCCACAGAGATCACGCGCGGCAATCCTTTCGGCAGGCTGTCAAAGATCGTGCGGCGGCCCTTCTCGTCGCTATGCGAGGTTACCAGCCCTTCAGGCTTGTGATAGCGCCACAGCCGTGCGGGTTCTTTTCCGGTCACAGGTTTACCATCAACAAGGATACGATCATTCTCCATGACATTCATGGCGGGTGTTTCCAGAATTTTATCATTCAACATCACGCGGCCTTCGGCAATCCATCGCTCTGCTTCACGACGCGAGCAGACACCGGCCCGTGCCAGCCGTTTTGATATCCTCTCGCCTTTTTCCGCATCGTCTGAAGTCATGTTTGTGATATACACATTTTTATGAGCCAAAATCAAAACCATTATATGGCAGAAGCCCTCATAGAAGCCAGAGCCGCTGCGGCACGCGGGGAGATCCCCGTGGGTGCTGTGATTGTGGATGGCGCTACAGGCCAGATCATTGCCCGCGGCGGCAATGTCACGGAAGCGGCCCATGACCCGACGGCTCATGCCGAGATGGCGGTCATCCAGCGCGCCTGCAAGCTCAAAGCCGCGCCGCGCCTGCCGGAATGTGATCTGTATGTGACGCTGGAACCCTGCCCGATGTGCGCGACGGCGATTTCGTTTGCGCGTATCCGCCGCGTCTACTTCGGCGCTTACGATCCTAAAGGGGGGGGCGTTGATCACGGCCCGAAAATATTCCAGCAGTCCACCTGCCACCACCAGCCGGAAGTTTACGGCGGCATCAACGAACAGGAATGCGCGGTGCTTCTAAAGGATTTTTTTAAAGACAGACGTTAAACAAACTTTAAGCCGCGGGACCCGCATTAGGTGGTTTGCGGCGAATCAATTTTTTCAGTTCAGCTTGTTTGGCGTGCACGGTTTCGCGCTGCAGGCGGATCTTTTCCTCAGTCGCAATACGTTGCTGTTCCTGCTGCCGTTTTTTAATGACATTCTGCAGCAGGGTTACAATTTCCGGCTTATTGTTTCTTCTGGCCGTTTCGAGAGGCGGGTTGCCGCTGCCGTCCGGCTGGTCAATGTTGGCTCCCTTTTCAATCAGCAGCGCCGCGATGGCCGTGAAGCCGCGCCGTGCCGCGATATTTAACGCGCTATCCTTAAACTTATCCTTTTTGTCGATATCTTTTGATTTGCCGAGCAGGATCGTCACGGTTTTTATATCGCCGGACTGTACAGCCGTAATCAGCGCGGTTTCATCACGATCATTGGCATGGTCGGGCAAAGCGCCGCTGGCGAGGAGGGATTGCGTGAGACCATTGCGGCGGCTGCGTGCCGCCAGGATCAGCGCTGTATCGCCGACGTTATTTGTCTTATGAACGGACGCGCCGCTTGCAATCAGGAATTCCGCAATCTCGGTATAGCCATACCGCGTGGCCAGCATCAGCGCTGTGCAGCCTTCGCCATTTGTTTTGTTTATATTCGCGCCTTGCTTCAGGAGTTCCCTGACGGCGAACAAGTCGTTGTTCTCTACGGCCCTAATAAGTTTGCGCGAGGCATTTTGCGCCGCGAAGTTGAATAGATCATCAAATACTGACATGAATTTACCTGACTGTGTGCTTGAAACAATATGTTATATAGCGCAAGCCATGGCTGTCAATATACAAAAGGGCTCATCAGGGAGCCAGAAGTGCTTTGGCTTCTTCATCGCCGCCCTCTGCGGCCTTGGTGAGATATTCATGGGCTTTCGCAGGGTCTGCTTTAACGCCAAGTCCCTTTAGATACATCTCGCCGAGGCGCGATTGGGCATGCGTATCATCCTTAAGCGCAGCGCGCTCGTAAAGTTTAAAGGCGCGTGGATAGTTTTTGGGGATCGTTTCCCCGCCGCTGAAAAAAATATCGGCAGCTTTGTCTATCCAGCGCGGGATAGCTGAAGGCCCTTCCGCTACTTTCAGGGTCCAGAGGAGTGACTGTAGCGGGTCTTTCTTTATTCCCTCTCCTGTTGCGTACATCTCGCTCAGCATCATTTGCGCCGGGAGCATATCAAGGTCAGCGGCGCGCTTCATCCAGACCAGGGACTGTGCGGGATTCTTCGGTGTGCCTTCGCCTTTCTTGAGCATTTGCGAAAGGTCGAACATGGCCAGGCGATTGCCGCCCTTCGCCGCGCGCGTCAGCCAGTAAACGGCTTTCTCGAACTCCGGCGGATTTTTATAATTATGGTAGAAGTTCCCGAGACGGAACTGCGCATCGCCGGCATTCTGCTCCGCGGCTTTGGTAAACCATTTCTCGGCTTCCGGATAATTGGTTGTCAGTCCTTTATAATGGGCTTCGGCATTAAGGTACGCCAGCCGCAGTTCCGCAAGTCCCTGGCCTTGCTCTGCCGCTTCTGTGAACCATTTCTTTGCTTCCGGATAATCCGATACGCCATTGTTACTGATGCCGCTGAAATATATTTCACCAAGCCAGTATTGCGCCAGCATGGAGCCTTGGTTTGCGGCGCGCGTGTACCATTGTATGGCTGTCGGCAGGTTTGCCGTGATGCCGCAATATCCTTTGTCATAGGCGCGAGCGAGTGCATATTCATCTGCAACTGTTCCTGACTGCGCTGCATTCTTATCCGGACAAACAATCTTTTCCGTAGGAACGAAGGGGCCGTCAGCTCTTGCTGTCGAAATAAGACAACTGATGATGATCACGCCAGTGAGAAGGAGAGGGGTGATTCGGTCTGTCGTTCGCGGAGTGAAATATTTTTTATTTTTTTTTGCGTGAGTCATTGAAAGATTCCTCCGGCGAAAAAAAGATACATGGATGTCAAAAACATGCCGCCTTTTGTTTTATCGTTTGTAAAAAAATGCGCGGACATTTTTGATAGCAGCGATAAAAATTATTTTATGCAGCAGGCGCTGAAAGTAAAGCAAATACGCGGGTTCCAGCATCAGAACAAAAACTGTAACGCATAAAAGAGAAGGGCGCCCGATGGGCGCCCTTCAAGCTATCGAAATAGCAGAAGAGAAAACTATTTCTTCTTCTTTGCTGTTTTCTTTTTGGTAGCTTTTTTAGCTTTTTTCTTAGCAGCCATTTTTTTGATTCCCTATTTCAGAGGTTGACTCAATTAGAAGAGTAACGATGGAACACCATCACTTTTCTAACCATACATGAATCCTATAACGAGATTTTCATCTTGTCAAAACTTAATTACAAAAAAGGTCTCAAGGGTGAACCCTGAGACCTTTTTGCAACTATCGTTTTCTATTCAGCTAAGCCAAACAGAAAATATCCGCGATGATTAGTGTGCGGCAGGCGCTGTTGGTGCGGCAGGAGCCGTAGCAGCGGGAGTCTTGGCAGCAGGAGCCATAGCAGCAGCTTCCGCTTTCATGATTTCATCAGACTTGTGGCCTTTGGCAGCAAGACACTTCTTGATGCCGAGTTCTTTGTCAGCGGCAGAAGGCGCAGCGCCTTCGGTTGACGGCGCGGAAGCAAGCGCATCACACTCGGCGCGGTCCTTTGCATAGGTTACAGCAGCGGGCGATGCAGCCTGCATTGCGCTACCGGCAGCAGGCGCTGCAGGCGCAGCAGCAGCGGGAGCCATTGCAGCGCCTGTTGCTGGTGCGGTTGCGGCAGGTGTTTGCGCTTGTGCAAGGTAAGAAACGCTCAGGAAGGCGACTGCACCCATGATGGCTGCAAGAGACAGGTATTTTTTCATTATTATTTACTCCACTGTGAGATAGATGGTTGATGATGTAGTTATAAATCTACAAAGGAATGTTTGCCGATATGATTCGAAAAGGCAAGCGATTTGAACGTGTGCATCTATGGCGTTGCAATTTTATTCCATAAATGTGATGCAAGTCCCACGATGAAGTTCGTCATCACCAATGCGTACAGGATCCCCGTGAAGCCGAAGTATTTTTGTCCGATGTACGCCAGCGGCACATAGAGGATGAAAGCGCGCAGCAGAATGAGCGTCGTTGCGAGGAACGGCTTGCCGATCGCGTTCAATGTAGAGTTGACGATGACCATGACCCCCATCGCGCCATAGCTGATGGGTACGATATGCAGATATTGCGCCGTATATTTGATGACGAGCGGATGCGTATCAAAGAAAAGGGGTATCTTGTTCGCGAACGCCCAGAGAATGACCGTGATAAAGCCGCCCCAAAGCAGTGCATACCTGACGCCGAGCGAAATCATTTCTTTAACACGGCCATAGTTTCCCGCGCCGAAGTTCTGCCCGGCAAAAATGGAGATGCCCGCCCCCATCGCGAAGAATACCAGCACGGCCAGCGCCTCGATGCGCGTTGCAACGCCGAGTGCAGCGACGGCTTCCGTACCCAGTTCAGCCGCCAGCCACGTCACCGCCGCCTGCGAAAGCGGCCCGATCAGGTTGGCGATCATCGAGGGAATGCCGACGTGCAGGATTCTTTTCCAGGAAGCGAGCGTCCCGGCATGAAAGAACGGCAGGCGCAGCAGATCCTTTTTGCAGATAACGAAATAAAGCCCGGTTACGCCCGTGATCGTGTAGCTGATGACCAGCGTCAGCGCCGCCCCGTCCAGCCCCATCTTCGGGAACGGTCCCCATCCATAAATCAGAAACGGGTCGATGCAGGCATTGAGAACCGAGGTCAGTATCAGCAAGGCCGCCGGCATGCGCGTATCGCCATCCGCCCGGATGCAGGCGTTACTGATAAACAGGTAACCCGTCAGGATCATTCCCCGGTACCAGATGGCCATGAAGCTGTGGACGAGCGGCATCACGTCCGTTCCCGCACCCATCAGCCGGAAGACGCTGTCGATGAGAAAGTATCCGGCGATGGACGAAATGCCGACGATAATCGTGGTCAGCACCACGCTGTCGGTGGCAAGGCGCTGCACTTTTACAAAGTCGCCTTCACCGTAGACGCGCGCAATCACGGAAGTCGTGCCGACAGAAAGGCCGTAAATGATCCCCATAAAGAACATCACCACGGGAATGGTGAAACCGAAGGCCGCCAGCGATAGCGTGCCGAGGCGTGATATATAGAGCGCATCGACGATGCCGAAAGACGTCATCGCAAACAGTCCCCATACCAGCGGGACGGATAGCCGCCGCAGATGCGGGGTGATATCTCCTTCCAGAAGGTTTTCGCGATGGGGAGGCAGGGAAGTGATTCCTTCTATCTTTAATAAGCTTGTCATCCCGATGGAGCATAGCGACGAGGGATCTTGTTACTATCGAACCTAACAAGATCCCTCGCTGGCGCTCGGGATGACAATGTTTAGATTATCATCGCGGCAGATCAAACAGCAGAACTTCGGCATCCGTGCTGGCTTTTATCTCCAGCACGCCTTTCTCCTTTTCTACGGCGAGAGCATCTCCCGCGTCAAGGCTCTGACCTTGTGTTGCGACAGTTCCGCGCGCAACCTGCAGCCAGTATTTGCGCTCACTGACGAGGGGGAACTTGAGTTCTGTTCCCGCATCAAGACGCGAGGCATAGAGCCGTGCATCCTGTTTCATCACCAGCGAACCATCCGCGCCGTCCTTCGAAACGAGCAGGCGCAGACGGTTGTGCATTTCTTCGGGGGCGAAGGGTTTTTGTACATAGCCCGGTTGCGTGTTCACTTCATCCGGCATGATCCATATTTGCAGCAGATGCACGGTCTCTGTATCGGAACCGTTATACTCGCTGTGCAGGATGCCTTTGCCCGCTGTCATCATCTGCACTTCGCCGGGAGTTATGGCGACGCCTTCCTTGCCGGTGCTGTCTTTATGATTCAGCGCGCCCGACAATACATATGTGATGATCTCCATGTTCTTATGACCATGCGTGTCAAAGCCGGTGCCGGGTTCAACCCAGTCTTCATTAATAACGCGCAGCGGACCAAAGCCCATATTGTCTGGGTCATAGTAATGGCCGAACGAAAAACTGTGACGGCTTTTGAGCCAGTCCATTTCGGTGTAACCTCTGTCATTTCTGTGTTTTATGTTGAACATTGTGGTTCTCCTCTTCTATTTTCAGTATATTATTCTTTTAATTAGATATATATAGCGATATAACTCAAATATTATTCTATTTATTAGAATTATAATTGTATATGGATAAATATTATAATATCGGCATAAATAAGAGAAAAATTACCTTTATAATTCTACTAATTAGAACAATACTTAATATATGGACAGATTAGCCAACATGATCGCCTTCGTAACCGTCGCTGAAACCGGTAGCTTTGCCGAGGCGGCGAGCCGGCTGCATATCGCCAATTCGGTTGTCAGCAAGCGCATCAAGGATCTGGAAGGATATCTCGGCACCTTGCTACTCCAGCGCACCACGCGGCATATCAATCTCACAGAGGCCGGTTATGCCTACGTCGAACATGCGCGGAAGTTCCTTGATGAACTGGCGGAGGTGGAAGAAAACCTGCGCTACCGCAACGAAAATCCCGTCGGTGAAATCAAAGTCTCCGCGCCGCTGAGCTTCGGGAACAAATTTCTCGGCCCCGCGATCGCGGATTTCCTCGATAAATATCCCGACGTCACGGTCAAGCTCATCGTCAACGACCGCACGGTGGATATTGCCGCTGAAGGTTTCGATCTCGCCATCCGCATCGGCGCACTCGAAGAGCAAAACATGATCACGCGCAAGCTCGCGCAAAGTCGCCGCATCGTCGTCGCCAGTCCGGCTTATCTTGATAAACACGGCAGACCCAAAACGCCGGAAGATCTGGCGCAGCATAACTGCCTCAGCTATAGCGGCCTGCATGACGGCAGGGCGTGGCCGTTCCAGCACGACGGCAAGGAATTCCAGCAGCGCGTCGGCGGGAGGTTTATGGCGGATAGCGGCACGCTGCTGTGCGAAGCAGCGGTGCATGGCTGCGGTATAACGATATTGCCGACGTTTATTGTCGGCGAGCATATCAGCAATGGCGAACTCGAACCATTATTAGAGGATTTCGAAGCCCCGCCGCTGGCAATCCAGGCCGTCTACCAGCACAAACGTCACCTCAGCGCCAAGACACGCAAGCTCATTGATCATCTTGTGGCTTATTTTTCGGGTTTCAGGGCGGAGTAGACTGGACTTGACAGACTCAGAATAAATTCATTATATAACTGCCCCCATTAAAAGGAGCGGCCATGAAAAGAATAGTTGTCGTCGGCAATCTCGGTTCAGGAAAAACAACGCTCGCAAAAGCGCTGGCCGGTAAGTTGGGGCTTGTTCACATCGATCTCGATGATCTTCATTTTATGCCGGAATGGAAAGAGCGCACGCGGGAAGACTTTCGCCGGCTTCTCAGTGAAGCGACACGTGCGGAGAAATGGGCTGTTTCCGGAGGTCGGCTGGATCGGGCACAGGACATCGCGTGGCCTGCAGCGGATACACTCATCTGGCTTGATATGCCCTTCTGGCCTAATTTCTGGCGGTTTCTGAAGCGTGATTTCGTGAACTGTTATAGCAGTGAAACGATTTGCAATGGCAACAAACCGGCTTTTATAAAGCATTTTTTCTCCAAGGACCATACCCCGGTGGAGTTTTTAAAAAAATGGCGTATAATGCAGAAAAGATATAGTGAAATCTTTGCCAATCCTGGAGCTTATTCGCATCTTAAGCTGATCCGTCTGCGGTCATACAAACAAGCTCGCGAATTTCTTGATAAAGCTTAAAGGAAGCGTTCATGCAACGAATAATCATCGTCGGCGACACAGGTTCAGGAAAGACAACACTGGCGCAACAGCTCGCAAAGAAGCTTGGATTTTCTTATACCGATCTTGATGATTTGTTCCATCTGCCCGGCTGGAAGGAACGTCCCACCGAGGAATTTCGTGCTTTGGTTGATGTGGCGACGCAGGGTGAAAAATGGGTTGTGGCAGGTAACTATTTCTCAAAGACACAAGGAATAACTTGGCCGCGCGCAGATACACTGATCTATCTCGATATGCCGTTTACAACAAACTTCTGGCAGCTTTTTAAACGCACCTGGAGAAGATCGCACAGCGGAGAAGCAATCTGCAACGGCAACAGGGAAACTTTTGCCAAGCAGTTTTTGACCAAAGACAGTATTCTGCTATGGTTTCTCAGGAAATGGCGCGGAACACGTAAAAGATATGGTGATATCTTCGCCAATCCTGAAGCTTATCCGCATCTCAAATTTATCCGCCTGCAGTCTTATCGGCAGAGCTGCGAATTTCTTGATGGGCTGCAACCATGAAAAGAATAGTCATCATCGGCACCACCGGCTCAGGAAAAACAACACTGGCAAAAACTTTGGCCGCGAAGCTAGGTCTTGTTCATATTGATCTCGATGATTTTCATTGGCTGCCGGGGTGGAAAGAGCGCCCGCGCGAAGATTTTCGCCGGCTGCTTATTGAAGCGGCGCGCGTGGAGAAATGGGCTGTTGCCGGCAACTATAAGAATCAAGCGATGGACATCACCTGGCCCGCAGCGGATACGCTCATCTGGCTTGATATGCCGTTCTGGATTAATTTCTGGCGGCTTCTGGAGCGAACCGTTAGAAGGGCTTATACGGGTGAAATGATCTGCAACGGTAATACCGAGCCTTTCTTTAAACAATTCTATTCGAAAGACAGCCTCTTGTTGTGGTTCCTCAAAACATGGCCCAAGAATCGCAAAATGTATAACGAGGTCTTCGCCAATCCGCAAAGTTACCCGCATCTCACACTTGTTCGCCTGCGCTCATACCGGCAGATCCGTGAATTTCTTGACAAGTTATAACCCGCCTTGACTATTCATAACTAGTCGAGTATACATCCATCCTTATCAAGAAAAGGATCGAACAGATGCCCGCGCCGGAAATCGGTACAGTCATGGCAGATAAAACCATTTATGCCGGTCTCTCGCCGCAGACGGGCCGGATGTTGTTCGTGCTGCCGGAAGATGAATCCCGTTTAATGGATTACCAATCGGCTCTTGATGGTGCAGGCATCAATAATAGAACGTGCCATCTGGGCCACAGTGACTGGCGCCTGCCGACTTTAAGTGAGCTGCATGTCATCTTCATAAACAGGAGAAAGGGCGCCCTGCGCGACACATTTAACGAGGAAGCCGCAAACTACCCGGACCTGGGCCTGTCGCACAGGGAGGCTGCGGGCTGGTACAGGACTGACTACTGGAGCAGCTACAATAGCAAACAGAGCCAGTCTTTTAAAGATGGAACGACAGCACCTATATTCGACACTGACAGCGCCTCAGTGCGCTTTATTCGCGAAGGTGGATTTCCGGATGCGGTTGAACTTGCGCCACATGTTATGCCTGATATTACCGCCACGCGACAAAAGCGGTTGAAAGCACTGGCCAGCGCGACCAGGGCGAGGATTAAATTCTCTTAGCTGCCTTCGGCGCTATAACGCGCGAGCTGACCGGTGCGCACGACCTTGCGGTACACGCGCATGAAAAACAGGCAGGCGAGCGCGATGTAAAAGAAGGCGAGCCCTATTCCCAAGAGAAGAGAAACGGCAGACGCGTTGTGGTTTGCAACAATTGACCTGATGTTTTCAAAGACGTAGGAGGGTGGCAACGCATGGCCGACAAGCTGCATCCAATGCGGTAATGTGGAGAGGGGATAGAAGACGCCGACAAAGGGCGAAAACATGGCAGGCAATGGCCAGACCAGAAATTCCGCTGCCGGGCCATAGCGCATCATGAGGGAGATTGCAAAAATACCCAGCGCGATCCCACTCAGAAAAAGCACGAACAGAAAAGGCAGCATCATCCATCCATAGGCGAAAATGGACAGGCCAAAAATACCTGTCGCCAGAATGACCATGATGACAAGGCTGATCAGGCTGGTGGCAATGCTGCTCAGGACCAGACCGCTCACATATTCACCGACGGAAATGGGCGAGGCGAAAATATTCAGGAAGTTGCGCGACCAGCTATCTTCCATGAAGGACATCGAGACGCCGTTCATGACGCGGATCAGAAAATTCCACAATAATACAGCGCCCAGGATCGCAGGTACAAAGTTATATGTCGACCCTGACGACCCTGCGATGCCATTGAGGTAATGCGTCATAAATCCCCACAGGATTATATCGACGATCACCCAGATGAATAAATTTACGCAGCGCTGAAGGTTTCCGCGAAACAGATAAAACTGGCGCAGGACAACGGACAAAATACGGTTAAAGTTCATCTTACTTTTCCCCCAGCGTCAGCGGCTCGCGCGCGACGGTAATGAACAGTTCATTAAGCGTGGCTTTGCCATGTTCGGCGGGCAGCGTGCGCGGATTGCCCTCAAGCAATATTTTTCCGCGCGAAAGGAAGAGGACGCGGTCGCAGACCTCCTCCACTTCGTTCATGTTGTGCGAGGTCCACAGCACGCCGCTGGTCCCTTCTGCCGCGAAGCTGCGGATTTTGGCGCGGATATCGTGCGCGGTCGAGGGGTCAAGCGAGGCGGTGGGTTCATCGAGCAGCAGCAGCGTCGGCTTATTAAGCATCGCCTTGGCAAGATTGACGCGCGTTTGCTCACCCGAAGAAAGCGAACCGCATTTTTGTTTGCGGAAAGGTTCGAGGTCGAATTCTTCGATAACCTCCTTGATGCGCTGATGCCGGTTTTTGACATCGTACATGAGGCTGAAGACATTCAGGTTCTCGACGACGGTCATGTTGCCTGGCAGGGTGGCATAGACAGCGGCGAAATTGGTGCGTGCTATCGCCTCGCTGCGGCGGGCGGTAATATCGATGCCGTCAATCAGGATTGAGCCCGCCGTTGGCGAGAGTACGCCGAGAACCATGCTGATGGTCGTCGTCTTGCCCGCGCCGTTCGGCCCCAGCAGCCCGACAATTTCATTTTTGGCGACCTGAAACGAGACGTCGTCGACGGCGGTTTTGGCGGCATAGACCTTGCGCAGGCCGGTGACTGTGAGAGCCATGAAAGATTACTTCCTGAAGGGTATTCGGTAAGCCGGATACTAAGCCGTTTTGACAGGCATGTAAACGGTATATTCCACTTCAGGAAGTGGCTTTCAAGATGCGTAACTCTTTACCGGCGGCCCAAGAGGTAGCTGAACAGCAGTCCTGCGGCAAAAGCGATCGTGACGCTCTGGCCGGGCTTCGACTTGATGCGTTCTTCAAGGGCGCTGACGGTGTTTGTCCCGATGTCCTTTACAGGGCCGACCTGGTCTTTGACGTAGCTGATGGCTTCGTTTGCTTTGTCAGTGCCCGCTTTTTTGACGTTGGTCGCGAGATGCGTGACATCATCCTTTAATGTATTAAGGTCTTTCTTGATGTCGTCGTAGGCAGGCGTGGTGTATTTTTTTACGTCGTCTGTCGGACGGTCGTTTTGAAAGGATCCGTTTTGGCTGGGCATTTTTTTTACTCCTTTAAAGATGCAGATGTTTTTAGCAAACGATGAGGGCAGGGAACCGTTCCGTCCCCTTTAGATACGCCGCGCGGCAAGCATGCCGCTCAGGGCGGCAATGGCCATAGATGTTTTTGGATTTTCCCTGATCGGATCTTCCAGCTCGTTGCGCAGACTTGCTATCAGGCCATGGATGGTTTCAGTGAATTCATCCTGCACTGTTTTAACGGGCGCTGTTTTTTCAGCACCGACAGCTTTTTTAAACAGCATCGCCAGAACGGCGATAATGAAAACGGCGGCAGCGGAGATAAGGGCGGCGACGGGCGCAATGAACTGGCTTGCAAGATACTGATACAAAGCCAGCGCCAGAAAAAATATTCCCGTGCCGGCACACAATGCTGCAAAAACCAGCAGGACTATTTCCTTCTTGCTGGCAGGCGTCATGATAGGCCGCTTGCCTGCCACCATGGCGGCAATAATCGCTTCGATAATAGGAATTAATTCCGGTATTTACCGTGTCGCGCCAGATAACCGCCGGCACATCCGCCGGATTGCTAAACTGGACACCGGCGATATCAACGCCGAATGACGCCGTGCTATAGGGGGACAGCGTCATCTGACCGGCGGCAATGACATTCGGCAGATCAACCGATGCCGAAACGGTCTTGTTACGTGTCAGCAGATCCGCCATCATCTGGTCGGCATCGATCAGTTTCTGGTTGATATAAACCCCCTCGCCTATGTCGATGACCCCCAGCAGCATCGTCATCATGACCGGCATGAGGATGCCGACCTCGATGGCGATAACCGCCTTGTCTTCTTTCAGCCAGTCTCTGAACATGCGCAGCATCATTTTAGCCACCAAACTGATAAGGTTCGTTTTCGATGACGACTGTAGACATCAGCATAGCTTTTGACGCGAGGCTGCCGGTGATGATGTTCCCCAGAAGCGGCGTCAGGAATGTGTACTGGTATACGACGCGTATCAGCACATCCTGGTTCGAGGCGCCGGCCTGGAAATTGGCTGCACCCGAGTTCAGCAAATTGCCTTGTGCATCATATTGCGGCGTCATGGCTGCCGCGTTGGCGAAATCATTGCCGGCAATTGTCAGCACCTGGGCCTGCAGTCCTCCGGGGCCCCAGGTGCAGTTGACAAGCTGGTTTACCTGAGAGCATACGGCATTCTCGAAGGCCGTCAGTTCAGCCGCCTGCGTGCCCAAAGCCTGTATCTGACCGGTTCTGATCATGCGGGCCGCCGTTTGCGTGGCGCCTTCCAGAGATACACCTGTCGAAAAGAAAAGACACATCTCGACGATGCCAACCAGCATGATGATGAACGGGAAACCCACCAGCGCAAATTCAACGGCAGCGGTAGCGTCATCCCTGATAAACCAGTTTTTAATTCTGTTCAGCATGTTCGTTTTGCCCCATAGACGCGAACCTGTAATCGCAGGTTGCCCCAATCTCCAAGTCTATAACAGCAATCTTAACCTCTCGTTAATTATTTGTAAAAATTGCCATGAATGTTCTTCAAAAACATTCTTATGAATTTGCTGTAAAAATATGAAAATGTTTATGGAGGGAAACAGCTATAGAAGAGCTAACTGAGTGACGGGCTACAGTCCGCTGCCAGTAGTACCAATGGTGTTGCCACCGATGCCATCACTAAGAGCAGCAGTAGCGCCGTTATCAGAACCGGCATTACCCATGATGGTTCCTCCCATCAGCAGAGCATCCCTCATTCCGATCGAGTCCGCTGAATTCTGACATTGGGGGTTACTGCTGCTGTTATCACAATCTTGCTGCTTTTGCGACTGCTTCTTCCCGTCGCTATTAAAACCATCGTCACTACCGCCATTACCAATGGTGTTGCCACCGGTGCCGTCATTAAGGGCATCAGTAGCGCCATTATCAGAACCGGCATTACCAATGCTGTCGCTCCCGGTGCCATCATTAAGGGCATCAGTAGCGCCGTTATCAGTACCGGCATTATTATCAGGCATATACTGGCCATATTTGGCAACATCGGCGGAATTATTCGGGTCATATGTTGCGTCTTGGGCCGCGGCAAGAGCGGGAGAAAGACAATCACCGAGTGACGTCATTACGTCGCCGCCACTACAATAATTCCCGTTGAAGGGGCTTTTACCACTGGTATAGTCCTGCGACCGATCTATCTCGTCTTGTGACAGTGGTTCCATCGACGGCGCCGGCGTAGGTCTTATTGCCTCTGCCAGTTGATCCCCTAGCCCCTCAGCGCCCGATTTTATACTGTTAATGGCCCCTAAACAGGGCGCTATAGCGACGATAGTTTCAATCCCCAGGCACGAAGGCAGCCCGGCGGCCCCAAGTGCTATGCTGCCGGTATTTTCAATGGCCTGAGTGGTTGTGGACGGCGTCATATCAGTTCCGTATATATATGATTCGGTCGCGCCAACGCCACATTTTGCAAAGTTAGCGAAAGAGAGGCCGGTCAATAAACCGCCACATCCACCAATCGCCGTTTTCCCGGCGTTAAGAAAGGCCTGATCAGTTCCCCCCATAGCACTCGCATTGGCACTCCCAGTCTGGTTTAATGCAAACTGGTGCATTTGGTCCCCAATATCGATAGCCGTAGCCCCATCCGCATAAGCAGGAGCCGCGTTGCCCAGAAACGCTACACATATCGCCGCCATAATTATAAGGTTTTTATAGTTTTTCATGGCCCCCCCAGCCAGGAATTACTAAAAGCTGGTACTTTTACTAAAATACAAGCTATCCATTTTTTATGGTATCACATAATGGTAAAAAATACGTTAATCTGTCAAACCTTTGATAATACTAAGAAACAATTTACTGTCTTTTGGGTTTTCTGCTTATGGAGCGGCGAGACTTGGGTTTATAGATCTTCTTTTCTCCAATCTCAGCGTCATGTTTTATATTGTATAAAATCGGCATGACAACTTCCTTTTTAAGAACATCTGTTTTTTTCTTATTCATGATTGAGCTCCCTTCTCTCTTGCCAACACTCGTCGCGCAAGGCTTATCCCTGCCTCTTAAGGATAAGGAACGGCATCCCGTCTCCGGCTGTTAGTCCGGTATAATGACTGACGCAGCGAGCCGCACAATGAAATAAAATTTTTGAAAAGCGCCTGTAAAGGCTTTGCTTTTCAAAAAGGAAGGCCCGGTTGCCCTCAAAAGCAATCGGGCCTTCTGCATATCTCAGGAGGGTGTTCAAACATGAACGGCGTAATATTGACAGTTGATCCCAGAATGCTGGCCCATTGCCGGGCCTGCTACGAGCCGATGTAT
>Ga0207056_1067_pt1 | contig 19388 bp, 22 predicted proteins | sample Alteio_BWMinCont_58_FD_153289 | JGI IMG/M metagenome (GOLD analysis project Ga0207056, IMG submission 153289) | Enriched cells from forest soil in Barre Woods Harvard Forest LTER site, Petersham, Massachusetts, United States -... | ecosystem: Environmental > Terrestrial > Soil > Temperate forest >... | reverse complement strand
ACCGTCCCACGCGCAGACAAGACCATGCAAGAGTTGTTGCGAGGGCAAAGCACATGCGGGAACAGTGCATTCATGCAACAGTGGTTCCTTTTTCCCCTCTCCAATCTCTCTGTTTTTCTCTGTGATCTCTGTGGTAAAATCTTCAGATCTTGCGCCTTAGCTTGATGACTATGCGAATTCGGCGATAGGAGCCAGGATGTACCTACTCCGAATCACAGGCTGGGAAAAAGTCCTTGAACTGTTACATGCTAATCAGATAAAGTGATGGGTACTCTTTACGGAAGAGTGGCAGAGTGGCCGAATGCGTCTGTCTTGAAAACAGAAGTGCACTCCGTGCACCGTGGGTTCGAATCCTACCTCTTCCGTCCTTTTTTATGCCCTTCCAAAGCACTCTCAACAACAATCGATAATAATTCATTAGCAAAATGACGACGCTGGATTTCATCCGATACACCATCTTCTTACTATTAGGAACGATGACAGCTGATTGAATCCCACTAGCAACTTGCGTTAATAAGACAAAATTGATATTTTCTATGTTTCATTGGATTATTCTTCGGAGAAAATTATGCTTACATGTTTTGCTGCTATTATTAATTCCGTCGCCATTATAGGAGCAGGGCCATCGGGGCTTGTGGCTGCAAAAGAAGCTAAGGAATGTGGACTCACCCCCACCGTTTTTGAGCAAGACAGTACCATCGGCGGTATTTGGAAACCCGACGAGGGAAAAACGTGGGATAGCATGAAGGTCAATAATGTCCGTCATGCCGTTAGTTTTTCAGACTACGAATGGAATGACAATGCCAATGATTATCCTAATCAAAAAGATGTCTACAATTATCTCTGTACCTATGCGGAAACCTTCGACATTAATAATTGTGTACAGCTAAACTCCCAAGTCACTCAAGTCGTAAGAGTCAATAACAAATGGTCCGTAGAATGGATCAATGGTCACAACGAATCCCTATCAGCCATGTTTGACTCTGTCATCGTTAGCAGCGGTGTTTTTACCCGAGCGTTTACACCAGAAATTCTCGGTCTAGAAACGTTCACAGGCTCTGTCATCCATGCTCAAGACTATAAAAGACCAAACCCATTTGAAGGAAAGACTGTTGCTGTCATCGGAAACGCTTTCAGTGGCTGCGAAATTGCCTCCGATGTTACACAAACAGCATCCAAGGTGTTCCATATCTTCAGTCGACCAAAGTGGATCACATCACGTTATGTTAAAGAAAAAACATCAAATAGAACACTTCCATCTGACTTAGCTTTATTTAACCGTAATATTCTGACTAAGTATAAAGGTTTAAGTCGCTCTGAATGCAACGAACTAGTAAATAATATATGCAATGCACTATGCACCAAACAGGCTAAAGTTTGTGAAGAGTTGACCATATTAGTGCCATCAAGTGATCCAGCATTTATAGCTATTTCAGATTCTTATCTTCGGCAAATTGAAAACGGCTCCATTATCCCGAAAAAATCCTCTATCACTTCTTTGCAAGGTAATACTCTCTACTTGTCAGATGGATCCAGCGTCACAGTAGATTGCCTCATTTTTTGCACAGGCTACCATGCTGACATCCCGTTTTTCACCACTGATATGCAAGAACAACTCAATTTCCAAGCTGAAGATCCTGTCCAACCGTTTGTATTGTACAAAACTGTTTTCCACCCAGAGTTTCCCAATATGGCTTTTGTTGGAATGGCCCGCTTTCCTATTTACTTTGGAGTCGTGGAATTGCAGGCGAGATTGGCTTGCATGACATTCAGCGGAAAGATTCCGCTGCCTACAAAAGAAGTGATGGTCGAGGGAGTGCAAGCGGAACTAGCTCTTCGCAGTCTTCTTCCGAGGCCACAGTTGGTTCGGGGATACATGGGATTTTGCGATGATTTGGCAAAACAAATCGGCGTATTGCCCGATTTCATACAACTACAAAAAGAAGATCCCGTTCTTTATGACAAGCTGTGGAATGGACCATTCACTACAGCCAGTTACAGGCTCATAGGTTTTGGAAGCAATAGAGACCTTGCGATGAAAAGGATCGATGAGCTTGTGGAATACGTGGGAGCCCCACTTCTTGACCCTGAATATGTTTACTATTGACTTAAAATCGACAATTTGTCGTTTACAAGTCATCATTTTCCACTAAACAATTTGACTTTAAACAAGCAATATGTCATTTTCAAGTCAATGAAATCTAGAAAAGAGTGGGTAAAATGTTTGTTGGCCGTGAAGAAGAACTAGCACAGCTAAAAGAATTCAAAAAACGAAAGGTTGCGGGCATCATCGTATGCTGTGGGCGTCGCCGTATTGGGAAGAGCACTTTAATTGAACATTTTGGCGAACATACTCGCTTTCTCGAATTTTATGGATTAGCACCGAGGGAACAGCTCACTAATAAGGATCAACTTGATCACTTTGGCGAACTTATGGGGCTGAAGTTCAATATACCTGCAATGAAATTTGACAATTGGAATCAGGCTCTTACAACATTAGCTGGGTTGACATCGGAAGGACGCGTGATTATTTTTCTGGATGAGATATCTTGGATGGCAGGTCGGGATCAAGATTTCGCCGCAAAACTAAAAGGGGTCTGGGATACAAAATTCAAAAAGAACAACGAACTGATTCTTGTTCTTTGTGGCTCCGTCTCTTCGTGGATACAGGAAAACATCCTTAATGACAAAGGGTTTATGGGCAGGGTCTCGTTAACCATCAATCTGGAGGAAATGCCACTTTATGATGCCAATAAGTTTTGGGGAAATAGAACGATCTCATCTTACGAAAAATTCAAGATATTGTGTGTAACAGGCGGGGTTCCCAGGTATTTGGAAGAAATTCAGCCGGAACAAACGGCTGAACAGAATATTAAGAGAATGTGTTTTAGTAAGGGCGGAATTTTAGTAGAGGAGTTTGATAAAATTTTTGGAGATATTTTTGGCCGTCGCGCAGAAGATTATAAAAAGATTGTTCAAGTTCTATCACACGGCAGTCTTGATCAAACAGAAATCTGCGAAAGGCTAGGCGTTGCCCAAACCGGTGGATTCAGTAAGATGCTTACTGTATTACAGCAATCCGGTTTCCTTGCTCGAGATTATGTCTGGAATGGAAACCTCAAAAGAATCAAACTTTATAAATATCGTCTCAAGGACAATTATCTCCGCTTTTACATCAACTATATTGAACCGAAGAAGCAATTGATTGAGCAGGGTGTTTACAGCGATCTACATTTAGAGGAATTGCCTGAATGGCTAACTGTTATGGGATTGCAATTTGAAAACCTAGTCTTGAACAATTTGAGCGCCATCCAACGCACACTCCAAATCTCACCCACTTCCGTGCTAAGTATATCTCCCTACTTTCAACATAAAACCCAAAGAACCGAGGCGTGCCAAATTGATCTTCTAATTCAAACGCGCCACACTTTATATGTCTGTGAAATTAAATTTCGCAAACAAATTCCATTGAGTGTGATTGATGAGGTTAAAGAGAAAATTCGTAAGATAAAAATTCCCAAAACGACATCCGTGCGTCCTGTATTGATATACGAGGGCGAATTATCCGGTAATATCAGATCTGAAAACTTCTTTAGCCATCTTATTCCTTTCGAGGATTTGTTGTGACTTATCAAACTTATGCTGACTAAAATCAATCATCAGCTCAATAGAGTGGCGAAAAATCAGACATGATTTCACTAATTTTTGGTCGTTTTTCAGACATGTTTTTCGATATTTTTGGCGAAAAATCAGACATGATGATTCTTCATTTTGGCTATACTGTGGACGTGATTTTTCATTTCTTTTTGAAAAATCAAACAGAATTTCTAATAATTTTGGTCATTTTTCAGACATGTTTTCCGATACTTTTGGCGAAAAATCGGACATGTTTTCACTAATTTTTGGTCGTTTTTCCAACATCCCTTCGTGACCAGTCATTCATTGCTTCGACTTGCCCCGGATCTTGATTTGCTGAAAGATAGGCTTCACGCAATCTTTGTTTCTTGATAGCAAGCTGTTTCCGAATGGCGTTGACCACGAAGTGGTTCATTTCTCTGTAGTTAACTAGAGTAGGCAATGAAAATGTCTGATTTTTATACATGTGCTGTTTCATACAACTCAGTATGACACATTATTCGTTACGCAATCAATAGTGAAGTGACATGATGATTCGAATTTACATTACGCACAGCCTTTAGGCATGTTCGTGGAATAGCCGAAGCGAAATTGCAATCAGTGGTTATAAAAGGAAGTATCAACTATGTGCAGGATGAAACTCGAGCTCTAAGCCACAAGCTTTGACGGCATTAACAAGTGTTGAAAATCTAGCCGTTCCCTTCTGTGAAAGGCTTCGATAAAAACTTTCACGGCTAACTTCCATTTTCGATGAGATTTCCCCCATACCACCATGCGCTTCAACAACATCACGCACAGCCAATTGAAATATACCCATATTTTTCGTTTCAAAGCTCTCTTCTAAGCATGCATTTAAATAAATAGATGCATATTCAGGGTCTTTAAGTTTTTTTATTAAATGTTCTTTGTAGGTTCTATATTTTCTCATTTTTACCTCTCTTTAACGAAAGATGATCTTGCCAGTATTTTTTGGCCCTAACAATGTCCTTTTGTTGTCCTTTTTTAGAGCCTCCAAGAAGAAAAAGTAAAAGAGTGTCAGTTTTAAATCCAAAATAAATTCTATAACCTGGCCCAAAATCGAATTTCAGTTCAAAAACACCATCGCCAACAGGATCACAAATCCCGAGATTACGAGTCTCCCTAATTCTGGCAAGCCTGGCGTCTATTTTAGATAGGGTGGTCCTATCAAGGTTACTTCCCATTCTATGTAAGGCTCCTTCCCTGTGCTAGTCTTGTATATCTCGATTTCGTAAGCTTCTGTCATAAATGCTCTTGCTCTCTTGATTTCATTGTAGCCAAATGGCTACATAAAATCAACTTCTTTTTGAACGGTCTTGTATTGCTTTGAACAAGGCTAGGTCAAAAGCACTCTCACCAACCCGATGTTTCGAAATAAACACTTTGCCAGGAACATTTTTGCCTGCACGCTTCACATACTTGCATTGGGTAATGCAAACACTCACAATTCCCCTGTCCTTTGCTTTGCTATATGCCACAGCCAGCTGCATGGCCTCCAAAATCGATTGCTGATCAGGCTCTTGATCCTTATTAACCTTTAGAACAACATGTGAACCGGGATAGTCTTGGACATGCAACCAAAAATCGGAGCCATTTGCATGATGAAATGTCATCTGATCATTCGCCTTTGCTCCCTTACCGACCCATATCATCAAACCCGTTGAAGAGTAAAATGTTCGATAGGGAAGAGGAGTTTGAGACTTACTACACTTACCCAACCCCTGCTGCGCCTTGTTTCTTTTTTCAACAATGGGCGCTTCAAAAGCCATTAGTTCTTCCAAAGATTGCGCAGATTTAATGCCTTCAATTGCCTCTAGATAGTATGCGACCTGTTTTTCAGCTTTCTCCACTTCCAGTGTCCAATAGGGAATCCCTATCCGCAGTTTTTTACTTCTCCGAAATAATTTCCCTACATGAACATGAGGTTCCACATTCCTTTCTAAAGAGAAACACACTTCCTTGCCTTCCTGCAACCAATCTGAAACGGTGATGTCGGTCATTCCTTTCTTGATTCGATATAAATTTGATTGGAGCAATGTGGCTTGATGTTGGATTTGTTCCCAATTCAAACTTTCTGTAAGGTGGGTTCTGGCTTTTTCTAGATATTTTTTCGATCGTTTTAATGAGCGAGAAAACGACTTCAGAGGGGTTCGTCTTTGCCTTTCAAATTCGGTGTTCAAACTATTCGACGAGTTCTTGTCAGGTGTATTCATTGCCTATGATCTTAAGATATAGTCTTCTTGCTTAATAGCCTCAAGAAGGGGAGCGATCCTGTCGGTGGCTTCCCATGTAAACTCTTTCTCAGAACGTCCAAAATGCCCTCCGAATGCTGTCAGACGGTAAATTGGACGTCGCAAGTTAAGCATATTGATGATGCCAGTTGGTGACAACGGAAAAACTAGAGGGACAATATGCTCCAACAATGCTTCTGGTACAGTTCCTGTGCCAAAGGTATCCACCTTGATAGAAATCGGATAGGGCACGCCAATTGCATAAGAAACCTGCACCTCACATCGTCGGGCTAGTTTTGCAGCCACAATATTTTTTGCAGCATAACGGGCAGCATAGCTTGCGGACCGATCCACTTTTGTGGGATCTTTCCCTGAAAAGGCTCCTCCGCCGTGCCTCCCCATTCCGCCATATGTGTCGACAATAATTTTTCGTCCGGTTAGCCCGCAGTCTCCGAAAGGTCCTCCAATGGCAAAACGCCCTGTAGGATTGATGTAGAACAGGGTATTTTTATCAATGAACGATGCTGGAGCAACGCGTCGAACCAATGCTTGCATATCCCTTGCGATTGTTTCTTGAGAAGTGTCTTCATGATGCTGTGTGGATAAGACAACTGTGTGGATCCGAACAGGAATATGATTTCGGTCGTATTCAATAGTCACTTGCGTTTTTGCATCTGGCCTGAGATAGGGCAATTCGCCAGAGGTGCGAATGCGCTGTAGTTCTCTCACAATGCGATGGGCTAACATGATCGGAAGGGGCATCAATTCAGGAGTTTCATCACAAGCATACCCAAACATGAGCCCTTGATCGCCAGCACCTAGTTCTTTTTCATGATTCGTGTTTTCATCAACGCCCATTGCGATGTCGGGAGACTGTTTATTAACTGCAACGATAATGCCGCAGGAACGGTAGTCAAAACCGAGAGCAGGGTCATCATATCCAATTTCTCGTATCGTATTTCTGGCAATATCCTGATAAGGGATTTGCCCCTTTGTGGTGATTTCGCCAGCTATGACGACCAGACCATGGGCTACAAGGGTTTCGCAAGCAACGCGGGAATAGGGATCTTGTTCTAAACAAGCATCGAGAATGGCATCAGAAATTTGGTCAGCAATTTTGTCTGGATGGCCATTTGCCACAGATTCAGAAGTAAAGAGAAAGTGAGTCATAAGTTTTCCAAGGTTCTTAATTTTTTAACCAAGGACATAATGGACTTAAATGGACATGGACCATAATGGACTGTAATGGACCATAGTGGACAGTAATGGACAGTATTGTATCTTCTAAAATAGTCCATTTTCCATTACAGTCCATTATGGTCCATTACAGTCCATTTTGGTCCATGTCCATTTAAGTCCATTATGTCCATTATGACTGTGCTACGAGCGATGCCAGGGGTTGCATTTGAGCAATCGGCACGCAGTCAGCCAACATCCTTGCCAAAAGCCGTGTTTTCGAAATGCCTCGCAGGCATAATGAGAACAGGACGGGGTAAAACGGCAGCAATTTCCTACAAAGGGGCTAATACACAGTTGATACAGACGTATACACCAAATGGCAACAAATTTCATATAATACGCAACACATCGCTTAATAAAGTGATCGTGACTTCAATGACGATTAACCAGATAATCGTCCACTCAAGACGGCTAGAATGTTGGTGGTTCAATTCCGATCCAAGCATTTCAAACAGTTCGTGGAGCACTGCCAAACGTTGATTCAGAACATGCCCTCTTTTTTCAATATCGAGATAATTGGCAGTCATTCGGTAAAGAGGTTCAAGCTCTGGATAGTCCCAGAAGAGCTCAGGACTATCTAAAATGTTAACGTGAAGGTTAATCGAACTGCGTTCTAGAAAAAGCTCACCCATTTTGCGCCGGATTTCGCTGCGCGAGAGTGAGATCCTTCCCTCCCGAGCGAGGCGCTCAGGAATGTGCTGCATGTTATTCATTGTCTTTTGAATAGTGGTTTCAAAAGAACTTAACTTGACCGACTGAGCGATGCCGTGGGAAATTGCCAGTTTTGTCAAGACATCGTGATTTGGCAAGACGATTTCATCATCGACAATTTTTGCGGCGGAATCATAGACAAAAGTGAATTCATCAGTTTCGATTTCATCATAACGTTGGTTTTCAAAATGGGAAATTTCTTCTAGGAATTGGCGTAAGGAGTCTTTGCAGCAGTTCCAGCAAACAATCGCACCATAGGGGAAAAAAAAGAGGTCGGTAGAGCCCTCTTCGTAAGGAACTTCTAAGTGGATGACATCGCGATATAGGGAAACTTTGTAGCGTCCACGGAGGGAGTCGTAAAAGGGCTTAATCTGATAAGATGTAGCGGTACAATATGCTATGCACTCCATAATAACTCAAGGTATTAAATAATGACAAAATTGGCAATAAATTAGTGTGATGAGAATGCGGAAGAGGGGACTTGAACCCCTACGAGGAGAACCTCACTACCACCTCAAGGTAGCGCGTATACCATTCCGCCACTTCCGCAAAGAGATGAGAATGTAGATGGTAGCGTGGCTTGTCGTATATTTGCAAGGAGAAACGGTCATCTAGAGATCTTTTTAGAAATCTGAGGCCGATAAAATCCCTTATCAACAACTTCTAAAAGACGCAGTGCCGAATGACTCGGGACGCGGGTTCCCGATTCCCAAGATTGAACTGTTTTAATGCTAACATTTAAGATCTTTGCAAAAATCCCTTGAGAGTAATGTCCTGTTTCCCTGATGCGTCTTACATCTTTGGCTTTATATTCAAATGGGGGCTCAGGAATTTCAATAAGTTCACTTTTTAGGGTGATTTTTCCCTCTGTATATGCTAAAGCTTCCTCAAGCCCTTTTTTCAATCCTCTAAACAATTTACTCATGTTTAACGCTCCTTACTATACTTCTTTTCATAAACTTACTATACTACTTGGTAGGGTGAATGTCAATGTGTTTGCTATACACCAGGCTTTCAGCCTGAGAATCAACTCTGGACGTACCTAGGGCGATGCCCTAGGCTTTTATACGTCAGGCCGTTGGCCTGATGAAAAGAACCGTCACACGCGCAGACAAGACCGCTCAAGAGTCATTGCAAGGGCAAATCGCGCGCGGGGACGGTTCTCGCATAAGGGCATGCTTTTAACACAGGCCACATCAAAAGCCTTTTGTTTTCATAGACTGGCCTGTGTTAAAAGTATGCCCTTATGCAGAACTGTCCCATGCGCGAAGAGGACGACACAGACTTAATCCTCTCTCCTATCTCTCTGCTTTCTCTGTACTCTGTGGTAAAATCTTCAGATCTTGCGCCTTAGCTTGATGGCTATGCAAATGCGGCGACAGGAGCTAGGAGTTGACAAGAATCAGCATGTGTCTGATGCTAAGAGCCATGTTTCAGGAAGAACTCACTTACATTGCCATAGACAAAATCACCGTAAACCCCTTCCAGCCACGCCGCAATTTCATCCAATCTGATCTCGAAGAACTCGCCTCCTCCATTTTAGCCGTTGGTCTCATACATCCACCTCTCGTCAGACCTATGGGCGATCACTACGAACTCGTCTCAGGCGAACGACGCTTTCGCGCAGCACAACTCGCCGGATTGAAGTCGATCCCCGTTGTCATACGCAACCAAAGCGATCACATTTCCGCTCAAGCTGCCCTCATAGAAAATATCCAGCGAGTCGATCTTAACCCGATCGATATTGCCAAAGCCCTTCGCTCACTACTGGAACAAGGTCATCTCAACCAAGAAGAGCTCGCAAAACGAATTGGTAAAAAAAGATCAACTGTTGCCAACTATTTGCGTCTCCTGACTCTTCCTCAGTCCATTCAAGACAATGTTTCGGCGGGACATATCTCAATGGGGCATGCTAAAGCCATTCTTTCCATCGAAGGAGCTGAAAGACAGTGCTCTCTAAATGACCTCATTATCAAAAACGAATTAACCGTTCGCGAAGCAGAAGAAACTGCCCAGCGAATGATGTGCAAACACCCCGTTGCGCAGCGCCATGCCATTGCCCCGACTCCCCCGGTTGATTGCCACCTCGCTGCTGTCGCTTCACAAATTCAACAAAAATTAGGGACAAAAGTGAATATTCAAGGGAAGGACAATCATGGTGTTATACATATAGAATACTATGATTTGGATGATTTAGAACGATTAATGACTATTTTAGGGATCGAATTAAATTAATTTTTGATATACTAGTAATTAGGTAGGATGTTGTTCATGCCTTTGTTTTGTGCCGGCCCTCCGGGACGGGGTTATTGGTTGGCGCTTTCCCAGGCTTCGCTTACCCCTCCGGGGAGCTTCAGCCTGGGCTAATACGTGTACAGGCCCTCCGGGCTGTCCGCAACGGCATTTGTTGCGCTAACCACCCGGCAGTTACAACTATAGCCAACAACACACGCCGCAAACAGCCCGGAGAGCCTGTAAACGTACAGGCCCTTCGGGCTGTCCGCAACGGCATTTGTTGCGCTAACCGCCCGGCGGTTGCAATTATAGCCAACAACACACGTCGCAAACAGCCCGGAGAGCCTGTAAACGTACAGGCCCTCCGGGCTGTCCGCAACGGCATTTGTTGCGCTAACCACCCGGCAGTTACAACTATAGCCAACAACACACGCCGCAAACAGCCCGGAGGGCCTGTAAACGTAATAGCCCAGGCTGAAGCTCCCCGGAGGGGTAAGCGAAGCCTGGGAAAGCGCCAACCAAAAACCCCGTCCCGGAGGGCCGGCGCAAAGATTAGAGTAGATACCGAAAATTTTAGGTTAAATTATGGCTGTTACCATTGATAAGTTAGATATAAGCGTGTACAACCTCTATGCGATGCGTACGCGCATGATTGAGCAAATGAATGACGAGCTGCGTTTGACGCAGGCTACAAGCATTCCAGCTCAAACTCAATACACAAGCACCGTCGCCCAATTATCTGAAATGGATCTGCTTTTAGGAATGATCCCGTACACTACTCCGTGGGCTTATTTTTTTCCTCCAAAGAATTTCAAAGCACGTCGGCGATCCCCTTTTTCATTTTCGCGGGTAGTTTCCAGTTTGAAGTCGACAGAAGAGGGTGGGGAAGAGTATAATTCCCTCTTTGCTGTTCCATGCGAAACAGATGAAGAAAAGAAAGAGCGCGCAACAATTGCAACGTGCTTTAAGGAAGTTTCAAAATTGAATAATTGGTTAGGGTTTATCGTAGGTCGTATTGGACAATTCTTGCAAGGCTAGAGCATGAGTAAAATAAATTGGCAAGAAGCCCTGAAATGGGATGAAGAACAAGTAGAAGATCTCAGATATACAGGGTTTGCTTACATTCGACAAGGGAAGTACGATGTCGCTCTCCCCATCTTTGAAGCACTTTGCATTCTTGATCCTGAAAACGCCTACGATCCTCAAACTCTAGGTGCCCTTTATCTACAACTCGGCAATGCAAACAAAGCTCTCAAATCATTTGATAAAGCCCTAAAACTCAACGCAGATCATGCTCCCACCTTGCTTAACCTAGCCAAGGCCTTTTTCATGTTGGGAAAGAAGGAAGAAGGACTCAAATTAGCTAATATTCTAAGAAATGAAAAAGACTTAATTATCTCTAATGCCGCAAATGCTTTATTATTAGCTTATAGCTAAAGTTATATAAAATAGTACTTGCATAAAATTCCGTTTTCTTATACGATTGTCTTTAAAAAACGGAGTTTTTATGTCAGTTTCTATATGTAAATCACTTGAAAATGGTTATGATGCAATTGCAGGTTTGTGCTACGCAGCAAATGAAGGTGTAAAGACGGGATGCGCAAAAATAGGTCTTCCGCCAGACACAGTAAATAAAGCTGTTATAAGTTTTGTTGCCTCGTGTGTTCTTGCAGCTCTTGTTTCTGCTATATCAGTTGGGGCTTTTGTTCCAATGTTCATTTTAACTGCTGGTGTCGTTGCTGCAATGGCATCTACACTATTTGCCGTTTCTGTTGGCATTATCAGAAAGGCTGCAAACAAGACCGACATTAAGGTATGGCAGCATATCCTTCTTGCAACAGCCGTGCTAATCGGCACGTCATTTCTAGTGGCAACTTTTATGCCATATCGCGTCGATATTCTCATTACGATTGCATATGTCTTCGCATCAGTCTTAGTGACTCGCTTAATATCTGGTGATGGTTTTCAATTTTCGAGTCGTGTACCCCTGAATAAAAGTGTCATCTATTTGATCTAAATTTCCTAGATCTATACATTACGAAATTAACGCGATGTGCGAATTTTTTTGAGTTCGCACATCGCGTTTATTTTGCTTCTAGGAGGATTGATGACGTCTACATCTGCTTTTAAAAATCCCGTCTCCATACAATACATCTATCCTTTTGGAACACATGCGCCACCACCTCCACTGGATAAAGCATTGCTAGGCGGAAAAGGGAACGGCCTTGCAGAAATGGCTTCTCTCCAACTCCCAATTCCACCTGGCTTTATTATCACAACCGAAGCTTGCAACAGCTATCGTCACGCCCATCGACAGTTTCCCAACCATCTCGAACAAGACATTTCTGAAGCCTTAAAACAGCTCGAACAGCATATGGGAATCCTCTTTGGTAATGACTCCTATCCCCTTCTTGTCTCCGTCCGTTCTGGAGCCCGCGTTTCTATGCCTGGAATGATGGACACCGTTCTAAATTTAGGCTTAAACGACCAATCAGTCATTGGTTTTGCTGAAAAAACTAAAAATGAACATTTGGCTTATGACAGCTATCGTCGTTTTATCATGATGTATTCGAATATCGTGCATCATGTGGACCGCAGCCATTTTGTGAAGGCATTTGACGTGATCAAAAAGCGGGATCAAGCATCCTCTGATGCCAGTGTCAGCGTGGCTGGACTCAAGCAAGTTTGCCTTCTTTTTAAGCAAATTCATGAACAACATGTCGGAGAGCCCTTTCCACAAAATCCACGGGAGCAATTGTTTTCCGCAATTAAGGCAGTATTTAACAGCTGGGATAGCGAAAGGGCCACTCTTTACAGACAAATAAATCATATTCCAGATGATTGGGGAACCGCTGTCATTGTACAGACGATGGTCTTTGGCAATAAAAACGAACTCTCAGCAACAGGAGTAGGTTTTAGTCGCGACCCAGCTACGGGACACAATCATTTCTATGGAGAATTTCTTCCAAATGCTCAAGGGGAGGAAGTAGTTGCCGGAATTCGGACTCCCCACCCCATTAATAAACAACAAAAAGAGATCATGCATTCTCAGCTGATAAGCCTCGAGGAGCTGATGCCGGAAACCTATCGTCAGCTGCATGACATTGTGAGAAAGCTCGAAACCCACTATCACGACATGCAAGACATTGAATTTACCATCGACGATGGCAAGTTGTATATGCTGCAAACTCGGACAGGCAAGCGGACTGGCTTTGCTGCTGTGAAAGTAGCCGTAGAAATGCTCGAAGCAGGATTAATCGATAAAAAAACAGCCTTAAAACGAGTCCATCCTGAGCAACTCATCCAGTTGCTTGCCCCTGTTTTTGATGTGAAGGAAAAAGCCAAAGCACAACCCTCCCTCGCTGCCATAGGTCTTAATGCAGGTCCAGGAGCCGCCTGCGGCATCCTTGTGCTATCAAAAGAAAAAGCCATTGAGACGAAGCACAAAGGTCAACCCTGTATTTTGGTTAGAGAAGAAACTAATCCAGATGACTTTCCAGGCATGGCAGCAGCCGATGGCATTCTCACATTGCGCGGAGGCAGCACCAGTCATGCAGCAGTCGTCGCCAGAGGAATGGGGAAACCGTGCGTTGTTGGCTGCGGAGCCCTAACAATTAATCCCGCACTGAAAACAGTATCCACACTACAACAAGCCAAAAAACTCTCTCTAAAAGAAGGCGATTGGATTTCAATCGATGGTTCCACAGGAGAAGTTTATTTTTGCAAGTTGCATGCCAGCCCCTCAGAAATTGTGCAAGTACTTCTACATAAAGGAAAATGCCCCTCCGAAAGCCCCTTATTTCAACAATATCAAAAAATTATGGAACTCGCCGATAGTTTTCGCAAACTTAAAGTAAGAACAAATGCCGACACAGCTGCTGATTGCCATGCAGCCCGTTTTTTTGGAGCTGAGGGAATAGGTCTGTGTCGCACCGAACACATGTTTTTTGAAGAAAAACGGCTCAACGATGTGCGTTGCCTCCTCTTTAGCCAAGAACCTAAAGAACGGCAACGTGCGATCGATCAGTTGTTGCCTCATCAGAAAAAAGATTTCGTGGAAATTTTCAGAGTAATGGATGGTCTTCCGGTCACAATTCGCCTTTTAGATCCCCCCTTACATGAATTCATGCCCCATACCGAAGATGAGATCAAAGCATTAGCAACGGTCATGAAAGTACCCGTGCAGCATCTGATGCAAATTTCAGCTTCAATAGAAGAGCAAAATCCGATGTTAGGGCATCGAGGCTGTCGTTTGGGGATCACTTACCCCGAGCTAACACAAATGCAAACCAGAGCCATTTTAGAAGCAGCCATCGAGGTCAAAAAAGAGGGAATCGAGGTTTTCCCTGAAATAATGGTTCCGTTGGTAGCCATCGATAAAGAATTCCAACATCAGAAAATGATTGTGGATAACACCGCACAACAGATATTCAAAGAAAAGGGAATGACTATTCCGTACAGCGTTGGTACCATGATTGAACTTCCAAGGGCTGCATTGATAGCGCACAAAATAGCTCAAGATGCTGAGTTTTTTAGCTTTGGAACCAATGACCTCACACAAACGACATTTGGCATAAGCAGAGATGATAGTGCAAAGTTTGTTCCAACATATGTAGAAGGAGTGCCAAATCCATTAGATCCACACGAGCGTATGCAATTACTGCCAGATGATCCCTTTCAAGTTATCGATAGAGAAGGGGTCGGGCAATTGATGCAAGTGGCCCTCGAGCGAGGTAAACGGACAAGGCCTACGTTAAAATGTGGAATTTGTGGAGAGCATGGAGGAGATCCGAGCTCGGTGATGTTTTGCCATGAGCTAGGTTTGGACTATGTTTCATGCTCGCCGTATCGTGTGCCGATTGCTCGCTTGGCCGCCGCCCACGCTGCATTAAACTCTTAAGAAAAATTAAACGCAAAGACGCAGAGGGAATTATAAGTCATTAAAGCTTAATTTTGGGTAACAGTTCAGATACCCCTTCACTATATGTCAGGCCTTCAGCCTGAGATGTTGTGTGCCAAACCTAGGGCGTTGCCCTAGGCTTTTATAAACCAGGCTTTCAGCCTGAGCATAGTTCTCAGGGCAACGCCCTGAAATATAAAAGCCTAGGGCAACGCCCTAGGTTTGGCACATAAATATCTCAGGCTGAAGGCCTGACATATAGTGAAGAGGTTATCTGAACTGTTACCATTTTGGGCAAAGATAAACCAATAGCTATCTTTGCGTCTTCGCGTCTTTGCGTTTAATTTTTTTTAGAAGTTGTATTCCTTAGCTTAATAGTGTTATTCGAGATAAAAGGGATTGTTGATTATGACATTAGATCCATTTGAAAATGATGCAGAACAAGAATCAGAAGAAGAGGAATTCGAACGCCCTCTAGAATGCTCCGAATGCAAACGGTCCATTGCTGTTCACTACACCGAAATTGTAGGCAAAAATATCTCCCACGTCTATATGTGCAGCGAATGCCCCATTTTAAGACACCGTCTGCACGGGACTCCTCATATTGAAAACATGGAAAGTCAAACAGGAATAGGAACAGGATTGGCCTGCGGAAACTGCGGCACCACCCTCGATGCTATCCGTCTCGGAACACCCCTTGGATGCAATGTCTGCTATGAAGTCTTCGATGCCGTTCTCCTCTCAGAAATGGTCGCAGCACGTAAAATCCCCCCACGCATTACCAACGGCACTAAGAAGAATGCGACACTCCATCGAGGTCGCTCCCCAGGCGAGATACAAGAAATCAGCCCCTCACTGCGCCTGCTGGCATTGAATGAAGCCCTGAATGAAATGTTGAAAACTGAAGACTATGAACAAGCCGCTTGGTTGAGAGATCAGATAAAAGCATTGACCGAGAAAAAAGGGGAAGTGACTAATGAGCAATAACAAAACAAATCCAAATGGATCAGATCCCATTCTATGTCAAAAAAAGCCTTGGGATAGCAATGACAACAGCGTCTGGTTGGCTTCGACGATTAGTTTGTTGCGCAATGTCGAGAAATTCAAGTTTCCTGCTAAATTGGAGAAAGGACGTCAACAGCAGCTCATTGCACTTGCAAGCAAAGAACTCCTGTCGGGCAACCTCTTAAAAGACCCTAAACTACATTCCGTAGAACAGATTAGTCCGATTCATAAACAGTTTTTGGTGGAACACTTTCTTAGCACTCTTAATTTCCAACAAGCACACTCTGGAGAAGCTTTTATTTTAGAAGAATCTGGCTTGCTACTCGCTACCTTGAACATCCACGACCACATTCGCCTTCATCTCATCGATTGCAAAGGTGAGCTCGAAACCAGTTGGAGCAAACTCGTAGAGATAGAAACAGGCCTTGGCAAATATGTGACCTACTCGTTTTCTCCAAAATATGGATTTCTTACCTCCGATTTTAATCAGTGTGGAACAGGTTTGATAATATCCGTGTTTTTACAAGTTCCAGGACTCATACACACCGATAGGCTCGACGATGTACTGGAAAGCGTGATCGATGAGTCTCTGGTTGTTTCGGGCATTCAGGGGAATCCCACCGAGATCATAGGCGATGTGCTTGTCGTCCAAAATAATTATACCCTCGGGGTATCTGAGGAGAATATCATTTCTAGTTTGCGTTCATTGACAACCAAGATTATGCTCGAAGAAAACAGCGCAAAACATAAGATTCTGCATGAAGGCGATCCTGAAATAAAAGATAGAGTCAGCCGCGCATTTGGAATCTTGATCCATTCTTACCAAATTGATGCCATTGAAGCCTTGAATGCCATCGGACTCCTTAAACTTGGTGTGGAATTGAAATGGTTGACAGGCCTCAGCGTGCGTGATGTAAATAAGCTGTTTTTTAATTGCCGCCGTGCGCATCTGTTGCAGCAATTTGATGCGGAGCCAAAGCAAGAAGAGATCGGCCATAAGCGTGCAGAATACATCCACAAAGTCCTCAAAGACGTCCACTTGACAATTTAAATTAAACGCAAAGAAAGGACAAGGGACGTAAAGGACATAAGGGACATAAAGGACAAGGGACGTAAAGGACAATTATACCGTTTGTCCCTTATGTCCTTGTCCTTTATGTCCCTTATGTCCTTTACGTCCCTTGTCCTTTCTTTGTTATTGTTTTGGAAAGGGTGATGCATAAAAAAGCCGTTGGAATCAACACTGTCGGAGCAAGTTATCAAATCGATCACCTTGCCCCTCTCTGCATCCTAATGAATATCCCCCTGCTGTTTCTCGATGAAACAGACTTCATCTGTGCAAAAAAATATTATCCCAAATTGAAAGCCGAACGAATCGACTACGAAGACTTCAACCCAGAATTTCTTATTTCCAATTATGACGTTTTGTTCATGTCAGAAATGTGGAATCGACATGACTTTCAGAAGATTTATAAACCATTTGAAAAAGAATATCAGAAAAAGCTAAGACATGTTTTCTGCCCTCACGGCTTCTCCGACAAGGGTTTTTATTTTAAATCCTGTGGCGATGAAGATATCGTGCTGATCTATGGTCAAAACATGATTGACCTATTAAAACATTACAATGTGTTGAAGGATTTGAATGCCTACGCAATCGTCGGCAACTATAGATATCGCTATTACAAAAAAAATCGCGCCTTTTATGAGAGAGTGGTTTCTGAGGAGGTATGGAGCTATTTTAAGGAACAGAAATCGACTATTCTGTATGCTCCCACATGGCGAGACCAGGAAGAATCGTCCACTTTTTTTGATGTTGTAACTCATTTAATCGAACAACTCCCGGAGAAATATAATTTACTTGTGAAGCTTCATCCCAATATTGAGAGGGATAATCCAATAGAATTTTACAAAATTCTGGGAACCTATGAAAACCGAGGCGATGTTCTGTTTTTGAAGGATTTTCCCCCTGTCTTCCCCCTGCTTTCTGGATGCGACATGTACATTGGAGATATGTCCTCAATAGGATATGATTTCTTAGCTTTTGATAGGCCGATGTTTTTTTTAAATAAGGGAAATCGCGACACGCAAAATGATCGGAATACATATCTATTTCGATGTGGAACCGAAGTGATGCCGCAGCAATTTCCCGAGATATACAATGTGATTGATAAGGCTTTGAAAGAAGATAAGAAGCGCTTTTCGAAAGTAAGGAAAGATGTCTTTAAATATACGTTCGCAGACGTTAAATCTGATAGAGAATTGCGAAATCAGATTGCATCTCTATATTAAGACCTGAAAGATCGAAGTTTCATAACCCATAAAAGATTCCACATACAGCCCGGAGGGCCTGTTCACATAATAGCCCAGGCTGAAGCTCCCCGGAGGGGTGAGCGAAGCCTGGGTAAACCACCAGCAAATAATACCGTCCCGGAGGGCCGGCACAACACAATTATCAATTGTTCACAATTCTCATTGGTTCTTCAGTCGTTGTCGCTATCTAATTTATCAACTATGCCTAGATCGGGTCTTCGACATTGTCTAGATCGTCCTGCGCACGAGTAACAGCAATTTCTAATTCCTTGATTTTCCTTTTTTGCCTTACATTAGGTGTTCGATATGTATTTTGATAATCTGCTAACGCTTTATTCGCTTGTTCTAACTTTTTCCTGGCCTCCTCTTCTATAGCACCTGTGGTTTTTTCAGGTGCCATTGAAATCCCTTCGCCCTCACCCGTTAGTTTCCTGACAGGCTTTGCTTTACGGAAGCATTTGAAGGAGATACCACCGGCAACACATGCTGCAGCCCCGCCAGCCGCCAAACCAATCGCAAGGCTAGTTGTAAGGGGAATAGCAAAAGCACAAAATGGAATCACAAATGCCACTGCACCGACTGCAACCCCGAATAATATACAAAGTCCCACTTTTTTAATTTTTTTACAGTTTTCTGCGCTCACATTAAATATGGGCAGACAACAGTCAGGAACACATTCGTCCCAATTCTTTTGACAAACTCCACGAACCATCTTAACACCTCACTAATTATAATATGATTATTTATTAAACTATATCATACTAAAATAATGATTTAATTGCAAATAAAACTTTTACTTTTATTTTAAAACTTTTAATTCGGAAGAATTGGGGGTGAACGCCTTTCGCGCGGGAACGGTTCTGGGGAGCAACGAATGGACAGAATATGCGAGAATTTTTGCGTTTTCATTCCCCCATTTCCGGGTCCATTTAATGACGATATTCTCATTTTTGCTCTTTCTTATCTCTTTTTGTAGCCCACACCTAAGGTTTTCGCGAGCCTGCGAGCGAAAACCGCAGGTGTGGGAACAGATGAAAATCAGAAATTAACCAGGGACTGGTTCTTCTTTTTTGCTCTTTTTAATCACATGTTTGGTTAAAAAA
>Ga0207056_1063_pt1 | contig 20059 bp, 18 predicted proteins | sample Alteio_BWMinCont_58_FD_153289 | JGI IMG/M metagenome (GOLD analysis project Ga0207056, IMG submission 153289) | Enriched cells from forest soil in Barre Woods Harvard Forest LTER site, Petersham, Massachusetts, United States -... | ecosystem: Environmental > Terrestrial > Soil > Temperate forest >... | reverse complement strand
AAAAAAATGCGCGAATCGTGGGTGTAAGGGCAGCTCTTCGCCCACAGTTGCTGGCATGTCCTGTGACACACCAGCTGATCCATAACTGATCCGTGTTCACGTTGGGGTGACGAGCACGGATTCGACGATTTGTTGGGCCTGCTGGCAAGACTCCTGCGAAGGAAGATCCCCTCCAAATTTTACCTCTTCAGCCCTTTCCAGGAATGTTTTCAGATACCCCCTCCTGACTTCAGCACTAAATATCCATAACTCATTTAGAATCAATGGCATAAATTTTTTGTTTGCCACTACGCTTTTTTGCCTGAATAACTTTATTTGCACGTTGCAAACGTCTCATCCCAAATGCTCGATATATTGCTATTGCGTCAGCAGATGTTGAAGATGGTAACTTGTATCTTTCTCCTGTGATATCATCTTCCAAAAGACCACTCTCCACTCTCCCCAACTCTCCTCGAATCTTTGCTATACTCATCGGCTTATGAAACTCTGATACTTGTTTTTGGGTATATCTAGAGACAGCATATGCAAGATAGCAAATTAAAATATGTGATTCAATCCGCTTGGGCTTAAAGTGATAAATGGGACGCATTGCTAGGGTGTGCTTGTTAATCCGAAAAGACTCTTCGATCACCCAAAGCCCACGATATCTCTCAAGTAGTTGAACAGCACTTGTATTCTTATCATTAGTAATAATTCCATGTAGACCATCCCAACGTGCATCCTCAATGATTTTTTCTTGGTTGAGAACCATTTCCCCTTTGGATACCTCCTCAAAATACTTGAGATAACCTTTGTGAGTTATTAGTTCTTTTTCCTTAACTTTGTGTCCAAGTTTCTTTTGGATACGCGCGAGTAGCTTTTCTCTATCATTTCTATCTTTTTTTGCGCGACTTTCGCTGTAGCTTACAACGAGTCTACGACCATTGTAGTCGTATTCCTGTATTTTCATCCCTTGTCGACAAACTGTTGCCTGGACTTCTGCTCTCCTTGCTAAAATATTTTCCTTCATAACTTTTGAAAGGCTTCTTAGTTTAGCGGCTACAGTATACTTGAAGTTTGCCTGCTCCATTGCTGATAAATTAGCTTCGGACATCATCGCTCTATCAGCAACCACCGTGACATCTTGAATGTTGAGGTGGCGTATCCATTCATTCAGGCTGATAAGAAGGGTCGATACTTCGGCTGTGTTACCTGGGAAGAGATTGTATCCAATGGGTAGGCCTTCTGAGGTGGTCGCGAGAGCCAAAACGACTTGAACTTCCCCTATTTTGTGAGCCTTAGACATGCCAAGATTCCTAAGCTCGTCGGCTATTTGACTTTCGAAATGCAAAGTGGTGACATCAAAAAATAAAATCTCAACCTTTTCATTTTTAATAAAATATTTTGACGTTTCAAATACACGCTGTTTAATCTCCATTTGTTTTGCAGATAGAACATCCATCAGTCGATAAATTTGATCCACAGAAAGAGGTTTAAGGTAGTCTTTGGTCAATAGTTCGGCAGTGTGGCGTTTGCTGCTGGGTTCTGCTATCCGGCAAATGATTATATCTTTCAGTCTTTCATACTCATATGGTTTAAAAAGGTCCCTAAGGTGGATTTTATCAAGCATGGCACCAAAAATATCATGCATACCATCTACAGAACGCGCGATTTCTACCATATTTCCAAGAAGAGCTTCTGGGTAATCATTATTTTTTGATGGTAACATCGGCAGCGCGGTTGCAGTCCTTACTTCTGATTGCGCTAAGCGTATTAGCGCTTGTTTTTGCACTTCAGAATGCGCAACACCCAGGTATTTGATTACCTCCTGGGACACTTTGGATCCGCTCCTCACTGAGCGACACACCATGACTGTCCATTTGTTTTTGGCTTGATTGGGTCGACATCTAATATACATGCTTCTTTTATAATTGAAAGTATGTATATTTTCAACAAATTCTCTCCACTACAAAAATTCATCTAGCAAACATCGTCTAAAATATTATCTGAGGCATCCTCTACATATGCTATTTTGCGGAAGTCAGGAAAAAAATGCGCGAATCGTGGGTGTAAGGGCAGCTCTTCGCCCACAGTTGCTGGCATGTCCTGTGACACACCAGCTGATCCATAACTGATCCGTGTTCACGTTGGGGTGACGAGCACGGATTCGACGATTTGTTGGGCCTGCTGGCAAGACTCCTGCGAAGGAAGATCCCCTCCAAATTTTACCTCTTCAGCCCTTTCCAGGAATGTTTTCAGATACCCCCTTGTTTTCTCATGCATTGAAGGGTGAAGCAACAATTCCTTAATTAACTCCTGTGTCGTCTGAGTTGAAGCATGAATTTTATAACGCTGCTGCAGATATTGTCTGAGAATATTCTCTAACTGCATATAAAATTGATCTCTGCGTATCCTTTTCCGCTCAAGCTTGCGAATTGCCGCCAAAGCCTGTTCACGAGCCTCTTCAGGAGTAATTTCTTTGTGATAATATAGCGGAATCGGTGCCTGTCTTGTTAAGAAAAGGATAAACAAAATCAATGGCACAAAAAGTAAACCAAACCATGGAAAAGATCTCTCGCTCAAAATTTGCTCGTTTCTCTTAGCTTCCAACTCCTCTAAAGATGAACTCGCAATCAGCTTCTGATAATTGCTAGGACTAATTTCTATCGGAAGAGTCGGCGAAAATGACAACAATGACGATTCCTTAAGCTCCATTGAAAGAGGCTCTTCACCAGAAATTTCTACATCAAAAATATTGGAAAATGATTTGATAGTAGGTTCTGAACTGCCTTCGTCAGGAGAAAACATAATCGAAAAAAAACTGACCGGAAATGTCCCCGTCTTTTGAGGCTGCAAGGTGAAAACTAGGCTGTGATTGTATAGCCCCTCATGCTCCGTTTTTTGCTCTTCGACAGAAATGAGATCAAAAGGTTGTTCTTTTAAAATTGAATGAGAAAGAAGGTTTGCTAATAGTGTCTCTGAATCAATGTGATAACCTTTCGGATACTTTAGAGAAAGTTTAATCTCTAAAGTGTCTTTCAATCGCAGTTTAGATGTAGGAAGGACTATTTGTACGTTAAATCCCTTCGCAGGAGTTACCTCCCATGCTGTTTCAGCAAAAATCTCAAATGAAATAACAAGCAAAAAGATCCAGGAAAATCTCATCGACGCCGCTCTCCTCGGATTTTAAAGAACTTGCGCAACACATTAACGTAGGATTTATCTGTTCGAATATCAATTAAATCAGCCCCGATTTTATTCATCATTTTTCTCAAATTATCAAGCCGCTGTGATTGCGTGGAGGCGATTTTAGATGCATCTACAATGCGTTTCTCACCTGTTTCAAGATCTTGGAATTCAGCTAATCCAAGATTGGGCATAGTGTATTCAGTAGAATCTGTCACGGCTACAGCAATTAAGTCATGTTTTGCTGCTGTGAGAGCCATCTGTCGCTGGCACTCGGGAAAGAAAAAATCTGAAATCAAAAAACAAATTCCCGCACGTATCTGGAGGTTGCCTAAAAAATGAAGGGCGTTTTTTAGGTCGCTGCCTTGGTGTTGCGGCTCAAATACTAGTAATTCCCTAATGATATGTAAAACATGGCGCGTCCCTTTGCCAGGAGGTATATATTTCTCTACATGGTCTGAAAATAACAGTAGGCCCACCTTATCATTGTTTTTGATAGCCGAAAAAGCAAGGACGGCACCAATCTTCGTGATCAGCGTACTTTTTAAACCATACTGCCCACCAAATCGCGTAGAAGCTGAAACATCTACTACCAAAATCACACTCAGATCCCACTCTTCTCGATAGTTTTTAACATAGGGACGCCCCATCCGTGCTGTCACATTCCAGTCGATATTGCGTATTTCATCCCCTGCTTGATACTCTCGAACCTCTTCAAACTCCATCCCTTTGCCTTTAAAAGCCGAACGATATACACCCGCAAAAATATCCTTAGCCAAATGGGTGCTCACAATCTGAATGCGTCTAATTTGCTTGAAAAGCTCTGCGGAAAGTACAGTCATTTCTTTTCTCTATGGCACTGGAACAGTGTTTAATATGGTCTCAATGATATCATCTGGTGAGACATTTTCTGCCTCAGCTTCATAGGACCGACGCAGCCGATGCCTCAATACATCGTGTGCTATCTTCTTGATATCATGCGGCGTCACAAATGCCCTTCCTGCCATAAAAGCATGCGCCTTTCCAGCAATCTTCAAGGCTATGCTTGCCCTGGGAGAGGCCCCAAACATAAGTAGTCCTTCAATATTTACACCAAACTTTTTGGGATAGCGGGAAGCAAAAACTATATTCAAGATGTAATCAATCACCTTGTCATCGATATAGATGCTATTCACCACAGAACGGGCCTCAAGAATATCTGCAACCCCCAAAACAGGTTGTACTGAAGGCTTTTCCCCTAGCGTTCCCATGCGGCTAAGGATCTCTTTTTCTTCCTCCTGAGAAGGATAATCAATTTTGACTTTTAGCATGAAACGATCTGTTTGAGCTTCTGGAAGGGGATAAGTGCCCTCTTGCTCGATAGGATTTTGTGTAGCTAATACGAAGTAAGGTAGGCTTGTTGTAAAGGTCTGACCACTGATTGTAATTTGTCTTTCTTGCATCACTTCAAGCAGAGCCGACTGCACTTTCGCCGGTGCTCTGTTAATTTCATCAGCTAACAAAACATTGGTAAAAATGGGCCCTTTATTGATTGTGAACGAACTTTCTTTCGGATTATATATGGAAGTTCCTATCAAGTCGGCAGGAAGTAAGTCCGGCGTGAACTGAATCCGCTTATAGTCGCATTGAATGACTTTGGCAAGGGTAGTAATCGCCAGAGTTTTTGCAAGCCCTGGCACACCTTCAAGCAGCACATGTCCATCAGCCAACAGAGCCATTAGCAGGCTGTCGACCATTCCAGATTGCCCTACAATGACCTTATTAATTTCCTGTTTGGCAAGGGTAATCTTGCTATTGGCTTTTTGAACTGCTTTGGCAATTTCGTCAAGTTCCATACACGCTAATCCTTGTTTGTGAGAAGGTCCCTATACACAAGTAACATACTACATCAATATTTTCCATGTTTGACAAATAATTAAACGCAAAGACGCAAAGTTGCGAAGACGCAAAGAAAAAAAGACAATGGACTGTAATCGACCATAATAGACGATCTATTACTGTCCATTGTCTTTTTTTCTTTGCGTCTTCGCAACTTTGCGTCTTTGCGTTTAGTTTTTTTTCTAAGACCGTTGCTTGTCTAGCCTGATGCGCATACCAAAAGTTCTTGACAAGCAATGATTTCACCCTCACTATTAGCACATTGGAGCAATATTATGAGAATTTTGGGAGCTTGGAATGCTATCGCATCAACATAGCACGGAGGAACCTCTTTGGGTTTATCCAAAAGATGAACCACAATGGAAGGACACAATTGTCAAAGAATTCAAAATCCATCCTGTCACCGCCCAAATTCTCGTTTCCCGCGGATTCACCTCTCTCGATGCCATTCACCACTATCTCTATGCAAAACTCCCAGATCTCCATGACCCCTTCCTCCTAGCTGAAATGCCCCAAGCTGTCGACAGAATTTGCCGCGCCATTGCCAATTCAGAAACAATATTAGTCTATGGCGATAACGACGTCGATGGAATGACCGGCACCGCCCTTCTCACGGAATTCTTTCAAGATCTTGGAGCTAACGTCCTGTTTTTTGTCTCAAATCGAGGAACTCATCGCGAATATCTCGTCGTAGAAGCTCTCGAATATGCTCTACAGAATCAGTGCAAACTGCTCATCACCGTAGACTGCGGCATCACTGCTGCTGCAGAAATTGCTACGGTCGTCGAAGCAAAAATCGATGTCATCATCACCGATCACCATGAACCCACCGGCCCTATTCCCCACTGCGTTGCCACCCTCAACCCAAAGCTCCAAAACAACCCCTATCCAAACCGCGATCTCACCGGAGTCGGAGTTGCATTCAAATTAGCACACGGCGTTACAAATCAACTTGTCGAAGAGGGCAAGATCACTGCTAAAAAAATCGATCTCAAACGCTATCTCGATCTAGTAGCTTTAGGGACTGTTGCCGATATGGGAGCTCTAATCGGAGAAAATCGGATCCTCGTCCGCTATGGGCTCAAGCAGTTGAGAAAGACAAAACGAATCGGATTAACCAAACTCGTTTCAGTTTGCGATGTCGATCTCAATGAATTGACAACGTTTACAATCGCCTCTAAAATTGCTCCTCGACTCAATAGCCTCGGCAGAATCGATGAACCTCAAAAAGGGGTTCAGCTTCTCCTTGCCCGCAATTCAGTCACTGCCGAAAAGTTAGCCATCGAATTGGACCTCAATAACATCGAAAGACAACGGATCGAAAGGACCATTTCAGTCGATGTCGATAATATCATCAGCGCACATCCAGAAATTTTGTGCTATAAAGCCATCGTCATGAACTCAGATAAATGGCATCCAGGCGTCATTGCCATTCTCTCCACACGCTTTGCAAAGCATTACAACCGCCCCACTGTCATGATCTCAGTCGAAAATGGAGTCGGCAAAGGCTCACTCCGTTCAATCCCGGAATTTCCCCTGCTCGAAGTCTTAAAAGAATGCTCCGATCTTCTTATCAATTATGGAGGCCACGACTTTGCAGCAGGCCTGACCATCAAAGAACAAAATATTGAAGAATTTAAAAAACGATTTATCCAAATTTCCCATGATCGTTTAACCGACAATGATGTTCAAACAAAACTATACTTGGATGCAGAGATCCATTTCCACGAACTGACCTTTGACTTCATGGAATCGCTTCGCCTCTTTGAACCTTATGGAAACGAAAACCCACAGCCAATTTTGTATAGCGATGCAAAACAAGCATGGCCTCCAAAAGTGATTTCAAAAACACATCTGAAACTCTATCTGGAACAAGGAGATCGACTCCTCGAAGGGGTCGCTTTTGGTCAAGCACGTCAAAGTCCCTTTTTGCGTAAAAAAGATCTCGTTTTACGCGTTGCCTTTACGCCGCAAATAAACAACTTCCAAGGACCTAGCATACAATTGCTGATCCGCAATTTCAAAATTATCCCCGCTGAACCCATTCAAGGACCTATACTGGGTTCACAAAATTCCTCAATTAATCCATGAATGATAATCCTGCTGAAGTAACCGGACATATCACGAACTTAGCCTTCGGTGGTTTGGGAATCCTTCGCCACGAGGGAATGGTCATTTTTGTCCCTTTCACTGCCGTTGGAGATAAGGTCCGATGCAGAATTGTGGAACAGAAAAAAAATTATGCCCGTGGAGAATTGCTGGAATTGATCGAAGCATCTCTCGATCGCGTTAAGCCAGTCTGTCCCTATTTTGGCAAATGTGGAGGATGCCAACTCCAGCACATTTCTTATGACTCTCAATTGAAACATAAGCAAGAGATCGTTAAGGAAGCCCTTAACCGCATCGGAAAGCTCCCAAATGTAGAAGTGAAACCTGTCATCCCATCTGCTCTTCAATGGTCCTACCGCCGACATATTACTTTTAACATTCGCTCAAATGGAAAAAAGTTGGAAACGGGTTACATTGGGATTGATGATCACACGATTCTTCCTGTTTCATGTTGTCCCATATTTGTAGACCCTGAGAATCCCGTTTTAATACAAATTCAGGAAGTGATAAAACAATTTGACAATGAACAGCAGAATGACGGTAGGGTCTCTATTTGGACAGTTTCTGAAAATCAATTTGTAATGAGCTTTCAATTGAAAGTGCAGCCTAAAAATGGGGAGGTTGTGCTTGCAAATGCAATGAAGAATTTTGGATGGGCCGGAGCGATTATGACAACTCCAGAACAAACAATTTCATTGGGCTTATCCTCTCCCACGTGTGATGTTGAAGGACTGACTTTTGGCTTTTCTCACGACGCCTTTTTGCAAGTCAATCCCGAACAAAGCAACAACATTTATCGCGCTTTAAAAGAGGTGGGAAGGGGAACGCAAAAGATTTTGGATTTATATTGCGGAATTGGAATCTCTTCGATCCTATTCGCAAAACAAGGGGCTTCAGTAATAGGTGTGGAGGGGAATCCGACGGCAATTAAACTTGCCAAAGAGAATGCGGAACGAAGTCATGTCAAAAACATCAAATTTAAAACTGCAGATGTCAAAAAAGTCATTGTGGGACTTCTGAAAGAGCAAAAAGCTGATTTTGTAATTGTGAATCCTCCTCGAGCTGGTCTTGATAGGAGCGTTGTTGAAGCCCTGCTGGCGAATCCTCCGAAGAAGCTTGTCTATATTTCCTGCATGCCCAGCACGCTGGCGCGCGATTTGGCGTTGCTGTGCGAAGTGCGGTATCGAGTTGTGTCTTGTCAGCCTTACGACATGTTTCCACAAACGGGACACGTCGAGACACTCGTGTGCATGAATAATAAGTATTGATAGATTTTTAAGAGTTAAATGCGGATAATCACCAGATAAATTTTTACTTATTATGCAATAGGAGACCATATGACAAAATTGAATTGTTTTCAAAAAAACTTATTATCTGCCCCCGACTGCTCCCAATACCTCTGCAAAACTTTACAGAAAACAGCCACCGGTAATTACTGCAGCTCGAAATGCTATGGAATGTATGCTGTCATTCTCGCAACCTTTAGTGCCCCCTTATATGTGCTAAAAGGCATTGGAGAGTTTGTTTCTAATGTTGCTGAATTGAAAATTGGTAAAGGCATCGTTGCGCTTGGTACAAATACATGGGATGCCCTTAAATGCATTTTCATTGCTGCTGCTTTGATTGTTTGCATTGTCGCCAGCATCTTTATTCCGTGTGCCCTAAACGGCTTCAGACAAGAACCTGCACCTAGAAAACCATCCTATGAGGACATTGAAGGACTGTTGAAACACAAAAAAATGGACTATGAAGTATTGGAGGGAAGATGCGAAACAGCACAAGATACCATTAAAACACAAAGAAAGGACTTCCAAGAACAACTCTCAAACACAACTCAAGCACTTGAAACAGAAAAAAAACTGCACAGAGAAGAACTCGCCAAACAAGAACGACAATTTAAAGAAAAAGAATCTCAAATGGCAAAGGAAGCATATAACTTTCTCGAGAAGAACAAGGCATTAACAGAAGCTAGTGAAAATACGCGAAGGAAACTCTTAGCCAGAATTTCCAAAAACATGACAACAATTGATGAACTTGAAAGAAGAGTTGCAGAGTTATCAGGAGAAGGAATTGTAAAATCCGAAGCCGCGAGTTCATCAAGTAGTTCGACTTCAAGCTCAAAGCCACATATCTCTGCACAACGCGCCCCAAAAACTCCAAACCGTTCCCGCATAGTAAGATCTCATTCTTTGTCTGTGATTGGAACTCCAAACTTTTTGAGAACTGCTCAAGATTTTCTAGCGGATACCGAAGATGATAGAAAATCACGAGTGGCCACAAGTGGCATAGACCCAGCACTAGTTATGCCATCAATGGCAGCACCAACAACCACCACAGCTGCAGAGCCAACATCAGCGCCCACAGTGCCGACAACTAGAAAACCGATTCCGACGGCGACACCACCTTTGCCACCAATGTGATGAGCCTCAGAGAAAGACAAAGGACATAAGGATGTAATGGACAAATTGGACAATGGACGTAATGGACATGGACGGTAATGGACCATAATGGACTGTAATGGACCATAATGGACGGTACAGCATCGTCCATTACGGTCCATTACAGTCCACTATGGTCCATTACCGTCCATGTCCATTACGTCCATTCACACACACGGACATATTGCACATGCTGATCATGTACACAACCTGAAAAATACAGCATAATTAATATTTGATAAAGAAAGTGCTTTATTATAGATCAAAAGATGTTTATAAAAGAGTGTGACGAATTATGGAATGATTGCGTATGCAGTGCACGAATCTGAAAATATAAAAGAATAAGATGTAGGATACCGATGAAAAAAAAGATGCCTCGCATAAATCGCAAGAGGCTCTCACAAGAACTGTGATACTGTGATTCGGAGTAGGTGTATCCTTGCTCCTGTCGCCGCATTCGCGGCTCAAAATGGTAATTGGATCTACCCCATGCTGACGCATGGGGCTACATGCTGCCACCGCATTCGCGGTTGTTTCGGCCGCAAAAACCGCGAATGCGGTGGCAGCATGTAGCCCCATGCGTCAGCATGGGGTAGATCCAATTACCATTTCGAGCCGCGAATGCGGCGACAGGAGCAAGGATGTACCTACTCCGAATCACAGCGCAAGAAATATTAATTAAAGGCTAACTAGGAGTTTTATATGTCATGGTGTTCAAGTTTAATAACGATCCCTCAAGATGCTCCAAAAACACTTAACCTCGTTTCGGATGCTGCTAGAATTGCAAAAGATAAATCCTGCTGTAAAATGTATTTTATTCCAAAGTTTTATGTTGGAGCAGCAATCATCCTCAATACATTCAACGCCCCTCTCTATGTTATTAAGGGAGCTACTGAATTTGTATCTCGCTTTAGCAATATCAATAGCAAAGAAGCCATTGAAGCCTTTAAAGCCCTTGGACGCAACTTATGGAATGCTGTCAAAAGCGTTATTATCGTCGTCGTTCTAATCATATTCCTTGTCATCAGCATCTTCTGGGGCAGAATTTTCCAATACTGGCCAGAAACAGTAATCAAAAAATCAGAACTCGAAGTGGCTCAAGAAGTAGCCGTGAAGGCAAAAGAAGCTGCTGCTGCGGCAGAAGCAAGAGCCGCTGCTGCTGCAACTGCAAAAATACATCATAAGAAAAAGCCCCAAACGGATACAGGCACAACAATTATACATCCTGAGGAGCTTACTCCAGAGCAACTTGCAGAGCAACTTGAAAAAACGCAACATGAACTTGAAAAGATGATCACCAGGTACAATGCTGCAACTGCGGCCTACGGGGATATGTCTGGGCAACTAGAGACTATTAAGATCGAGTTGGAATCGACAAAAACCAGAAATCAAGAGCTGCAAAAAGAGCAAACGCAAAAAACTGTTGGAAAGACCTCCCAACTCGAGACAGAACTTTTTGCACAAAAATTGAAACATGAAACCTTAGAACGTGAACATTCCACATTGCGTTTAGAATTTGAAAGGCAAAAAACGACATTTGAGCCTCTTCTTAAAACTGAATTAACTGCTGCAGTCTCTCTTAGTACAAATATAGCACGAATAAAAGACATCACAAAACTTGCAGAAACTGCTGCAGCCTTTATCGAATCTGAAAAAAAATCAAAAGTAGATGTATCATCTGAAGGAGAACAAAAAGCGAAAACTGATAAAGCTACTGCAATCGATAACAAATTAAGGAGCGCAAGGAAGGTTGGAGACCTGTTAGATCACTTGCAACTAGAAATCGTTTTACGTGAATTTATTAAGATAAAGCAACAACAGGTGTTACCTTCATCCACGTCCACCCCTACACGCCCAACAACCAGTTCCAGACTTCCAGTCCCCACTACAGGCACACCTTCGAAGCTTGTTTTTGGATCACCAGATATAAGAGCTGTGTCGCCAACTAGAACTGGCCCAAGCCCCTCTCCAACGCCAGCTCTAACACCGATTCCTACAGCACACATCACAGCCGCATCCCCACCACCACACTCTCCACCAACAACACCGGTAGCTCCTCCAGTCAAACCAGCACCTACTACTCATCCTACTCACACACCGACACCAGCAGCAACTCCAGCATCAACACCAGCGAAAACGACACCAGCAGCGACTACCACACCCACAGCTACTACAGCAGCGACTACGACAACAACCACACCGGCAACAGCTGCAGCGACACCAACACCAGCAAAAACACAACCACAAGCAGCGGCAACGACGAATACCTCACCGCCAGCGAAAACAGTATAACCAAATCCATAAGAGGTGATGCAATAGCGGGAGAACACAAGTAAAGGCCCTCGGCAGTAATGGACATGGACAGTAATGGACCATAATGGACTGTAATGGACATTAATGGACATTAATGGACAAGGGACGTAAGGGACTTTAAGGGACAAAGGACATAAAGTACAAAGGACACCTGTTGCGGCTGTCCTTTACGTCCTTTGTCCCTTAAAGTCCCTTACGTCCCTTATGTCCTTTAGGTCCCTTGTCCCTTATGTCCCTTCGCCTGACACATGGGGGGTGTTCATGACTAAAATGTCGTCCTTTCAGGCATTTGATCACCCTTCCAACTCTAACTAAAAATGTTTGACAATCTACGCACAACCTCATATTCTTTTCCTTCACGTCACGAGGAACACGTCTATGTCATTGTTTGACTCCATACAATTACTGCCTGAAGATCCTATCATGCATCTTCCGCAGCTCTTTGCCGCTGAGAAAAATCCAAACAAGGTCAACCTTGGCATAGGTTCCTACAAAGATTCCCATGGACAACCCCTCGTATTTGGCGCTGTTCGTGAAGCCGAGAAAATTCTATTACAAAATCAACCTAATAAAGAATACCCACCCATCGAAGGCAATCAGCAATTTATCGACGCCACACTAAAACTTATATTTTCAGAAGAACTTCTCAAATCCATTTCAAATACACTATTTGCTCAACAGACCGTTGGAGGAACCTGCGCCTTACGCGTTGCAGGGGAATTCTTAGCGCATTATGGCGCCCGTGAAATCTATTTGCCTTCTCCCACATGGCCTAACCACAACCTCATCTTTCAGTATGCTTATTTGAACCCCAAAAGCTACCCGTACTACAATTCAGCGATCCATGCAATCGAGTTCGATTCTCTCCTTCAATCCCTTGACAAAATGAAGGAACGCAGTGTCGTTCTCTTGCAAGCCTCGTGCCATAACCCTACAGGGGTCGATCTTTCATCGTTCCAATGGGAGCAATTATCAATAATAATTAAGAAGAAAAGGCTGATCCCTCTATTTGATTTTGCTTACCAGGGCTTTGGAGAAGGGATTGAACAAGATGCATTGGCTGTAAGGCTCTTTGCACAAGAGCAACATGAGATGTTTGTTGCCTATTCTTTTGCTAAAAATTTCGGCCTATACGGAGAACGTGTGGGTCTTTTGGCTGTCATAGCCAAAACTCCTGAAGCGCGAAACAAAATGAGAAGCCATCTAAAGCAGTTAGCTCGCAGCAACTATTCTGTTCCTCCTTTGCATGGTGCGCGGATTGTATCCACCATTTTGCATTCAGAAGTACTCACACAGCACTGGAGGGAGGAACTTTCAGCTGTATGCAATCGGATCAAAGAAATGAGGGAAGCCCTTGTCACTGGATTAATGGCAGCAGGCGTAAAAAAAGATATGAACTATTTGAAGAAACAAATAGGGATGTTTTCATTCACCGATTTAGCACCAGCTCAAGTACAATATTTGCGAGAACAGTATGGGATTTATTTAGCAGGAAATGGTCGAGCAAATATAGCAGGACTCAATCACGAAAACCTTCAATATGTCATCACAGCTCTTGCTGACGTGATCCAAGTTGCTAGTCGCATAAATGCTTAAATGGGGCCCCTGCCCCATTTAAGCATTTACGCGACTAGCAAGTAAAATAACGCTAATCTAATAGCTTCTGCACAGTAACCTAAGGACGGTGCAAGGCTATCATGCTTACTGTTTTTACTTGCTAGTCGTGCATAGATTTGAAATGGGGCAGGGGCCCCATTTCAAATCTTTGCATGACTAGCAACTTGAGTAATTATGCCAAGCCGCATCCCTAAATCTTTTATCGTTCTATTTGCAGCCATCCTGATTTTGCTGAGTTTGCCAAAACAAACCTCTGAAAATATGCGAGGAATGACAGTTGCCACTTTAGCTCCCGCTTGGGAAACTTTGGTGCACCTCAGGCAATCTGTTATGGGGTGGTTTGGCTACGGCAAGGACACCGATCGACGCAGCCTTCATATCCAAAAGCTGGAAATTGAAAATCACCAACTGGCGTCAGAAATTATGCGTTTACAGCATCTCTTGCTGCATGAAAAGCACTTGGATAGGCAACTTGCACAATTGCCTCCTTCAAAATCTCTTAAACAGCTTAAGCAACACCACCAAAAGATATTACTGCAACGAATGGCATTTCAATTAAAAGCCATGCCTGCTGAGGTTATTTTCCGTTCTCCATCGTCATGGAGTGGTTCCATGTGGCTAAATGTAGGCCATGCCAATAACACTGCAGCAGGATATGAAATTGTATCAAAAAATAGCCCAGTGCTCGTAGGAACCTCTGTAGTGGGTGTTGTAGATTATGTCGGCGCACATCAATGCCGCGTCAGACTCATTACAGATTCAGCGCTTTGTCCTTCTGTGCGCGTTGTCAGAGGGGATCTTCAGAGAAATTTGCTGCGAGAAAATGTGATATCCCTCTTAGATAAACTGGAATCAAGTGATGAATTTGCAGATAAAGACGAGAAAGAAAGATTGCTAGAGAAGTTGTGGCGACTTGAACTGAAAGAGGGGCAAGGGGAAGAAGCAACGTGGCATTTGGCAAAAGGAGAGCTGCACGGAGGCAGCCAACCTCTTTGGAGATCCCTTGGCAACCACCTAAAGGGTGTTGGCTTCAATTATGATTTTGACGACGAAGAGGGGGCCGCACGCGATTTACGCTCGGGACTTCTGAATCAAAGCTCTAGAGATGGAATTTCAGTTCCTATTCTGCAAGTGCATGATTTATTAGTGACTACAGGAATGGATGGAGTGTTTCCAGCGGGTTTGTATGTAGCAGAGGTGACGAAGATTGAAACGTTGCGAGAGGGGGATTATTATTACGAGTTAGAAGCGAAGCCGACAGCGGGGAATTTGCACGAGCTTTCAACAGTATTTGTGATACCCGCTTTGGGCTATGATTCTTCGGATCAACCTAGTACACTGTAAAAACAAAGCTTTATTCCCAGGTACAAAATGGCCATAAAAGATAAACAGATCGACGCATATATTGAAAAGGCACAACCATTTGCACAACCCATCTTAAAGCACATCAGAAAGTTAGTACATAAAGCCTGCCCTGATGTTGAAGAGTCGATGAAATGGAGCTTCCCACATTTCGGCTACAAAGGGATGATGTGTGGCATGGCCTCATTTCAACAACATTGTGCTTTTGGTTTTTGGAAAGGGGCCATCATGAAAGACCCCCATAAAGTGATGGATAAGGCTCGCGAAGATGCCATGGGACATTTTGGACGCCTGACAAGTCTCCAAGAGATGCCTTCAGATGAAATCATTATTGACTACATCAAGGAAGCCATGCAGCTTAACGAAGAAGGGGTTAAAGTTCCTAAAAAGAAGGTTATCAAAAACAAAGATTTAGAAATTCCTGAGTACTTCATGAATGCTCTCAAAAAGAATAAGGAAGCGTTTAATATTTTTGAGAAGTTTTCTTACAGCAAGAAAAAAGAATATGTGGAATGGATCGTTGAAGCCAAACAAGAAACGACCAGAAATAAAAGGCTCGCCACAGCCATAGAATGGATTAGCGATGGCAAAAGCAAAAATTGGAAATACGAATAAAAAAAGTGGAGCAAATATGTCATTAGGAGTCGTTCTAGTCACAGGGGCATCACATGGAATTGGATTAGCAACAGCCGAACACCTTGCCAATAACGGATACAAAGTTTATGCCACTTGTAGAGACCCCTTAAAGGCTGATCATTTGCAAAAACTTTCTAAGAGAATTGCAAATATCTCTATTCTCCCTCTAGATGTCACTTCTGAAGAATCCGTAGATAAAGCCATTTCAGAAATATTTGAAAAGGAAGGAACAATTGACGTAGTTGTCAACAATGCGGGTTTCGGAATTTATGGCCCTACTGAAGTGCATACGATCGAGGAATCGCATAAGATTCTGGACACCAATTTCTTGGGGGTGCTACGGGTAAACCAAGCCGTTGTCCCCATCATGAGGGAACAGCGTCGAGGACGAATTATCAATATCGGAAGCATTGCTGGGTCCGTTCCATCAAAGAATCTGGCAATATACTCCGCAAGCAAGGCCGCCCTCGCATCCATAACCGCTAATGATGCCCACCATTTGGCTAAATGGAACATAAAAGTGTGCCTTGTACAAGCTGGCGCCGTTACGACTAGTTTTGAATTTCGGACTCCATCTGGGTCACACTTTCCAAAGACTAAGAACCCATATAGCGAAGTTTTAGCTCACAACAGAAAAGAGTGGAAACAAAAAATGGATGGCGGACAGCCTCCATCAGAAGTTGCAAAAGTCATTTTGAAAGCAATTCAATCACCCGAGCCAGATCTTTGGTATCAAACCAGTGAAGTTGTCGAGAACGCAATGAGTGGCCAGTACAAAGATTTGACTGGCAAGAGCCAAATTCCCAAGTCAACGATTCCAATATTGGCAAAATTGTAGCACTTCCTTATCGCTATCTCCATCAGAGTCGATACTCCTTTACTCATTTACTCATATTTGCTATAATTAAATTAAAAGGTGGGCAGTATGAAACAGTCAAAACAGCCTAAAGACACAATAAGACTAAACTTTGAATTTCCTCTAAGTGAGTATCCCTATCTTAAAATGGTATGTGCCAAAAAAAGCCTATCTCTTCGTGACTTTGCTACACATGTCCTTTTACGAGCAATTGAAGAAGTTGAAGATGAAATGCTAGCTCAAAAGGCTAATGATCGTTTAGAAAGCATGCAACCCGAAGATTTAATTTCCTGGGACGAGGCCAAAAAGATAGCTGGATGGAATGATGAAAAAGTATAAGTTGCTTTATGATAAGCGATACTTGAAAGCTCTCGAAAAGATTCCACATCATCTTCGAGGAAAAGTCTCAGAAAAAGTCGAAAATCTTGCAACTAATCCTCGGCCAGAAGGATATACAAAGCTTAATGGTTCCAAAAAAACACCTCTCTATCGTATTCGCTCTGGAGATTATAGAGTTGTGTACACCATTCAAGATCATGAGCTTATAGTTATTGTCATCGAGCTGGGACATCGAAGAGAAATTTATCAGAATCTATTTCTATAGTGTGATGGCTGTGGGCTTACATAAAGCCCACAACTTGACGAAAGACAAAGCCAACTCTAATCGACTACTACAATACCAATTGTAGCACGATGAGCAGGGGGGTTATCCAGCCATTGTTTCAAAGCATCGCTGCATAGCGTTGCTTCATAGTAATCAAAGCATAGTTCATAAATTCCCTTTTCGACTGGCGCATTAAAAGAAAAGGAAGCCTTCCCTTTTTTGTTCCAGACTCCAAGAGAATGTGTAATACAACTTTGGGCATCCTGTTTGCGCAACCCAACTATAATGTGATGAAACTCCCAAGAATCGAGCTTGTCGGCATCAATCTTGTATTTAAGGGTACCTTCGATCTTCTCTGCAGGCTTACAAAACACTAATCTGCCTGCATGCGCAATATCCAATTTACTGATCGTAATTGGCCCGTAGGTCACCTCTTCAGCAACTAATCCAATCCATGGACAGGATTTGATAATTTCGGTGATTTTATCTCCTGGTGATTCTACGGCTGCTATTGGTACAGCTAACGCACATGCGAATAGTGTAGCACAGCAGAATAGTAGGTTTTGAAGTTTGAAATTAGATAAGATTGTCATAGGGTCTCCTTCATTGTTAGATTGAAAAAGTTCCTAAACATTAAAAGCATCCGCTTCATTTAGCGAGTGCATCATCAACCATACAGCTTTTCCACAAAGCTGTCTAGCGTCAATCAAATATTCACTCATCGCCGAATGTGAAAGCATAAGCACTCACTCCCTGGGGAATTTTTAACGACAACTGATGCCTTCCATATGTTGTGTCAACAATGTCGTATTTGCGATCGCCATCCATAACAATTTCTTGCACCAATTTTCCGTCAAGATAGACTTGAATGGGCTGCTTGCTACTGCCACCCAACACCAAATAGACTTTCTTTGCTAAGAAATTGTAATCTAAATAGCTATCATCTCCCACAGATGTAATTCGTTCGCCCTCGACTTTCCATTTGCCTTTGAGACCAACCTCGTCGTTGCCTAATGCCCCCTTGTAGCCATATGAGGCTATTTGATTTGGTTTTAAAACGATTTCTGAATGGTAGCTCTTTCCTCGTAAGCTACCTAAATAGGTCTCAGGAGATATGGGACGACTGCTTTTTAAAGGTTCCTCCATTTTGAGAGGGGCCATCCCTAATAATTCGCGTATGGCATTTTCGGTTTCAACATATTTCCCTTCCCCAAAATGGGCCATGCGAAGCTCTCCATTTTTATCGATTAAATAATGCGCAGGCCAATAATGGTTGTGGAACGCCTGCCAAGTCTTATAATCATTATCTTGTGCAACGGGATACTTGATGCCAAGACGGGATACCGCCTCTGCCACATTCTTTGGATCCTTTTCAAACTCGAATTCGGGCGTATGAACACCGATGATGACCAATCCATCATTTTTATAATTGGCATCCCATTTCTCAATATACGGAAGAGTCCTCAAACAATTAATGCAACTGTAAGTCCAAAAATCGATCAAAACAACCTTATCTTTAAGCTGCATAATAGATAATGGTGGAGAGTTGATCCAATTGGTGATTCCTGTAAGCTCAGGAGCCTTTCCAAAGTCAGACAACTGATCAGAAATAATTTTGCCAACGCCTGTCTCTTGTTCTGTTTCGCCACTTAATTTCTCAATTTGTTCCTTAACGATTGGATTATCTTCGATCAGAATCGGAGGAAAAATGCGGGTGATTTGCTGCTGCAAAACCATGTCCCAATGAAACAGAATGGCCACAGCTGTAAGGATCATCAAAACACCAAATGCCTGACGTATTCTTTCAGCATGAATAGATAGAAATCGAGATGACTGAATGATCTTACTGCCTCCATAGGCTATTAGAAACATCGGAAGGCCTGCTCCAATACTGTAAGCAAGGGTAATCAAAACAATAGTGAAATTCACAGATTGAGTAGCTACAAGCGTTGTGATTGCAGCTAAAATCGGTCCAGCACAAGGAGTCCATAATAGTCCTAAAGCTGCCCCAAAAAGGATTCCACCATAGAATCCATTTCCCGAACTTGTGCCTTGAATTTGTTGTCCTGCATTTGCAAGAGGTGATGTGACTTTCGCAAACCAATCAGACAATTTTGGGAAAATCATGACCAAGCCAAATAGAATTAGCATGACGATGGCGACATACCGAAGAAAGTTCGCTGAGAGACCTGTGGCATGCACGATAGCTGTCAGAGAAAGTGTAAAAAATGTAAAGCTTAGAACAAGACCAATTATAATGCCAAGAGGACGCAATTTTCCTTTGATTGTCCCCGCCGATAAAATTGCCGGCAAAATGGGCAATATGCATGGAGATAAAATCGTGAATATGCCAGCTAGAAATGCAAAAACAAGTAAAAGAAACATGTGAAAGCCTTTTTGTAGAGGTTGTTTTCACAATAAAGAGACATCTATTTGCTTTCAACTTAACTTTGTATAATATTAGGAATTGCATTGCTCATACTTGGCATCGGTTCTGCGTATTTGGGAGGGGTTCTAGTTGTCGGAGGGGCTCTAGTTGTTGCCCTAGGGGCCTATTCCATCCATAAAATTAAAACAAAAATGCCTCCAGAACTGCAGGCTTTTTTTCAAAATCCAGATAAGAGGCCTTACCGACCCGCAGCACTCGACCGGCGGTTAGCAGACCTTCTAGAACACATCAGGTAGCGTCAAATCGAGACAATTGCAGAAGAGCCTAATTTGAAAGAGTCGCCCTTTCAGGGCTTCCTCAGCCTGGATGTATGCAGCTACTTTTGCCTGGCGCCTCTACAATCATCTCATTTTTTCCTCTTTTTTCTCTCCTTTTGTAGCCCATACCTAAGGTTTCGCGAGCCTGCGAGCGAAACCGCAGGTATGGGAATCACGAAAACCGCACCTCAACCAGGGACTGGTTCTTCATTTTTCTCTTTTTCTCAATCTGTGATAAGAAAGAGGAAAAAAAGAAGAACCAGGTCCCTGGTTAATATCTGAGTTTCATCGGTTCCCACACCTGCGGTTTCGCTCGCAGGCTCGCGAAACCTGGGTGTGGGCTGCAAAATGAGAATAAAAAGAAAATAAAACGAC
>Ga0207056_1065_pt1 | contig 20104 bp, 25 predicted proteins | sample Alteio_BWMinCont_58_FD_153289 | JGI IMG/M metagenome (GOLD analysis project Ga0207056, IMG submission 153289) | Enriched cells from forest soil in Barre Woods Harvard Forest LTER site, Petersham, Massachusetts, United States -... | ecosystem: Environmental > Terrestrial > Soil > Temperate forest >... | reverse complement strand
TCAATAATCAATAGCGTTCCAATAAAGAATCGTGGTTGCATAGACGGTTTACTTTCAAGTGCAAAAGCATTATCACTTAATGAATATTGCTCAGTAAGGGCGATGGGATGCCAGTTTTTCCAATTTTTTAAATCTATTGCTTTAACTGAAGATAAAGAAGAAATGGTTTCCCAGTCTAGTATAGGAACGAACTGTGGAGTATTTTTAAGAGAATGCAGATTAACAGGATACGCCGCATCAATTAAAGCATCTAACGAAACGTTAAAATAATCAGCTATTAGTTTTAATGTAGATAGGCGAGGATCGGTTGTTTCGCCCAAAGCTAGTCTTCTTATAGTCATCAATGGAATATCCAACGCTTTTGCAACATCATGTTCATTTACATTCCGTTCAATTAATAACTTTCGTAAATTTTCAGCCAAATTTTGAATTTGGGATTTGTTTATTTTAAGAACAGATATTGGTTTCATTTGAATATTCTACCTAACAATAATGTATTTGTGTATAAAATATTTACTTATTAAAATTTTTATTATTTTCAAGTCAATTACAAATATTTTTTTAATAAATTGTCAAATTTATTTAAAAAATGACTTGCCTTTATAACAACATTGATATAATTTAACAATGTTGTTATATCATAATGATACAACAATTCTCTGTATCATTAATACCCAAAAGAATAACAAGGTTCATTTTGGGGAAATAAGTTATCAAATTAAGTGAGCTAACTAAGTTACAGCTTAGTTAGCTCGGAGATGGGGCAGATCATTACTGTGGTACGGTTCCCCGTGCAATACGTTACTAAATTGTGCGCGAATTGTCCACGAACTTTGTTACAAGGACAAGGGATATGAAGTTAAAGCGTACTGATGTATTTAATTTATCAGTGCAGGAGGATTTATGACCCAGACCTCTTGCATTTCCCACCCAGCAAATAACCGTCGCTTACAAATACACGAATGGCAAGTGCTAGCCTGTGATGGTGACGTTTGTGCAGCGGGGGTTTTGTCGCACATTGAATGCCTTCATAACGAAAAACAGGGTATAGATAAACAGCATAAGCAGGACAATGATATTGCTGAATTGCACAATAAATCACGACAATTTGATGAAGATATACCACTACGCATCAAGCTTCCTGAATTGCGTAAGGCTATATTTGGATTAGGCGCAGAAAAAAAACTTTCCGATGTATTAAACAAAATCGCTTTAAAAAGTTTTATTAGCTTTGAAGACCCAGAGGAGAGATTAGACCGAACAAAATATGTCCGGTTTCACCCTGAAAACTGTAATGCTTGGATTCGAGATAATTATAACAATGATGGTTCTTTGATCAATCATCCTTGCAAAATCAGTCCGATTCGGCCAAAAGGCAGAGTCGATTCCGCCAAAAAGGAGAATCGATTCGGCGAAAAAGGAGAATCGATTCTGCCAAAAGGGAGAATCGGAAAATCAAGGTAACCGACAAACTGATTCTGCGCTGCAAGTTGTTGATAATTTCGATAATGCCAAAAGGGAGAGTCGATTCGGTGAAAAGGCAGAGTCGATTCTGCCAAAAGGCCGTTTAATTAATAATAATAATATAATTAATAATAATATAAATAATAATAAATTAGATTGTAAAAATTTAATACAACCAAACTTAGAAACAAGCGATGGCAAAAACATCACTGCTGATCACGAGTCAGTTTCAGAAATTATTGATGCCATTGGCAAGCAAGGATTCCCCCTCCAAAACATAAACTCGCCTGGTGGTATCCCTATCTTGACAGACTTAGTCGCAAGAGGTGCTGATGTCGATATGTTCATCAAAGCTCATACGATTTCCGTACGCGCAACTAAGGGCAGAAAATTTAATTTAACCTACCTTGCAAAAGCAGTGGACAGTTTGCTGGATAAATCAAATGACCATTCAGCAAAAAATTATTCTTATCCAACTAATGAAAATCTGAAAACATCTGTGCATAACACAAATGAATATGTGTATGAAGAAAACCTAGAAAATGCAAGATCATGGGCAGGAGATTTAATATGATGCACGTCAGTCAATCAGTACCAAAATTATCATGTAAGTTTGATCGATATGCAAAACCAGCAACAATTGAAGACCTTGACAGATGGGCTGCTGAATCTATGTTAAAAATACAAGAAGCAACACAGTCTCAATTAAATAAAAAAATTGAGAATATTCCGCCTCGATTCAGAAATAAAACATTTGCAGATTTTAAAATAGAAAATGAAGGTCAAGAAAAAGTTAAAAAAATTGCAATGCGATATGTTGAGACGTTTCAAGATAGGCTGGAAAATGGCACGTCAATTGTTTTACAAGACTGTTCACGCACAGGAACTTTATTGTCGCTTATCATGCACCAAGCTTTAATCCGTGCTGGTTTTAATTCAAGATATGAGTCCTCTTTAGAATTCATAAAATTACTATTAGAAATCAAATTCAAATCCCAAAGTTACTTTGATGCAGAACTGAAAGCATTAAATCAATATCATTTTTTTATCATAGATGGAATAACAGAATCAATTACCAAGGACGGTAAACCTTCCGAAATTGAAAGAAAACTTTTATGCAAGATTATTAACGAACGATATGAAAATAACCTTTGTACGTTAGTGATTACTCATAGAGATAAAAAAGAGTTTATAAATAGATTAGGTGAGACGCTTTATACGCAATTATCTGAAAAAGGCATTAACTTAATATTGAGCTAAGAAATCTTACTTGGAAGCCTTATTGCATTAAATCAAGTTAAAAGGAGTCACATATGTTAAATCGCACTAAAAAAATTTTGTTAAATAAGGATTATGATTTTGCAAGCCCATTTGATAAGGATGGTGGTTACAATTTTATAATAATTGCATCACCTGGCAAGGGTAAATCTTTTTTCGCTTCAGACATATTTGATGAAATGCTCGGTGATAAAAAACGAGACACATCTTAGATTGAGCGAATTAATGAAATTAAATCGAGTCAATTGAAGATATGGTTGGAAAGTGGAAGATAAAAGTTGGTGATGAGATATGAATGCAAAAATAAATAATAAAAACAATTTAATAATTTGGCTGGTGCTAATAACATCTTGCTTATCAAGCTGTTCTATGCCTGCATCAGAAAAAATACAGAATAAAGCATTCATATTTTCAAAGCCCCCATATAGATGTTTTGAACAAATACATGGTAGTGCCTTTTATCCTTCCGCTTATTACACATACAGCAGAACGAAAATTCCGCATAGATCACCAGCTCTAAGAAATAAAAATTTCTCGTGCAGTAAAAAAATAAATCATATTGGAAAAGTTTATTCTTCGGAAATCAATTCTATTAACCAAGGAGATAAAAATGCAACAAATTATAAAGAAGATTAATGCGAGTATTTGGTCGGTTGTATCTTCAACCAAATCTCAATTCATTTTACGAGTCCTGTTAATGACATCGCTCATTTTTATTTGGCGGCAGGCATTTGCAGGTGATGATCCATTAGAAGGAACCGATAAGAGTCTGATTGCCACATTAGGTTCAAATGGGACAGGTAGAAAATTTATTTATTTAGTGGAAGGGGTCGTCGCCATTGCAACGTATATCAAAACGAAAAATGTACTGATGTTTAGTGGTGTAGTCGCTATCGCTATTTTCTTGAATATTTTATTCCAAGTCGCAGGAGTGACTGCCTAATGGATAAATATACCATCCCCCAACATCTTGATACCCCATTTAAGATTATCTTATGGACATGGGACGAAGTGGCGGCTTTTAGCATTCCGTTTTTTATCTTGTTTATTATGTTCAATGCGCCATTGACAGGTGTTGGGTCAGGTATCTTACTTATTGTGCTCTTAAAAAAATTAAAAGGGGAAGAAGGCCATTATTTTATTGCCCATCTTGTTTATTGGCACTTGCCGCCATTTGTAAAGTATCGGGCAACGCCACCTTCTTACATACGAGAAATTTTAGGATAGGCCATGAAATATTTATTACAACAAACTCGCTTACAACATTTAATTCAGCATCGCAATGGCTACCTGTTGTTGGCAAGTGGTTCAATATTACTCAATGTTCTTCTTGTTATTCTCGTATTTTCCATGATGGGACGTGAGCGTATTGTTCTCGTCCCACCTGAAATACAAAAACCTTTTTGGGTGACATCTAGTAAAGTGTCACCTGAATACTTAACAGAAATGGTCATTTTTCTTAATTCACTTAATTTCAATGTGACACCGAGCAATGCGCAACAACAACATACGGTGTTGTTACGCTATGTTGATCCTGTTTATTATTCATCTGTAAAAACGAAATTAATTGAAATGGAAGATAAATTAAAAAAAGATCATGGCTCACTTTCATTTCAAACTGCACATGTCAAAGTGGACACCAATCAATTAATCGCAGAAGTGACGGGTGATTTGCACTATAGCATTGGTGATATCCAGCTACCACCACAGCGCGTGGTATTCAAATGGGGATTTTATTATTCACAAGGCCGTTTGCGCATTATTACTTTTCCGGAGATAAAACAACATGCGTAAATTTATAATGATCATTTTTTTATTTATAACGTATCTTCCTTTGAGCTTAGCAGTACAACTAAAACCTGTGAAAGACAATGCAAAGGTAGATGCGACCATTTCCTCAACAGAATTATCGCGTATTTTCGTATCAGGAGATCGCATCCAAAGCACGCGTGGTATCAATGGCGCTTATGAATTAATGAAAGATGAGCAACAAGGTTCAATATTTATAAAACCATCAGCGTATTATGCACAACGTGGCTTTAATTTGTTTGTCACCACAGAACAAGGCCATAACTACAATTTATTTTTAACACCAAAAAATATTCCAGCCGAAACCATTGAATTGAAACCTTTGTCCCCCTCACCTCATTTAGCAAATAGATGGGAAAAAAACTTAAGTTATGTGGATACTCTTACGCAGTTAATGACGTTTATGGCAAATGATGCACAGCCAGAAGGCTATGCGGTTGTACGGTTAGGGAAAGTCAAACCAAAAAGATTGCCGAATGGCTTAACGATGGCGCTCACGACACTTTATCGAGGCGGTCATTTGCAAGGTGAAATTTGGCGGCTTAAAAACACGTGTAGAAAAACATTGCACCTTAGACCACGCGATTTTTTTCAAGATAAAGCCCGTGCCATTTCGTTAGAAAATGAAACGCTTAACCTTGGTGATGAAACATCTCTCTATAGGATAGTTGACCATGGTTGATACGACGAACATAAAACAAGTGCTAAAAAAGCAGACGCGTATGGGGATAATCATTGGAATTTTATTCCTGCTTGGCAGTATAGCGATTTATTATTTTACGACTGGTTCCAGTAATCAAAATAAAGATGTCAACAACAAGAAAATTGTGTACGTCAATACATTAGACCAAATTGATACTCAATCCATCGTGCTTGAAAGAACGCAGAAAAAATTACACGATGCTGAAACGAAAACCCAGAAGTTAGAACAAAAAATGGATGAATTATTAACGGGAAAACAAGAAAACAAAACTGGTGATACAGACAATTTAAAAAACCGTCTTAATGAATTAGAAAATAAATTACAAGCACTTTCTGATGAGAAAAATATTGAGCAAGAAAGAAACAATCTTTCAGCGGTGCGTCCTCCAAATTTAGTATCAGACGGCGGTGTCGGTGAGGGAACGTTACGAGAAGATAAATTATCATTAACAGTCGATGAAGCAATAACAAAACTACCTTTAAAAAATCCTGATACTTATGTTCCTTCTGGCACGTTTGTCAAAGCAGTGATTATCGGCGGCGCAGATGCTTCAGCATCGGTTACCACACAAGATAACCCCAAAGTCATGTTGCTGCGTATTATTGAAGAAGGTCGCTTGCCAAACCATAAAAAAAGCCATTTAAAAGGTTGTATGGCAGTTGGAAAAGTCACAGGTGATATTTCATCTGAAAGAGGAAGTGTAAAAATCGAAAGATTAAGCTGTGTTTTTCCCAATAATGAAGTAGTCGATCAACAAGTCGTTGCCATTGTATTTGGGCCAGATGGCAAGGTGGATGTCAGAGGGAACGTCAGGGAAGGTGGTCAACAATATGTTGGGCGTGCCTTCGTTGCTGGCACATTATCAGGACTTTCAGAAGGATTATCACAAGCCTATACCGTTAATTCTATCTCGCCTGAAGGGAATGTTGAGACCGTAAAAGCAGGCAATGTTTTTAAATACGGCGGTGCAAAAGGGGCTAGCAAGGGAATGAATAAACTGGCTGATTATCAAATACGTAAAGCAGAACAATTTCACCCAGTCATTCAATTAACCGCAGGGACAGTGGTAGACATTGTGTTTCAAATGGGATTTTTCTTGGACGGCAAAAACCATGAAGAGAGAGACATAAAAACAGTAGGCACATATTCCTCTGATATGAGCACTAATACACCGACACTTTTTCCAGCACCACCACCTGAAACCCAAAATTTACAAGCACTGCCGTTGTCACAAAAAGCAATTGATCGAATCGAAAAATACAACAAAGAGCTTGGGTTGCGAGTAGAAAGAAATGCAGAGAGGAGAGAGAACCCTTATGAATAAAATGATGATCACACTATTTACAGTGATGTTTCTCACGAGTTGTGCAAGCGTGAATTCAAAATTTGATTGTCCCATGAAGAGAGGTGTGCGCTGTGAAAGTCTTGATGCAGTCAATGCAAAAGTGGACAGGGGTGAAATTGGCCATGACGATGAGTTAAAAAGCCAATCATTTATTAAACGTCCCGCACGCCATGTCGAAGACATTCATGTGTCATCTTATGACCAATTTCGCCAAAGAAAACCACTTCGCTATGGTGAGACTGTGCAGCATATTTGGATTGCACCATTTGAAGATACATCAGGTAATTATCACCAAGAAAATGATGTCTATACGATTGTCAAACCAGGACACTGGATTGGCAATCCTCTTAAAGAAAAATTAATGGAGGAATAACAATGTTTGCAAAATTAGCTGAAAAATTCGCTGAATGGATGGGGGAGAGAACTGAATTTGGTGTGTCAAGTGGCACTGAAGATATTCCCCTGATTGAAGAGAATCTAGATTATCAATCCCTAAATCGGATTCTCCCCTATGACGGCTATGATCCAGATAGTAATATTTTTTATAACAAAAAAAGCCAGGGGTTTGTTTTAGAAACCTATCCCATGCTTGGTGCAAGTGAGGAAAACGTTAATATTTTAACGAGCTTAATCACTGATGTGTTACCACAAGAAGTGGATTTACAATTTATTTTATGGGGATCACCAAAAATCGGTGAGTGGTTAGACCAATTTGAAGAAAGGCGTCGCGGTGGTGGGGAAATTTTTGAATGGCTAGCAAAAAAACGTACGGATTATTTGAAACAAGGCGTATTTAATAGTTTATCAACCAGTGGCAGCTTTCACTTACGGGACTTCCGGCTGTTTGTTGTGGCATCGATTGAAAAAAGTGAAAGAGAAGAAACAAAAAACACCCTCATTACTTTACGCGATGATATGATCAATTCTTTCAAATCAATCAATTTGCCTAGCAAAGTCATTATCGCAGATGAGTTGATTAATATTCTTTCAGATATGCTGCACCCTACGACATCCGTTTACCCAACTAAACACCGTTGGGATCAATACACTTCAATATCACAACAATTAGTTGATCCAGAAAGTTTCATTCGTGTCTATAGTGATAAATTAAGTATAGAGAACAATAATGAAGTTTGGGAAGCGCGTGCACTTTCGGTTAAAGAATACCCTCAAACAGCAGCACAATGGAAAATGACGGATGCGATTGGGCATTTGTTTAATACTTCTTTACAAATTTCGTCACCATTTGTCACCACATTGTCAATTCGACTCATTGATCATGAAAAAGCAGTATTTAAATCACAAATGAAAACGATCAACAAAGAAAAAACCGCACGTTCACCGCTTGCTAAATTTATGCCACGCATTTCAAAAGAACATCACGATTGGGCATTTGTGCAAAGTCGTATCGCAGAAGGCGATAAGCTAGTGCAGACTTATTTTCAAGTCATTGTCTTTGCTAAAGGAAACGAAGGCAATGCAGCAGAGAGGAAAGTACGAGATTTATACCGAGCCAATGGTTGGCGTTTAAAAAAGACTTTATACCTACAATTGCAATCCTATCTTGCCATGCTGCCGATGATGATGACAGAAGGTTTATATAACGACATGAAATTACTAGGCAGATTACATACGATGACTGCTTTTAATGCCATGAATATTGCACCCTTGCAAGGAGAGTGGAAAGGCACAAAAACCGCGAGTCTTTTATTGCCAGGGCGTCGAGGTCAGCTTGCTTTATGGCATCCAATGGATAATGAGGGTGGCAACTATAATATTGCGATCACCGCAGCACCTGGCAAGGGAAAATCAGTATTGGTTTCAGAAATGATTGTTGCGACATTGGGCGCGAAAGGACTGGTCAATGTCATAGACCAAGGACATTCGCAACAAAAGACTTGCAAGCTGCTTCATGGAGAATTCATTGAGTTTAAGCCAGGGTCTCTCATTTGTTTGAATCCTTTTTCCACCATCACCAACCTCAATCAGTCAATTTTAATGCTTAAACCCATCATTGCAAATATGGCAAGACCTTTGCGTGGCGTCACAGAAGAAGAAATGTCCTACATTGAGCAGGCTATTAAAGGGGCGTATGAATGGGAAGGAAATGAGTCCACTATAAAAACAGTTTCCAAGTGGCTCGCAGAACGTCCCTCGGATATTGCCAAAAATCTTTCACATTTACTTTACAGCTATACAGAAGGAACAAATGCGGCCATTTATGAGGGAAAATGTAGTATCGATTTTTCAAATCCTTTCATTGTTTGGGAATTATTACAACTTAAATCGAACAAGGAATTAAGAAGTAATGTATTACAACTTTTGATCTATCAAATTTCTGAGAAAATGTATCAAGGTAACAGAAGTCAGATCAAATCCTGCATCATTGATGAAGCATGGGATTTATTTGATGATGATAATAGTGTGGCCGCAAAATTTATCGAAGCGGGCTATCGCACGGCACGAAAATTCAATGGTAATTTTATTTCGATTGCACATTCAATAGCAGATTTTCATAAAAATCCCATGTCAAGGGCGGCATTTGATTGCTCTGATTATAAAATCATTCTTGGTCAAACCGATGAAGCCATCAACAAACTTAAAGAAGGTAACTTGATGGCATTAGATGGCTATACTGAACGACTCCTTAAATCCCTTCGTATTACTCAGGATTATTCAGAATTTGTGATTAAAAGCCCGGATGGTTTGTCGCTGCATCGATTGGTACTTGATCCTTTTTCACGCATTTTGTTTTCAACGAAAGGCGAGGAATTTGATGCGGTCGAACGTTTGCAAAAAGAGGGTTATTCATTGATCCAAGCGATAGAAATTGTGGCAAGCAAATTTAGTAAAGGAATATCCCATGCTGCATAATTTAAAAATCAAGAAAACTAGAATGATGTTTTACGGGACGGCGTGCTTATTTGGCGCTATGGGTTCATTGCTCGTTTTGTTGATGATGCGCTTTTCACCACCAATCAACCTAGGCACCGTGAATGTGACAGGGATAGTAGATCAATTTATTAGTCAGGAAAGTAAGAAGAATTTAACAAAAGAAAGTCTAGAAAAAGAAGTGAATCAATTTGGTATCAAGCTTGATAAAGAAATAAAAGATTTTTCACAAGAACATCATGTTGTGCTTTTTCTACATGAAGCTGTGATTGCCAATGCGCATGATTATACCGAAGCGATACAAAAGCAAATGTTGGTTCATCAATAATCGAGATAGACAATGGAAAATTATCGACAAAAAAAATTATTAGTGTATTTAGTCTTGGCGATCACTATGATGAGTTTTTATTGTCATAGTGCATTCGCTAAAGACTTAGGTGTGGTAGGTGAAATTTATCCTATTCAAGAAGAAGATTTACTTAACTTCATCTTGCGTCGCATTGCTCACATGCAAAAAAGTGGCGACTGGCAAAAATTACAAAATCAATTTCGGGATCGTGTGCAGCAACATGCTGATCGACCGCGACCTGTGAGCGCCATCCGTAAAGCAGTTGAGACGAGAAGTTGGCAGTATAATCCATCGATTACTGTTCCTTACGATTTGAAAGATGCTAAAGGAAATATATTTGCAAAAGCAGGCACCACAGTTAATCCGCTTAGCTTCATCACGATTCGAAGCACGCTTGTTTTTTTTAACGGTGATGATAAGAACCAAGTGCAGTGGGTCTTATCTTTTAATCAAAAATATCCAAGAAAGACCAAATTAATATTGATCAATGGTTCAGTATCGGAACAAATCAAACGTCTTCATCAGCCCATTTATTTTGATCAGGGAGGGAAATTGACTGCTAAATTTAATATTCAGCATGTGCCTGCAATTGTAGTGCAGGAAAGAGACCACTTAAAAATATCGGAGATTGCTTTATGATGAGCATAAAAAATTTAGATAAGAAAAAAACGTTTTTATTATTAACACTATCAGCAAGTGCTGGCTTTTGGCTACTCATGACCTATTCAAACATGATGATTAGTGTGTTTTTTATTCAACATTTCCCAAAATTCATTACGACTTTAGTTCATGCCTATCAAACGGATTACCCACTATTTAGCTCAACTTTTTATTTGTTGCATGTGTACTTTGGCTTATTGCTGTATGTCGGTATGCCAGTGATTGTTTTTAGTTCGTTTGTGTTAAGCGTGATTTATTTAAAACAGAAAAAATGGGGAGAGGTTCTTTTGCTATCTATTCTACCATTTCTATTTTCAATCACTACCTATGCGTTAGCGGAAGGATGGCTGTTATTCACATGATGATACGCCAAGTAATAGTCATGGTTATATTTTCTTGTCTTTCAATGGTTGCATTTTCTGCGTCCACTTGTAAGGGCAACTTTGTGAATCCTATTACTGATGTGTGCTGGAGTTGTCTTTTTCCACTCACGATTGGTCATATGGAAGTATTTGGCGGCAGTGTGCCTGATACAAAAGAGCATCCCAGCTCACCGATTTGTTTATGTGCGCCAGAAGGAGGCGGTGTCGTGAGACCTGGTATCAGTATGGGATTTTGGGAACCGATGGCAATCACAGATGTGACGCGCACCCCTTTCTGTATGGTTAACCTTGGTGGGTTACAACTGCCATTTGGTTCAGCTTATGCCATGGGTGCGACAGAGACCGCAAACAGCGACCATAACAATAGTTTTTATTACGTCCACTGGTATAAATATCCGTTGCTGTATTGGCTTAATCTCATCGCTGATGGGGTTTGTGTTGAATCAGGCGATTTAGACATCGCTTATCTCACGGAGCTTGATCCTACTTGGAACGATGATGAATGGGGGTTTTTGCAAAATCCAGAAGCTGTTTTATTTGGTAATTTAATTGCACAAGCGGCCTGTGCAGCAGATAGTCTCGCAACCATTGCAGGGCTTCCAATCGATGCTTTATTTTGGTGCGCAGGCGCACAAGGTGGGATGTATCCACTAAGCGGCCATGTGCAAGAACATGTCGGTGGGGTACAAGCAAGCTTACTTTTAACAGAACGCATGGCGTATAAAATGCACCGCGATCTTTTAATTAGGGATAGTGTAGGTGCGGATTTTCCCGCACTTTGCAATTTAAAACGTTATCCTATTATTCCAAAATCACGTTACCGATACCAAATGGTCAATCCTATTCCGACAACAGGATCACACGGCTGTCATCCTTTTGGTGCGACAACGACCACTTGGGAAGCGGGTCATGAGTTTCCATTTAAAGGGGAAGATTTTGGCTATTTGGTATGGCGTCGTAGGGATTGCTGTGCATTTTAATTTATTAATGGGAGTAAAAAGAGATGAATCTCGATGAATATATTAATGAGATGAGTTGGAAAAAAATAATACTCATGATCATGGGTGCTTTTGTAGCTATTAGTTTGCTGCGAGTTATCATGTTCATGACAGTCTTTAAAGAAACACAACATGGTATCGAGAAAACCATTCAACACAAACAAGATTTCCTAGATAACATCCACCAACAATTTCAGGAAGCGGATAAGAGAACAGACAAACTTGTCGATGAAACTTTTAAAAGTGTGCACCAAACCATTAATCGGACTCATCAAAATATACATGATATTCAAAAAAACATGGAGAAAAATCAATCATGAATAAATTCAATATAAATGATGAATTGATATTAAAAAAATATGTACTCGGTATTGCAGGGATTTTATTGTTGCTTTATCTCATAGGGAGTTTTTTTGAAGAAGGCATTATCAAAGCAACCAGCAATTATATTTTATATGGCACGCAAGAAGATCAGGATCGTGCAGATCGCGCCGCACGTGAATATCAAAAAGCTTTTGAACGTATTGAAAACGGGATGAAAAGCATTGCAGATGAAATCAAACAAGGTGCGAAAGAAATAGAAAAAGATACTAAGAGCTTAAAGGAGCGGTTGAAAGAAGATCAAAAATTAATTGAAAAAGCAATAGGTCATCCCATTGAGCCTTTAGATAAGGATTAAAAACAAACATGATGAAGAAACTAATCGCTGTAATTTTTCTATTTGCAACCACATCAGTTTATGCTGAAGAATTGCATCCCTCCAATGTGCTTATCTTTGTGTCTTTCTCCATGCCAAAGACAAGCATAAAAGGATGGATGCAAGAAGCAGAAAAAATACATGCGCCAGTCATTGTGCGAGGACTAGTTGATAATTCATTTAAAGCGACAATTCAGAAAATGAGAGAACTTGTAAAAGATAATCAAGGTGGCGTGCAAATTGATCCCAATTTATTTCGACAATATGGGATTAAAAATGTGCCAGCCGTTGTGGTAAGAAATACAAAAAACTGTTTGTCATCGCAATCTTGCATTGAAGATTATGACGTGATTTATGGCAACGTTCATTTGGATTATGCCCTTCAAAAAATTGCGAATGAAAACGATGCGGTTTCTCCCATTGCAAAAGGTGCATTAATCAAAATACGAGAGCGTTCAGATGCTTAATATTTATTACAAGATAATAAATTGCATTGTCATCACGATCATATTGATCGCGCCCTCTGCGTTTTCTGCTAATGCGCATTTTGATTCAAACTTCCAGCAAGGCATGAAAACAGCGACCTCATTACACACAAAAGCGTTCGATACCATGAAACAGTTTCGCCCTAATGAAGTCATTAAAAATTATACGGAGAATCCAAAAGAAATAAATTATCAAAACAAACCGGAAACAATGAAACCTGATGGGGTGACGGCAAGACAAAATGACCCTACTGCAAAAGCGATAGCGGATGGGATTGATGAGAGAAAGAAACAGTTTAATTACGTTATAGACCCTAATTCGCAAGAATTACAGCACATCAAACAAAATGCAGATCAAATTTATGATGTGATCACGGGTCAATTTAGTGATTGCACCAAGAAAACAAATTGTAAGGTGACCTACCTTACTCACATTTGTGAAGAATCGCCACCCGTCAGTTTAAAGTATTGCAAAAAAAAATTAGTGGTTGATATGGTTCCTCACCAAGAAGACACACATTATAAGCTCAATGTTCATGTCTATAATAAAAAACGCAAATACGCAGGTGTTGTCGTCAACACCATTAATGGTCAGCTTTCTGTATTAGATCCGCATGATACTGAATTCACTTTAAGTGGAAGATTACCATCTAATCTTGATTGCAATAGCTTGCAAGGCAAAGTTATTGCTGAACAAGGTGACGCAAAAATTGATTATATTTATTTTCCCTCGTGCGCTACCAGTTTTCAACTTAATTTCCACGTTTCAGGAGGACATACTAAAAATTTTCAAGTTGATATCACATCAACCAAAATATCTTATGAACCAAAAGACCAATGGCAGGATGACTGCGCAGGTTTAGCAGCATCTTGTATTTTTAAAGAAGAACGCTGTATAGATATGCAAGCAACGCATGTCATCCAAAATATACCTGTGACACGGGATTGTTGGGAAAAAGAAGCGACTTATCAATGCGGTGGAACATCCAATGTACATGAATGTGAGTCTTACCGAGACCAGGGCTGTGAACAAATTGGATCGAATTGCAAAAACTTAGAAGATGGGGGTTGTACACTTTATCAACAAACCTTTCGTTGTCCGATTAAAGAATGTTCCGATGTGGGCATGATTTGCAATGGTGAGACATATTGTTTGGATGGTAATTGCGTCAAACAACAAAAACAAGCTGATCCTGATTTCCAGCGTGCAGTATCAGCATTGTCGGCAATGCATGATGCGGCCAAAGATTTTACAAATTTTAATTCTATTTTTGCTGGCAAGAAAAAGACATGCGACAAATTTGTGGCAAATTTTCTTGATTGTTGTGCAGATAAGGGTTGGGGAAAAGACCATATTGCTTCGTGTTCACAAGAAGAAAAAGATTTGCAAGTTGATAAAAAAAATTTATTGACTACTTATGCAGGTGAATATTGTAAAAAAGATTTTGTAGGCAAGTGCATTGAGCACAGAAAAGCCTATTGTGTTTTTCCGTCACGGTTGGCTCAAATTATTCAACAACAAGGCAGAAAAGATCAGTTACACATTGATTTTGGCGACCCTGAAGATGCAAATTGTCGTGGCCTAACACGCGAAGAATTTGCACAACTTGATTTAGGGAAAATGGATTTTAAAAACTTTTATGCTGATATTAGTCAAAAAACTCACGTCAAAGACAGTGCGGAACTTAATAAAAGAATGATAACAAAGATAGAATCTTTAGAACGGGAGAAAAAGCCAAATGGTTAATACTCGTCTATTTAAAATAGTGTTAATGGGATTAGTATTTATGCTTATTTATAACCCCGTTTTTGCTGAGGATAAAGGCTATTTTAGCAAAGAGGCAAAAGGTTGGTATTGGCATGATGAATACAAAAACCCTGCAATGAACCCATATACTCAGCAAGCTTTTCCGATTGCTTACGGTTTGACAAGTGAAGCAGATTTAAAGAAACGTATTTTAGACATTGCGACTCATTTTGGAGCATGAGATGAAATTAAAAAAATATATTTTTACTTTTCTGATTTTTATCAAAATAGTATATTTATCTTCATTCGCACAGGCTTCCCATATAGAAGAAATAGAAAATTACTTTGCTACACGTGAATATTTTTCAAAACAAATGTGCTATCCAATATTTAATTACAATTATGGTTACAAAAATAAAGAACGTAAAACAAACAAAAAGTATTTAGATATTAAATTACCAACAAACATGATTAGCAGCGGTAGCTTTGATTTATATCCAGATCCAGACAAAATTTCATTTATTAAGCATTATAAGATAGTGTTGCATCGCATTAAAAGTCAAAGTCATGACCAGTCCTATTCTTTAGATTCTAATTCAACAGAACAAATTTTTGTTGATTATTTGGTGGTTTAAAATGAAATTTAAGAACGCGATGAGATATGTTTTTTTTGAACCTATTCATATTTATCTCGACGCAATATTCCTGGGCGAAGGTCGGCGCGACCAGTTACACATTGATTTTGGCGATCTTGAAGATGCAAATTGTCGTGGGCTAACACGCGAAGAAGTTGCACAACTTGATTTAGGTAAAATGGATTTTAAAAACTTTTATGCTGATATTAGTCAAAAAACTCACGTCAAAGACAGTGCGGAACTTAATAAACGAATGATAACAAAGATAGAATCTTTAGAACGGGAGAAAAAGCCAAATGGTTAATACTCGTCTATGTAGGATAATGTTAATGGGATTCTTATTTGCACTCATCAATAACCCTGTTTTTGCTGATGATAAGGGCTATTTTAGTAGTGAAGCGAAAGGTTGGTATTGGCACGATAATCCCAAAGCAATAGATGAAGAAGAGGATGAAGACAATCAAATGATGCAAGATCCTCTCGTCATTAGGGATGCGATGCGTGAACAAATTGAAAGAGCACAAGCGCTTTCTGTAATCGATCAGACAAAAGAAAATATGAAAAATTATCTCATGTTGCAAAACGCAACGAGTGAAAGAGCACAAAATTATGAACGTCTTTGGAAAGAAGTGTTAAGAGAAAACCCTGAGCTTGATTATTCTCTTAAACATCCCACTAACAATACCGCAAAACGAGTGGAATTAGATGAGATAAAAAAGAAAGAAGAAGTTGTGATTCGTGAGCTTGCAAAAAAAAGCGGGTTATTCTTCTTTTACCGAAGCACTTGTCCCTACTGCGTACGCTTTGCGCCAATTGTGAAAGATTTTGCTGATTCTTATGGTATCTCGGTCATACCCATCACAACAGATGGCATTGCTTTACCTGAATTTCCGCATTCTTTTCAAGATCAAGGCCAGGCTAAGAAATTTAATGTCACCGTAGAGCCTGCATTATTTGTGGTCAATCCCTATACGCATAAAGCAATCCCGCTTGCTTATGGTTTGATCAGCCAAGCCGATCTAAAAAACCGCATCTTAACGATTGCTGTGCGACAAGGTGGTGCGTGATATGAAGATTAAACGCCTCTTTTTATTTTTAGCAGTGTTTGTCACTTCTCTTACAGCGTGGGCAGGGGTGAATGAAGACATGGGTCATTTTTTTAATAGCCTTGGGTTTTCATCCAATATCACATCCCCTCAAGCTTATCATGGACAACAAGCGGGCTATTTCACGGGCGGCAGCCTATTCATGCGAAGCCCAGTACGAGATGTGCAATTGGTGCAAATGCCACAATTCCCTAGCTATCGATCAGGTTGTAGTGGCATTGATATTTTTACTGGCGCGTTTTCTTTTATTGATCATGATCAAATGATTGAGTTATTACGGAACATCATGAATAACTCTGCAAGCTATGCTTTCACTTTAGCGATGGAAACCGCATCGCCCGCGCTCGCTAACGTCATGAAATACTGGAATGATTTTGCGAGCAAAGTCAATCAAGCGAATATTAATTCTTGTGAAATGGCAGAAGGTTTGGTTGGGTCACTGTGGCCACGCGTGCGAGGCGCACAACAACGCGTATGCCAAGATATTGGCAGCAATACGAAAGGACTATTTACCGATTGGGCGCAAGCAAAACAAAAATGTGGAAGCACTGACTTTTCAAAGACAATGGAGAAGGCGCGTAATGATCCGCGTTATCAGAATTTAGTATTTGATAGTGGTAACATCACATGGAAGGCGATCAAACAAAATCATTTATTTGACGACGATCCTAAAGATAAAAATGAAGAATTAGCACAATTCTTTATGTCCCTCTCTGGCACGATTATTATTTATAAAGATGGAACAGGAGATGATGCACCAGTCAAAATTGCACCACCTTTGCCATCACTCATGGACAAAGAAAAAAATAATTTAATTAAAAAATTATTGGAAGGCGGGACAGTTAATATTTATAAATGTGATACCTTAGACGCCAATGGTTGTTTACATCCGTCTGACAAAGGTCAAATTACAATTAATAAAGAAAAAGCATTTGGGGTGCGCGTTAAAAAAATACTAGATAAGATGGTCGATAAAATCATCGCTGATGAGCCACTTGACTCTAAAGAAATTGGCTTGCTGCAATCTACCAGCTTACCCATTTATAAGATGCTCAATGTTCAAGTGGCTTTCACAAAAGATAGAGGCATTTTAGATGTGGCAAAATACGCAGATATCATTGCCACTGATATTATTTTTCAATACTTAGAACAAACCATGCAAATCATTAAAGCCAATCTTGCTGTTTCAGAACAGCCCGATGCGGTACTCGCGATATTAAGGCCAAAAATAGATGATGTCATTGAGCAATTAAGAACAGCTCAAATACAAGCTTACAGCCGCATGGCAATGTCTATTCAAATGATACAACAAACACAAGTTGTAGAAAGAATGTTAGCGGGTAATTTATCAACTGATCTTGCAAACAGCCTTTCGTGGGCTAAAGGATTAAAATAATGAGTACTTTTCCAGTGATTGTTTATGGTAATGGTGATTTATTTTTTGAATATTTTAATGCCATCGTCGCTGCGTTTGGTAAAGGTGAAGGCACCAGTCATTTTAAAGCGCTATTTCATATATCAATTTTATTAGCAGGATGTACAGTCATTTTTAGTTTTATCTTGCGCCGTGATTTGATGGAGATGGTAAAATGGTTAGGACTATTCTATGTCGCAGTTTTTCTCTTATTTCTTCCAGAATCGACTATTGTTATTATCGATAGAGTGAATAATGATACTAAATATGTTGTAGATCATGTGCCTCGCGGACTCGCTGTGCTTGCAAGTTATACCAGTGCGATTGGGGATGGACTCACAAAGGACATTGAGTCGAATTTTACCATGCCAGATTATCAACCTTATCATCGTTACGGCATGGTATTTGCGTCACGCTTGGTAGAAGCGACTAGCCAATTTGAAATCACTGATGCACGGTTTAATGAGAATTTAAAAGAATTTATTCATCAATGTGTTTTTTATGATTTATTGTTAAAAAAATACACCATTAATGATTTGGTGAATGCACCAAAAATTTGGGAGTTTGTTTCAACAAATGCCTCGCCTGCACGGGCATTTATCTACGATGAAGTCGTGACCACTTGCAAAACGGGTGTGACACAATTAACCAATGATTGGAAGCAAGTTATTGAAGCAACGGCAGTCATTTATGGTAAAAGATTATATCCAAACCAAAAAAAAGAAGCAGCAAAAACCAAATTTTTAAGTGATCTACCGCTTAGTTATCAATATCTGACTAAGCTTTCAGGTACGGCAGAAGATATTTTAAAACAGAGCCTCATGAGTAATGCCATTCAACGTGGCATCGTGAGTATGAATGCAAAATTAAATGCGCAAGCCGCATTAGAATCCTATTCATTTGCAAGAGCACAAGAACAAAAAAGATTAACCAATAAAACATTGGGCGACATGGCGGCTTATTGGTTGCCACTCATGAAAAATGCTTTTGAAGCCATCATGTATGGTTCATTTATTTTTATTGTATTGCTTTCTGTTTTTCCATTTGGTTGGGTAATTTTAAAAAACTATGTGTATACCTTATTGTGGATACAAATTTGGGCTCCGCTTTATGCCATCATTAATCTCATCGTTTCTTATTACGCACAATCACATACGGTTGCGGCAGTTGATGAGGGATTATCACTCTCAAGTTTAGCGAGCGTATTACAAGTCAATGCGGACATCTCAGGATTGGCAGGTTTTCTCACACTAAGTGTCCCTTTCTTATCAGCGGGACTGGTGAAAGGCATGGCGATGACATTAACGCAAATCTCATATTCCATTAATGGTGTGACACAATCAGCAGGTGGGGCTGCTGCAAGTGAAGCGGTCACTGGCAATATGAGTTTTGGCAATACAAGTTTTAGCAACCACAGTGCATTTAACAGCCAAGCAAATCATGTTGACACCAGTGGAAGAGTATCAGCAGGGACGTTTACCACACAATTGCCAGGAGGTTCTACGCTCATGATGACAGCGGATGGTTCAACCGTCATGGACATGCGAAATGCTATGTCAAATATGTGGGGTTCAGCCAATTTAGCACAAAGCCTTCGCGCATCGTATGCGCAACAAGCAGACTCATCTGAGTCAACAGCACTCACCAATGCAAATGCCTATGGCGAACAAATGAGTTCAGGGATGCGAAATATGTTTGAGTTAGGCAAACACTTAAATAGTTCGCAAGCGAGTGGGTATCATTGGTCAACAAGCGAACAGGCAGGCACAGCTAAAGCAATCAGCGAAAATGCGAATTTAGTCAAAGAATTTGCTGAGCGACACAATATTACTGAAGATAAAGCCAATAACCTATTAGTCAGTGCCTATGTGGATGGAAAAGTATCAGCAGGGGTGAGTGGTGGCACGCCAGGTTTCCTACCTGTTGGTATCAAAGGATCAGTGGATAAAACATGGGGTGTTAATCGTAACTCATCACAAAATCATGCCACAAGCGAGGGTTCGCTTTATTCTGAGGCGGAGAACTTTATCAAAAACACCAATTATACAAGTAATACTGACCATGCTGAAAGAGCAATGAGAGACCATAGTTTCAGATTCAATAATGAAGAAGGAAATCGTCTTGTTGACAGTGCAAGCG
>Ga0207056_1064_pt1 | contig 20132 bp, 18 predicted proteins | sample Alteio_BWMinCont_58_FD_153289 | JGI IMG/M metagenome (GOLD analysis project Ga0207056, IMG submission 153289) | Enriched cells from forest soil in Barre Woods Harvard Forest LTER site, Petersham, Massachusetts, United States -... | ecosystem: Environmental > Terrestrial > Soil > Temperate forest >... | reverse complement strand
GTTAATAAAAGCTCCCCAGAAAGATCTCCAGGAAGTTGGTGTGTGTAGAGGGTTTTAGCTTTAAAATTAATTTTGATCCGATCTTTTGTGGGCTCAATCGTCCAAGGAATTTCAAGATTTTGCACCAATATTTTTTCATTGTTGAGTGTGGCAATATGAAAGGCTTCTAATTTCAGTACACCGGCAATATCTGTGTGGAGGAGGTTTTTTAACGAAGTATGGAATGGGAGTATTGTCAAAGTTATAGGGGTATAGTCTGTAATGGGGATCTTTACAGGAAGTAGATCCTGTAATGTAGTTGGGGGGATATGATAACGAACTTCAATAGGTCGAATGATAGAAATTTGCTGATGGGAGTGCAGTGTTGCTGCTACAGTAGCTTCAAGGATTTCGCTTTTGATTTTAGCCTCAACCTGAGTGCTAAGAGAGGTCATGAGGTCATTGAGCTGGGCAGGTTTATCGAGCTTGGCATTTAGAGTTATGTGATAAGGTTGATTGTGTTGAGAGGCCAGTGCTTGTAGATCGAAGACAATTTCATCAGACGATGCTGGAGCAATAATTGAAGTTTCTAACTTCTCCAGAAGCAGGGGCTCAGGAAAAGATTCTGCTTTGAGTAAAGCTGGATCTAGCATGAGTTTTGCCGCTACTGCGATGGTCGATCGCTCCCCTTTTTCGGTTGTGTTATTTATGAACGAAAGGGGGATATCGAATTGATCAAAAGTTAGCGATAATTTTGTGGGAGATGCCAGAGAGATATTGAGGGGGTGTTCAGCAAAATTTGAGAGCTGATGGAAGGATTCAGGAGTTACTGTGAGGGTAGCCAACGAGGCCTTAGAAAGCCAGATTCTCTCTTCTTCCAATTTGCCTACTGCTTTGAAATTTAGCAGAGGGGTCTTTGCCACGAAATCAAATTGCGTGATGCCAGCGTTTGAGGATTGCATTAAAGTTAGATCTAAAGTGTCTCCGATGATTGCCTCGACAATACCCTCAAGATTGGGATTATTGATAAAGGCAAATTGGTCTATGAGTGCCACGGGAAAGTGTTGAATATCGATTTTTAATTGCTGTGCTGTATAGGAGCAGTTCTGATTTTTTAGATCTTTACATAGCTCGATGTCGAGTTGAAATTTACCAGGTCGATCAGCTTGTTGCGTTTGCCCTTCAACGTAGATTCGAATCGGGTTGTGGATAGAGGTTAGTGTAATTCGAGCGTTGACGTCGGAAAGCTGTACAAAGAGGGGCGCTCTTGAAAGGTTCTGATGACTGATTATATGAGGACGAAGTCCAAGAGCATTATTTAAATTTGTTTGACCAGGTGAAACTTCAATGAGTGTTGCAGAAAGATCGACCAATTCTAAATCGTTGGCAACTCTTCCAAAGGCTAATGAAAAGAGGGATGCTTCGGTGGACAGAGTTTCGAATTGGGCAATGATTTCACCTTTTGTATCTTGGAGGGCGGCTTTTTGAATGATTTGAGGTCCAAACCATGAAATGGATATTTGTTTGGAGGCAATTTTTCCAGGAATCTGTCTATTGAGAATATGGAGTATTTGATTGTTACCCCAGCTGGAAGAAAGGATTAAAGGGGTGGAGGCTATCAGCAGTAGTACAAGGGAAATTGAAAAGAAGAAAAAATATTTCTTATTCATCTTGTCCTCTCCGCTTGGTTGAGCATAATTATAACTCCAAAATTAACGATTCTTCGTAGAATGTATGTAATTGGTTATTCTCAAGAACAGAATAACTTAAATCCGTTTTCATTGTAAAGCCAGATATGCGAATTAGGACAAGGAGCAAAGTCGCAAAGCGGGGGCAATGGACTTAATGGACATGGACAATAATGGACTGTAATGGACGGTAGTGGACTGTAATGGACGATAAAATACAGTCCATTACAGTCCACTACGGTCCATTACAGTCCACTATCGTCCATGTCCATTATGTCCATTCGATTGCATAAAGCGTTAATCCGTGTGCCGGCGCGGTGATCCCTGCACTTGGACGATGGTGGCTTTGCAGTATCTCAGGAATAGCATCGACCTCAATCACTCCTCGTCCCACGTAAACCAATGTCCCCACAATATTTCGCACCATTTTGTATAAGAAATGGTCTCCGGTAATTTCAAATCTAAAAGATTGCTCATTCATTTCTTCAATGTTCAACTGGAAAATAGTCCTTTCAAAATCCTTATAGTTAGAATTTTTCTTGAAGTTGCAGAAACTTTTAAAATTATGCTTTCCAATGAAGTGGGACGCTGCAGATCGCATCGAAGGCATATCTATCAAATACGGATAGTGCCATGAATAATGTCGTTCATGAGGGAGCTGAATTTTGGCATGACACAACGAGTAATGATACTCCTTTCCTTTACAATCACGCGTTGGATGGAAATCGAAGGGGGCTTCAAAAATATCGCGTACAACTATATCTGAAGGAAGCAGACTATTCAAACTGAACTGCAGCTTATCCAATTCAAGAGATTTTTTAGAGGTAAAGAAATTGACGACTTGACCTCTAGCATGGACGCCAGCATCTGTTCGGCTTGCGGCTTGTAAAGAGATCTCTTCTTGTAGAATCTTTTCTAGAACCTGTTGAAGGGCTTCTTCAACGCTAGGGCCCATTTTTGTCTTCTGCCAACCAAGAAACCGCCCACCATCATAGGCAATAGTCATTCGAATATTCTTCTTAGCTTGCATGCAGAGCCATAAACTGTTGAATGCCATCGGCTAGCCGCTGGATAGCTAAGAGCACCAAAACCATTCCCATAAGCTTTTCAAAAGCCAGCAGTCCATTGCTACCAAGAAATCTTTGCAGATAAGGGGATACCCACAAGGTGAGTAGCGCGGCTGCAGTCGCTAATATTATTGCAGACGTCATGATCCATGGACAACAATTTTCCATATTTGAAAAAAGCATGATTGTGGCTAAGAGGCTCGGTCCAGCAATTAAAGGGATCGCCAGAGGGACGATAAAGGGTTCTCCCTTGGGGAGATTGGCACGTAAGCTTGTGATGCTTGGGAAAAGGATCTTTATTGCGACGAGAAATAAAATAATCCCCGAGGCTAGTCTTACAGTCGTTTCAGAAATTTCAAGGAGACTAAAGATATATTTTCCGATAAAACTGAATATAAGCATGACTAAAAGGGCAATTCCCATTTCACGAAGCAGGACAATTTTTTGTCTCTTCGGCGGGATATCTCGCATGAGCGACAAGTAGGAAGCAATATTACCCACGGGATCCATGATTAAAAATAGGACAACGCCTATCGAAAGTAGAGACAAATCTTGCATAATATAATATCCTTATAAAGTCTTTATAAAATTCCCCTGTAAGGTTTACCACAGAGATCACAGAGAACACACAGAGATCGCAGAGAGAAGAAGAGAGGAGTCCTATTCAGGCCAACGGCCTGACGTATAAAAGCCTAGGGCACCGCCCTAGGTATTATGTAAATGTTGTTTCAGGCTGAAAGCCTGACGTATAGCTATACGTCAGGCTTTCAGCCTGAAATGCATGTTTGCATCATACCTAGGGCGGTGCCCTAGGCTTTTATACGTCAGGCCGTTGGCCTGAAGAGGATTCCTCTCCTCTTCCTTCTCTTCTTTTCTCTGTGATCTCTGTGGTAAAAATCTACTTTGTGGTAAAAATCTACTTCTAGCTAGCGTTTTCGATAAAATTGGAAACCCCTTTCACTATCATCTCGACAGCAAGCATCCCCAATACCATTCCCATCACCTGTTCTAGTGCTATTAATCCATTGCGTTTAAGGATTTTCTGTAGGTAAGGAGCAACGGCAAGGACGGCAAACACCCCTATCCACGCCACAATCAAAGCTAATGTCAGTGTAAACGGATCTTGTGTGCGCGATTCAACCATAATGATTGCAAGCAACCCTGGACCGGAAAGAAGGGGTGAAGCAATGGGGAAGATAAACGGTTCTTTTTTGCTTTTAGATGTAGAGCCCTCTGCAGTATCACTTTCAGGTGGAAAAATCATCTGTAGGGCTACCATAAACACTAACACGCCCCCAGTAATGCGTATCGCATAGTTTTCAATCCCCATAATACTGAGAAAAGTCTCCCCCAGATATTGGAAGAAAATCGCTATGACAAAAGAGATCCAGGTCTCCCGAAAAAGAATGCGTCTCTGTGTTTGGAAATCAAAATCTTTGATCAGTGCTGAAATGGCAGGAATCGACCCTATAGGATCAATAATTAAAAACAGGATGAGTGCAAGTGATAAAAAAGACTCTGTCGTCATAAAACCTTCAATAAACCTGAGATGCCATTTACCAACATTTCAACAGCCATGAGAGCAAGAATCATTCCCATCACACTTTCCAATGCCGAAAGGCCACGATCGCCAAGGATTTTTTGCAAGTAAGGAGCTATCGCCATTATTGCTGTGACGCCGATCCAAGCGATGAGAATCGCGCCGGAGACCAGCAGAGAATCTCCCACTAAACTTGACTTTAACATAATGATTGCTAATAGGCCAGGACCAGATATTATAGGCGTTGCAATTGGGACAATATAGGGTTCAGGGGCATCCTTGGATCGAGTTTCATCTCTATTCTTCTTGATCGGGAAGATCATTCCGATTGCAACGAGTGACAGGAGCAAACCCCCAGTGATTCTAACCACGTAATCTTGAATATGTAAAAAGCTCAGAAAGATTTCGCCAAAATATTGAAAAAACAGAGCCAGTAGGAGGGCGAAGAACGATTCACGCAATAAAATAATTCGTTGTCGATTGAAGTCAAAACCTTTCACTAAGGAAATGATTGCAGGGCAGTTGCCGATGGGATTAGCAATTAAAAAAAATGTCAAAGCAAGGGCAAGCACAAAAATCCTTTAGCAGGTGGCGAGTCCGTTTCCAACAGACATGAGTTCTATCATACGATCATTCTTCTGTAGGCTTTCGACGTGGCTAAAGCCCAAGACAAACCCTTGAAATGCACCTAGAATTATAGCACATCCCATGCCAACCACGGGGATGATCGCAGAAAGTATCAGAATAATAACTAGCCCAATTTTTTGATAGTGAGGACATGCTTTAATCATTCCCCCTGCTTTTTCTTTTAGTTGGTTAAGGCATGTCAAATCATACCGATCTAGCATTTTTATGACAAGGCGAGTAACAAATAAAGAGGCTGCAAAGAGGAGGATAGGAAGGGCGAGACTCGGGAAAAAGATCTGTGCCAAAACCACTAGGATGAGGTGCAAGGCGACTGTTGCAACTGATTCGCCGATGAATTTTGCCACGACGATAATGCCATTCCAAATGGTTCTGTAGCAGCTCTGTGGAGGCGGAGCAGGCGGTGTAAAAGAATCTGGATCTTGAAAATTTAGTGGCTGCATAAAATGAAGTTTTAATTGTAATGAGACCACAATAGATGTAAATTGAAAATTTATCAAGTAGAACAGGGCAAATTGAAAGAATAAGGGACAAGGGACGTAAAGAGGTAATTGCAAAAGTGCCACTGTTTCAGACCAAGAATGATTAACGCAGAGACGCAGAGGCGGGGAGACGCAGAGGGAATTATAAGATATTAAAGCTACATTTTGGACGAAGTTAAATCAATAGCCAAGGTTGATACGTGTTTGCGTTGAATTTTTTGGTGAACCTGAGTAACATTACAGCGTAGCCCCACAGCCAGAGGAATCGCATGAGTATTGCCAATTATTTTACCTTCGTACGGTTGATTATAAGCCCTGTTTTCCTGTTAGTTTACACTTACCGCGATTCCATCGACATTTCCCCCTCAACATTGCCGTATATATTATTAATTCTCCTGGCCATCTCCGAACTTTCAGATGCTTGCGATGGTTATTTCGCTCGACTTTACAATCAAGTCACTGATTTCGGCAAAATCCTCGATCCCATGGCCGACAGTATCGCTCGGATCACTATTTTTTTGACTTTCACTCAGGCCCCTGTCAATTTGCCTGTTCCGCTAATCTTTGTGTTTTTATACCGAGATTCTGTTGTGAGCACCTTGAGGACCATTTGTGCTTTAAAAGGACTCGCACTTGCTGCTCGCACAAGTGGAAAAGTTAAAGCTGTGATTCAAGGCGCATCCGCTTGCTCCATTTTGCTTTTGATGATCTCGTATACTCAAGGAAATATTACACTAGAGGTTCTGCAGACCACCAGTGCTTGGATTGTGGGTATGGCCGCTGTATACACCCTTTTTTCTGGCATAGATTATATTTATTCCAACCGGCAATATATTGCCCGTCTTTTGGCCTTACAAGGTAATGTAAGCAGATTGGCTGAGGAGGAATAGTCACTTGAAAGGACATCCGCATGAAGTTTTATGCATTGGCAATCCGTTTATTGATCACATTATCGAAGTAGACGATGCTTTTATCGAAGAGATAGCGGGTCAGAAAGGGGGGATGGTTCCTGTCACTTACAATGCGTTGCTAGAGATAATCCATAAATCTGGAAAGGAGCCGTTGCTTCTTCTTGGCGGCAGCGGAGCCAATACTTTGAGGGGATTGACGCATCTGGGACACCGTTGTGGGCTGGTCGGTCGTATTGGACAAGATGCTCCAGGGCATATTTTCCTTAAAAAACTCAAAGAAATCGGCGCTATTTCTTATTTAGTGCAGTCGACGACACCCACCGCGCAAGCCGTCTGTTTGATCACTCCTGATAAAGAGCGGACCATGCGTTCCTTTTTGGGAGCTAGCAGCGAAATGTCGGAAGACGATATCGATCCCTCTTTATTTCAAAATACGAAGTTAGTGCATCTTGAAGGATATAGTTTAATGAATGGAAACTTGACTCAGCATACGATGGAAATAGCTAAACAAGTTGGGGCTAAAGTTTCATTTGATTTGGGCAGTTTTGAAGTGGTTTCGGTTCATAGGGAGACAATCATTGGGCTTTTGGGACAGTTTGTAGATATTTTGTTTGCCAATGCAGAAGAGTTGTATAGTCTTGTGAAGAGGACACCTGAAGAGGGGTGCCAGCTCTTGAATGAGTTGTGCGATGTGGTTGTTATTCTTTTGGGCAAGGAAGGGTGTTTGGTGGGTCATCGCGGGGAGGTGACTTATGTTCCAGCTCAAACGGTAGATGCTGTTGACACGACAGGAGCGGGAGATTTGTTTGCAAGCGGCTTTCTTCACGGCTATTTGAAAGGGGTGTCGGTGGTGGATTGTGCGCGCTATGGCGTGTTGACAGGGGCTGCCGTTGTGCAGGTGAGGGGTGTTGATATTTCTGCAGCACAATGGAAAGAGCTCAAAAAGAAGATGTGCCAAATGCAGTAATGGACATGGACAGTAATGGACCGTAGTGGACGGTAATGGACCATAATGGACAATTCAGCATCGTCCATTACAGTCCACTGCCGTCCATTACAGTCCACTACCGTCCATTACAGTCCACTACCGTCCTTACTGTCCATGTCCAGCTCATATATGCCTTAAGGAATCAAAGGGACATAAGGGACAAGGGACCTAAAGGACATAAGGGACGTAAAGGACTCTAAAGGACAAGGGACGTAAAGGACCTTGCTGACCTGTCCTTTACGTCCTTTGTCCTTTAGAGTCCTTTATGTCCCTTATGTCCTTTAGGTCCCTTGTCCTTTATGTCCTTTCGAACTAGCCTCTCTCATACTTTTTTCCAAAATATCGGGACTTGAAAACGTAAGAGTGCGATACGCCGGATCCTCCCACAGCCTTACGTGCATCCCATTAAACCACATACTGGACGGAACAGAAATCGTTATTTCGCTTTCAAGATAGACTCCTGCAAGGGCCGCGACTTGCGCAACAAACGAAGAACATTGATTTCCCCCAAGAGCATAGTGTGAATAATCATAACAGTTTGTAACATATCTGTAAATTTGCTGGAATTGTTCTTGATTTAGATTAATCTTAACAGCAAATGTTGGTTTGTGTTTCCCAGCCCCTTCTTGAAAAAAACCATCATTAAGAGGTTCCCACAGGTATTTGATGGGGTTAGGTTCATATCGTGGGGATATCATTTGCGCCGGCGTAGGGTTGCTGTAGCCATATTCCAGATAGTTCATGATTCCATCGAAATATTTCGCTTGAGTGATTCCCAATTCTCCTGAGTGACCGCCTTCAATTGAGACAAGATTGCCATCGATGGTGCCTTGAAGGTAGATCCATGCGTGGCCGATATCGCGGTTTTTGGAGCCGTCTGGGTGTTTGAGGATAGTTTTGAGAAGACTTGAGCAGTTGTTGTAGTTGAGGTGTTTCGCATCGACAAAGATGATCAAGAAAGGGTCTGTGTTTGCATGTGCTGTTGTGGGTAAGTCGTACTGTGTATGAGCGCAACCGCAGCACAGCAACAGTGCGCATACCAATATAATCGCAAAATTTTTTACCACAGAGAACACAGAGACCATAGAGAGAGGGGGTTATATTTTTAGGTTTAGCATGTCTTGAGCAACTTCTTTTTCTCTGTATTCTCTGTGGAAAAGAAAAGCTGTTTTAGATTTTTTTACCAGAGAGATCACAGAGAGTATGGAGAGAGGGGGGGTTATATTTTCATCCGACGTATGCCTTGTTTTAGCAGTTTTACATTAAAATTAATGAGCAAACCTATTTTGCAATTCGATAGTTTAAGATAGGATAGCAATTGCGCTTCATGTATTGGCAGAATAGAAGCGATTGATTTAATTTCTATAATCACTTGGTTTTCGACAACTAAATCAAGTCGATAAGCACAGTCCTGCATCAAGTCTTTATAAAAAAGTGGTAATGCTTGTTGTTGTTCAACTTTTAATCCTTTAAGTTTTAGTTCGTAAGCAAGACATGCTTCGTAAGCAGATTCCAGGAGTCCTGGCCCCACTCCTCGATGTACTTCGATCGCCGCCCCAATAATAGTACCAGTAAGAGTGTTTGTTCCCTCCTCTCTATCAGTGATCTCTGTCGTAAAAAAATCTGTCATTGCTTATCCATCCATGTTTCAAAGTTGATGTGGCTCAATTGCTAACCCATTTAATTTGTTAATTTTCTTATCCCTCCTCTCCCTGCTCTCTCCTTCTCTGTGATCTCTGTGGTAAAAATCTTCAACGAGGCTTTGAGGGTACATACTGATGTCCGGCTAATGGTACGCAGAAAGAGCTCCCAATCGTAATTTTTTTATCCCTCCTCTCCCTGCTCTCTCTCCTTCTCTGTGATCTCTGTGGTAAAAATCTTCAACGAGGCTTTGAGGATGCAGGGTACACGCACACTGCGGTTAATTGTGCGCAGAAAGAGCTCCCAATCATATGACTCAAAACGCTTCGTCCCCACCGTCGCCGTCTGCAAAAATCGATTTCCCCTCATGAAATGTCCAAAGAAATGCCCTTCCCCTTCAACCACGGAAAATTCCATATTCATCGTGAGACCCGCCGTTTTCAATTCCACTTTATCCCCTAGCAGAAACGTGTTCGATCGCACCCCTGCTACTTCCAGGGTGGCACCGTCTTGAAAGTCCAGAAAAAAGGCAATCTCGCGGCTCTTTTCTTTGCTGTCTTTATCAAATTCTGATTGCAAATGAAAAAAGAGATCTATTCCATCAGCAGTCTTCGCGAAAGTGATGGCGTTATTGTCACGAGTTTGGTTGACAAAACTATGTACGCGCTCAGGGCTTCCCCAAATGATCTTTAATACTTGATTCCCTTTTTCAGCTGCACTGCTTACATTACCTTTGTATTCAGATACATGAAGGGCATACTCGCGATGTTGCTCCAAATGCCAATGGGAGTCATCTCGATATGTCCCTGCGATGGCAGTGGGATAATTCGGAGGCTGCAGCTGATCAGTTGTAGGGCGAACTAAAGCAGCTTGGAGATGCGTTGGATTTGCTGTCAGGGCTCTTTTTGATAGAGAGCCTGAAAAATATCCGCAAAAGAGGTCGTAGAGAATTGTCTTAGGTTCAAAGCCATCTTGGTGCTCCCTAAAAGAGCAGCCTATATAGCTGCTTGTGGGATGGTGCCATGTTTGTTCCATTAATTTCCATAAAGGCTCCCAGGGGCTATCTGAGAGTGTGGGATAGACCATTTGAAGGGCAACAAGGAGCTCTCCCAATGGTTTTGTATCATAAATGGGGGTGCTCATTTCTTGTTGAAATGTATCCTTGAGGGTATTGAGAAAATTTTCTCCCTGTTGTGCCAAAGGAGTTTCATCTAATAACAAGCCAAAAGCCCACGTGGCAGCAGCCAATTTAGCCGCAATGGGATATGGAAGGCTTTTTTGCTCATGAGTAATAAAACTGTGTACAATGAGTGCCTTACATGTTATTTCTAGCCGTTGTTTGAGGTCATTTCCAAGAACTTGATGGAAACCCTTTAGAATCCAATACAGAGGGGGGAGCAGCTGTACGCTGAGAGCGCGGTCTTTGCAGGCGGGATACTCATGAAGGTAGACTGGAAAATTGCCAAAATAGGGCTCTGCATTGTTTTGAAAGTGGAGCAGGCAGTCGAGAATGGTTTTGGCTTCGCAGACATTTTCGCTGGTGCGGCTTTGTAGAAGGGCGAGAGCAAACAGAATATTGTCCAGAATGGGGATGACGTCATGTCGTTCATCGGAGGAATGGGGATGGTAGTGGACGTAGCTAGTTTGTGAGCTTTGGTGACTGCGCCCCCAACGGATGGCCATGTCGTTAAATTGTCGTAAAATGTTATCCTGCATATCTTTTTATTGCCTGTGTGAGACCGTTTATGAGCCCTTGATGTTGTGCAGAGGGTGCAATGATGTCCGCTGTTGACAGCATTGTTTCTGGTGCTGTTGCCATTACAATGGTGAGATCTGCCTCTGCAAGCATGCTAATATCGTTATAGTCATCCCCTGCAGCAATGACAGGCCCTGTGTTTCCCAATAATTTTGCCAGTTCATTCAATGCTTGCCCTTTCGACACATCGGGGTGGGTGGCTTGTGCCACGAAGTAGTTGTCGTTGAAGGGATCTCTAATTACGGGAACGTGAAGGCCCAGATCTCGTTCAATGCGTTTTGCCACCTCCTGCGCTGGGGAATGCAAGCCAAAACATTTAATAGAGGGAAATTGTTCGATTGTTAAGAGGTTGAAAGAGGAGAGTTGTTCCCATTTTTCCTGATAGGCTGATGCTCGAGCATGCAGGTACCCCAAAAGTTCAGGTGAGAAGTGGTTGGGGCGATAAAAGCAGAAGTCATCAAATTCATAACCGCTATAAATGATGAAGTCTGTGGGTTCTCCTTCACAGATTTCTTGCATGACAGGGATGATAGATCTATCCAAATATTTTTTTGACAAAATCTTCTTGGAGGGCATCTCAAGGGTGATGGCTCCATTTTGAACGGATAGGTAGTAGGGAGAGGGGAGTTCTTGGAGTGTCTTGGAAGCCCATGGGACGCTTCTTCCGGTGATGAATATGATATCCCAATGGCTTTTTATGAGCTCTGAGAGGAAGGCAAGGGTTTCTCTGGGGATATTCTGTCCTGGCAGGGTGACGGTGCCATCGATATCAAGTGCAATAATTCCCTTCATCATAACCTATTTTCAATAAACAAGATTTAACCACACAGACCACAAAGCCCGCAAAGACATGACACATGTAACAGCTGAAAAAGGCAACCTCTTAACAGAAAAGTAACAGGATATGCAGGATATGAAGGATAGTAAGCATCCACTTGAAATGTAAAAATATTTTTAATGAGAAGCAAACGCCGGAGGCGTTTGCTTCTCATTAAGATTTTTTTTTAATTTCAAGTGGATGCTTACTATCCTTCATATCCTGCCTGATCCTGCAGATCTTGTTACTTTTCTTCTAAGACGTTTCTTGCTCAAGCCTATTGCATGTGTCATATCTCTGTGATCTTTGTGGTGAATTTTGAAGATTGTTACTTTTTGAGCTTGCCGGACCAGCCGAGTTTGGTGCGCAACGTTGCAAAATAGTCGTATTGAGGAAAACTCACTAACTTAAATTTTCTTTCCGACATTTTAATTGAAACAACTTCTCCCGGATGTAATGGAAAGGTCTTACATCCATCATAAGTGACTTCCACTCGTTCATACTCTCCAAGATAGTGCACTTGCAGCTCCTGCTTTGGCATCAATACGATGGGTCGATTTGAAATGGTGTGGGGGGAAATGGGTGTTAGAACAAACGCTTCCAATTCGGGAGTCAAAATGGGCCCACCAGCGGCAAGAGAATAGGCTGTTGAACCCGTCGGAGTTGCCACGATCAAGCCGTCTGCTGCGAATGTGTTCAAATAGTTTCCATCGTCATAAACGGCAAGTTCTATTAAGGAGGGGTTGTGCGACCGATGTACAGCGATTTCGTTGATAGCAAAACAGTCTCGATTGTTCCCGGTTGTTCCTTGCATCATGAGCCTGTGTTGGATCGTGAATTGCCCCTTTAAAAGTGCTTCAAGACACGTATAAACCTCATCGATGGGGATATCTGCCATAAAGCCAAGACCCCCTAGGTTTACTGCAACAATGGGGGCATCGATTTCGGGATGGCTATGCATGATATGAAGAATGGTTCCGTCACCGCCGATACTTACAATAAAATCGATTTTTTTGGGATCGATATTGGCAAGGGAATCAGCCTCATTGCCAGCCTCTTCTTCGTCTACAAATATTGCTTGGACGCCATGATTCGAAAAGAAATCGCGGATCTCTATTGCGATCGATTTGGAACGATTTTTGGCTGAATGGGCGAAAATGGCGACGATCATGCAATCACTTTTTGTCATGTTAGTTCGAAAGATTTTACCACAGAGATCACAGAGAGGAGGGGAGAAAAGGAGAGGTTAAAAGAATTTTTAAGATAGATCTAAATCCTCCCACTTCTCCCCTCTTCTCTCTGTGATCTCTGTGGTAAAATCTTCACATATTTGGCCAACGGGCGCGTTCACGAAAAGGCAGGCATATGTGCGTTCACGACAGAAAATGCCGTCCTTTCAGGACTCTATTTGTGATATGACTCTACCCAGGCCTCCGCTTCGCTCCGACCTGGGCTGTGAAATGCCTGCCCTTCGGGCCTTACATGGGCTGTACATTCCACCTTGGCATCAAATTTAAAATGCACCAAAATTTGCTGATAAATTTTATCAGCCGTAAGCCCAATTTCATTCATTAATTCCGCATGGCTACCTTGATCCAGGAAGGTTTCAGGAATCCCAAAATTGAGTACTTCAAGACCTGTGTAACCATTGGACATTAAGAAATTATTGATAATGGAGCCCATCCCCGATATAGCAGAGTGTTCTTCGATAGTGACGAGTTGCGAGTGCGTGAGAAGCAGTTGGCAGAGCAGCTCTGAATCAAGGGGTTTGACAAACACAGGGTCGAGTACTGTGGCATTAATCCCTTTTGCGAGAAGCATTTCACGGACGGCCATCGCAGTGTTATTCATGTGTCCGAGCGCAATGATCAGTAAGCCAGAGCCTTCGGCTAAAATTTCCCCTTTGCCGAGTGTGCGGTATTTCAAGGGGAGAGCTGGTTCATCTGTTGCCATGTTTGGATAACGGATTGCGGCGGGGCGGTCCCAGCTGAAAGCGGATTCGAGCAATTCCTTTAAAACATGGCCATTGCGAGGTTGTGTGATGATCATGTTGGGCATTGCATTCAAGAATGAAATGTCGTAAATGCCGTGGTGGGTGGAGCCATCAGGGCCGGAGATGCCAGCTCGATCGATGGCAAAGACGACAGGGAGCTCTTGAAGGCAGATATCGTGAAAGACATTGTCCATAGCCCGTTGCAGGAAGGTGGCATATATCGAGGCGACGACCTTTTTTGTTCTTCCATGAGCCAAGCCGCCGCAGAAGGTGATGGCGTGAGATTCGGCTATCCCCACGTCGAGACAGCGATCGGGGAATTTTTTCATGAAGTCGTCGAGGCAGGATCCTGCGGACATTGCGGGGGTGACAGCAATGAGATTGGGATCTTGTTCAGCCATTTTAAGAATGTGTTGTCCAAAAATTTTCGGAAAAGTTGGCTTTGTCGATGAGGCAGGCAAAAACTTACCTGTTTCTTTATGAAAAGGCTTTGCACCGTGGTAGGAGACAGGATTTTTGATCGCTTCTTCCAGTCCCAGTCCCTTTTTAGTCAGAACGTGGACGACTACAGGCCATTGGGAGTCTTTGAGCCCTTCAAGCACTTCTATGAGCTTTTTAATATCATGACCATCAATCGGACCGATGTAGGAAAGACCATAGTGTTCAAAAAAAACAGCAGGGCTCACAAAATTTTTGAGGGCTTCGGTGAATTTATGACCTTTTTTTGCCAAGGTCGTTCCATAAGTGGGAATTTTCGATACAATAGAGTCGAGCTCTTGGTGGAGTTTATTTGTCAAAGGGTTGCTGAGGAAGCGGCTGAGGATGTTTGTGATGGCTCCCACATTTTCAGAAATGGACATCGCATTGTCGTTGAGGATGACAATGAAGCGTTTAAGATGGGCTGGGATATTGTTTAAAGCCTCTAAAGAGACTCCGCAAGTTAGTGTCGCGTCTCCGATGATGGGGATCACGTAATCCTGGCGGTCATTAAGTTCGTTGTTTTTGGCGACCCCCAAGGCAAGAGAGAGGGCGGTGCCGGCATGTCCCGCGTAGAAGTGGTCGTGAGGGGATTCTTTGGGGTGGGAGAATCCGCAGAGGCCCTTGAACTGTCTGATGGCATGGAAAAGCCCTTGTCGACCAGTGAGGAGTTTATGTGTATACGTTTGGTGGCTAACATCCCAAATAAATTTATCGGTGGGGGAGTTGAATACCATATGAAGAGCGAGGGTGAGTTCAATAGCGCCGAGGTTGGAGCCTAGGTGGCCTCCATTGACCGAAAGGACCTCTATGATGCGGGCGCGTATTTCTGCAGCTAATTGATTCAGTTCAGGAACAGATAGGGACTTAAGATCAGACGGAGAGTGAATTTTAGCGAGAATGTGATGACTCATGATTTTTTTGTCACCTCAGAAGCAGGAAAATCTTGAGTCATTGGCTTTTGATCTGGGCCAATTTGAATTTCCCCATTGCGGCTTTTTACCAAGACCTCGATTTTGCGTTCTGCATCATTCAAACGTTTACTGCATTGATTAATTAGTTTATCAGCTTCTTCATAAAGCTTTAGGGATTCATCTAATGAGATGGAGCCGGAATTAATTTTTTCCAGAATCTGTTCTAAACGTGCAAAAGCCTCTTCAAATCCCAGTGTTTGTTGCTCTTTTTCTGTCATTTTGGATAAATTTCCTTTACAGTTGCCGTGAGTTGTCCATCATTCATTAGGATCCTAATACTTTCCTCTTTCTTCACAGATGCTAAGGATGTTATAACGCAATGGTCTTTTTCCGCAAAGAGAATAGAATATCCTTTGCTCAAGAGATTTTTTGGATCGACAGAATGGAGGGAAGCAGACATTTGACTGAGCTTTTCTTGTTTTTGTCGAATGATCCTTTGCCAACAAAGATCGAGCTGACGCTGTTTTACAATGGGACTAAGTAGTTGTTTACAGTGGAGGAATTTGGATCTGCATGCCTGCGTAAGGCGTTCTCTTTTTTGACTTAACATATGACGCAAATGAAAGATCTGATTCGTAGGATTTAGCGACTGTAACCGCTTGATATTCATTAAGTTATGGAGCTTTTTCTCAGCCAGATATTGCTTCATTGCTTGATCGATATCTTGTCGTAGGCCATCGAGCCTTTGCATCCAAGGACCCAAAATCGTATAGGGTGATACAAAGATGGGGTGTTTAGAGATCGTTTGAAGTTGGTGGCGGCAGTGCTTCAGAGTGTGTGTGAGGTGCTGCCTTAATCTAAGTTTGGTTTGATTCAGTTGAGTGAGGTGGTGAGTTCTTTCTGCAACGACAATTTCAGCAGCTGCAGAGGGCGTTGGAGCCCTCACATCAGCAACATAATCGGCTATACAATGATCAGTTTCATGACCGACAGCCGAGATGACAGGAATGGCACTATTGAAAATGGCTTCAGCAACGATCTCGTCGTTAAAAGGCCAAAGATCTTCAAGGCTTCCACCTCCTCTGCCCACAATCATCACGTCGACCATCTTTAAACGATTGAAGTCACTGATGGCTTTGGCAATTTCCAGCGCAGCGCCTTCTCCCTGAACTTTGACAGGGTTGAGGATGAGGTGGAAGCCACCAGCACGGCGTGTGAGAATATGTAGAATATCTTGTATGACTGCCCCTGTAGGGCTTGTGACGACGCCTATCCGATTGGGAAATTTGGGCAAGGGCTTTTTGCGACCTTGATTAAACCATCCTTTTTTATGAAGCTTATGTTTGAGTTCTTCAAGTTTTAGTAGAAGCTCACCAATGCCGACTTGACGTATTTCCCTGACGACGATTTGATAACGTCCGCTGGGGGGATAGACATTGAGTTCTCCCTGGATGATAATCTGATCGCCATCTTTAGGTTTAAACTTAAGTTGTGTTGTGTCGCCGCGAAACATGACAGCTGCGATTTGTGCTTGAGAGTCTTTGATGGAAAAGTATAGGTGACCGGAAGATTGTATTTTGAAGTTGCTGATTTCCCCTTGAATCCAGAGGGATGGGAAGGTGGATTCGAGGCAGGATTTTATAGCTTGGGTGGCTTGTGAGACAGTGAGAGCCGGAATTTGCAATGTCGCCTGATTCATAGCTCAAAACTCAAACATAAACATAAACATAAATACAAATACAAATACAGACTTAAAACATAAAAACAAAAACAAAATTAAACGCAAAGACGCAGAGACGCAAAGAAAACATATCAACAGACTAATGAAAGCAGCATCTTAGCAGAAAAGTAACAGGATATGCAGGATCGCAAGCGGCAGGATAGGAGGGATAGGGATAGTTAAAGGATAAAAGATAAAGGACATAAGGGACAAGGGACCTAAAGGACATAAGGGACCTAAAGGACTTTAAGGGACAAGGGACCTAAAGGACAGGTGCAACAAACGTCCTATGTCCTTTAGGTCCCTTGTCCCTTACGTCCCTTATGTCCTTTAGGTCCCTTGTCCCTTATGTCCTTTATCTTTTATCCTTTATCTATTCCTATCCTGCCGCTTGCGATCCTGCTTATCCTGTTACTTTTCTGTTAAGATGTTGCTTTCCATAGTCCGTTGCAATTGTAATTGTATTTGTTTTCTTTGCGTCTCTGCGTCTTTGCGTTTAATTTTTTTATTTGTTACTATTTATTTGTTACTAATCGTTGTTGGACTCGTCGTCGGGGGCGTCGCCAATGAGGGCTTCAGACAAAATGATAATCCCCGCAGCAGAAGCTGCATATGTCAATGCGCTCTTTACTACTTTAGCTGGGTCAATCACCCCTGCTTTGACCAAGTCTTCCACTTTATCTGTCAATGCATTGAATCCATAATTCGGCAGGGCATTCTTCACTTCAGATAGTATTACAGACCCATCGAATCCTGCATTGGTTACTATTTGTTTGATTGGAGCTTCGCATGCAACAGCTACGAGACGGGCGCCAGCAGATTCTCCATTTTTAAATGGTACCTTTTCAATACATCTGCTAGCACGAAGGAGGGCTACTCCGCCGCCGGGTACAACGCCGGATTCAATAGCTGCTTTTGTGGAATTCAAGCTATCCTCGAACATTTGTTTTTTTTGGTCGAGTTCAGCCTCTGTGGCTGCTCCAACGTGGATCACAGCGATTCCCCCACTGAGTTTTGCCTTGCGCTGTTCTAGCTTTTCTTTGTCGTATGAGCTTTTTGCTTGTTCGATTTCATTTTCGATTTGTTTGATGCGCGCATTGATTTGTTGTTTGGAGCTTGCACCGTTGACGATGGTTGTATTTTCTTTTGTCACGGTCACTCTTTCAGCAGACCCCAAAAGATTTGGCGTGATTTCTTTCAGTGAAATGCCAGTATCATCGGAAACGACTGTGGCATTTGTCAGCACAGCAATATCTTGCAAAAGAGCTTTGCGGTTATCGCCAAAACCAGGAGATTTTATTGCTGCAACTTTTAAAGTGCCTCTGAGCTTATTTACGACAAGCGTCGAGAGGGCATCGCCTTCAATGTCTTCGGCTATAATCAAAAGTTCTCGTCCAGTGGTTGCTGCGGCTTGCAGCACGGGAACGAGTTCATGAACGTTGTTGATTTTGCGATCGATGATTAAGATTTGTGGATTATTCATCTCAACGGTCATTTTTTCAGCATTAGTACAAAAATAGGCGCTGATATATCCTCGATCAATTTGCATCCCTTCTACAATATCTATCGTGGTTTCAGTCCCCTTAGCTTTTTCGATGGTAATGACTCCATTGCGCCCTACTTTATTCATCGCTTCGCTAATGAGAGTGCCAATTTCTCGATTTCCAGAGGCGGATACTGTAGCAATGTTGCAGATTTCAGCGAGATCTTTTACTGGAATGGCCTCTTTTTCGATTTCTTTTACAACGGCTTCAACGGCTTTATCCATTCCACGCTTGATTGTAATGGGGCTAGCTCCTGCGGCGATTAACTTAATCCCGTTCTCAACGAGGGCACGCAGCAACAAAGTGCCTGTAGTTGTGCCGTCTCCGCATTTTTCTTTAATTTTTTGTACGACTTCTTTTGCCATGGAAACGCCCATGTTTTCGTACTGATTCTCAAGAACGATATCGCGAACAATGTTGTTGCCGTCGTTTGTAATCGTAGGGGCGCCCCAGCTTTTTTCAAGACCCACATTTCGCCCTTTGGGGCCAAGTGTTACTGCAACGACATCGGCAAGTTTTTTTATGCCGGATAAGAGGAACTCGCGCGCTTGTTCTTCAAAAATAATTTCCTTGGAATTAGACATGGTAGTATTTCTCCTTGTTGCAAAAGTATGTGAAGCCAGAATTCTACCGCACTACACCGAATTGAGCAAGCACTTTTCTCCCTTCGTGAACGCGCCCGAGCCCGCGCCCGCTGCCCGACCTCCCTCTTACCCGAACCCGATTATACAGAATTCTGGGAACGGAAATGAGGTTCACGTGGGGATCGGGCAACGGGCGCGGGCTCGGGCGCGTTCACGAAGGGGTCGGGCATGTGAAGTTTGTTAAGAAAGTTTGTTTTTGACGTGGGAGAGGGTGTTGTCGACCAGGACGGCTCGAGGCTGCTCCTGTGGAATCGGAGATTTAATGCATTCCGCACATGTGCGTTGCAATAACAACAGTGTATAACCCATGAGGTTTTTATCAAACTCTATCCCTTCTCTCAGAGCAAACATAAAGGGGAAGCAGACCATTGTGATGTCGCTTGTGTTTTTGGTTTGTAGCCAATTGGTCATCATCGTTTCCAGGGGGTTAAGATTTCATGACCTTCGTCGGTGATGAGTAGAGTGTGTTCCCACTGTGCGCTTGCCTTCCCATCGCGTGTTCGCGCTGTCCATTTGTCCGTTTGGTCTACAACAGCTTCACGAACTCCGGCATTGATCATAGGCTCGATGGTAAAGGTCATCCCGGGAACAAGGGTAATTCTCATCGTATTGCGAAAGTGGGGGATCTGAGGGCCTTCATGGAAAGCGACTCCTACGCCGTGGCCAACGAACTGGTTTACGACGGAACACCCCTTTGAGTGAGCGTAATCTTCGATTGCGGCGCCGATATCTGATAGTTGTATGCCAGGTCTAACGACTGCTATTGCGTTGATGAGGCATTGGTAGGCGACGTCGACGACCAGTTGGCGTTCTGGGGTTGTTTGTCCGATGACGACCATTTTGCTGCAGTCGCCATAGTAGCCTTTATACAGGCAGGAGACATCGATGTTTAGGATGTCCCCTTCATGCAACGGAGTTTTGTCGGGGATTCCATGGCAAATAACTTCGTTGAGGGATGTGCAGATGCTTTTAGGGAAGGGGGGTTGTCCGTAGTGCAAGGGTGCGGGGATAGCGCCGGCATCGAGATGGAGTTTATGTGCAAAGTCGTTGAGTTCTAAGGTGGTTATACCGGCTTTTGCCATGGAGACTACTTGATCTAGAATTTCAGCAGCAAGGTGGCAAGAGGCGCGGATACCGGTGATTTGTTCAGGGGTTTTGAGGATGATTCCATATTTTTTCAGGTACTCATTTTTCAAATCATTTTTTGGATCGTGTTGAGAGAGAGCACCTTGGGAGGGATAATGACATTGTTTCCATTTTTTTCCGCTGCCGCACCAACAATTGTCGTTACGTTTGATCATTTCGTCCTCCAAATCGTTTGATTGT
>Ga0207056_1062_pt1 | contig 20155 bp, 14 predicted proteins | sample Alteio_BWMinCont_58_FD_153289 | JGI IMG/M metagenome (GOLD analysis project Ga0207056, IMG submission 153289) | Enriched cells from forest soil in Barre Woods Harvard Forest LTER site, Petersham, Massachusetts, United States -... | ecosystem: Environmental > Terrestrial > Soil > Temperate forest >... | reverse complement strand
CTCTAAGGGAACTAAAGGACAAAATTATTTTAACGGTGATGACTATGCCCATGCCAAACAACACAGACCTATCCAAAATTCCCCTTATATTATTCAATACTGCGACGCGCCAAAAAGAGCGCCTCAAACCCATCAAAAACAATCATGTGACCCTCTACACTTGCGGTCCTACCGTCTACAACTTTGCCCATATCGGCAATTTTCGCACCTACGTTTTTGAAGATCTTCTCCGTCGCACCATACAATTTTTTGGAATGAAAATAACGCAAGCCATGAACTTGACCGATGTGGACGACAAAACGATCCGTGGAGCATTAGCAAAAGGGGTTTCATTAAATGAATATACCCAAACCTATAAAGATGCTTTTTTTGAAGATCTCAAGACATTAAATCTTCAGCGTGCGGAGCTTTATCCCGCTGCAACAGATTATATCGATGAAATGATCCGTTTGATCCAAATTCTTTTGGACAAAAAAATCGCCTACAGAGGTGGTGACGGGAGTATTTATTATGCGATCCATCAGTTTCCAAAATATGGATGTTTATCCCATTTGCAAATAGATCAGTTGCAGGCAGGGGCTTCAGAGCGGGTTGCTTCGGATGAATATGAAAAGGATCACGTGGCTGATTTCGTGTTATGGAAGGCTTACGATCCTGAGCGCGATGGCAATATTTTTTGGGAAAGTCCTTTTGGAAAAGGGCGACCTGGATGGCATCTCGAGTGTTCTGCGATGGCGATGAAGCTCCTTGGAGAAACCATTGACATTCATGTGGGAGGAGTCGACAACATGTTTCCCCATCATGAAAACGAGATAGCCCAATCTGAGGCATGTTCTGGAAAGGTATTTGTCCATTTGTGGATGCATGCCGAGCATCTTATCGTCGACGGAAAGAAGATGTCTAAGAGTTTGGGGAATTTTTATTCCATACGCGACTTGATATCCCAAGGGTTCACAGGACCGCAAATTCGCTACATGCTCCTTCAAACGCATTACAAGACCCAATTGAACTTCACTTTTGAAGGACTTGATGCCGTGAAGGAGACATTGCAGAGGCTGAATGACTTTATTCAACGCTTATTAGAAGTTAATGGACCTTCGACAGGAGAATCAATTAATCGAATCCTTGATAAAGCTATGCTTTCTTTTGCTCGTGCATTAGCAGATGATTTGAATATCTCTGTTGCCCTTGCAGCATTGTTTGAATTGGTTCGCGAAGTGAATATTTTGTGCGATGCAGGCAGGATAGGCAAAGGGGAAGCGGAGCAAGTCTTGGAAGTGTTAAAGCGTTTTGATAGTGTTTTGGGGGTGCTGACGTTTGAAAAGCAAGTAGAAGCCATACCACTCGAGCTGCACGAGGCGTTGGCAAGGCGTATTCAGGCGCGGAAGGACAAAGATTGGGCGTTGGCGGACAGTTTGCGGGATTTTATTACGAGCCGTGGGTATTTGATAGAGGACACCGTGCAGGGCATGCGTCTAAAAAAGAGCTCTTAACAACAAAATAAAAAACAACCAAACAACCAACAAAAGAACACAATTAAACGCAAAGAGGGACATCAGACAAGACATAAAATCTCCAGAAGAAAAGTAACAGGATAGGTAGGATCGCAAGCGGCAGGATAAGAAGGATGGCAAGCACCCTCTTGTATTTCAAAAGAATTTCCAATGGATCTATGGCCTCCCGGCCATAGATCCATTGGAAATTCTTTGTATATTAAGAAGGTGCTTGCCATCCTTCCTATCCTGCCGCTTGCGATCCTACCTATCCTGTTACTTTTCTTCTAAGACGATTCATGCCATAGTCTGTTGCACCTCTTTGCGTCTCTGCGTCTTTGCGTTTAATTGTGTTTTTTTGTTGTTTGGTTATTTTTTGTTAGGCGTCGCTAATGCTAATGTTGCTCACGAAGCTGTCGGGCTAGCGTTTCCCCATTCGATGTCAACTTCATCTCGATAGGTCCAAGTTTCCTAATGAAATTAGCCTGCGCTAACAAATTACATATCGTATCAACAGCCTTTGGCGACAAACCTGCCGTTTTACCCACCAGATAGCGATCGACGACAGAATCGTAATCCCCAATTGCTGTAGCAGCTTCAAAAGCACACAATACAAACCGTTCATCTTTTGTCCATTTTGAACTCATGATTTTTTCACAGCCTCAGTATTCGGAGTTGTGGTCGCTGTTTCAACCTTCATCCAAGGAAAATAGAGAACATCGCGTATGGAGTGAGAGTTAGTCAAAATCATCACAAGTCTGTCGATTCCAATCCCCACACCTGATGTTGGGGGCATCCCTTGACAGATCGCCTCGATGAATTCCTCATCGAGAGGACTCGCTTCCTCATCGCCTGCATCGCGTCGACTTGCCTGTTCTTCTAAAAGGCGTCGTTGGATTTCTGGATCATTGAGTTCTGTATAGGCATTGCAGACCTCTTGACCGAGCACAAAGCTTTCAAAGCGCTCTACAATCCCTTTTTTACGCTCTTCAGGATCTCTATGCAGTTTGCAAAGAGGAGTGGTCTCGATCGGATGGTCGATGATGTGATGTGGCTGGATCAAATGGTGCTCGACATAAGTTGCAAAGAGCGCTGCAATGAGAAGACCGCGAGGCATTCCGGCAATTTTTTTCGGATCGCAATGACCGCTCTCAAGCAGCAGCTTTCGCATATCAGCATCGTTCAGCTTTTCTACATCATAATTTGCATAATGTTTCAAGGTTTCTTTCATTGTCATCCGTTTCCAGGGGGTTTTCATGTCGATCGTGCTGGTTTCCCCTGTTTCAGGATTTGTCACAGGAATCTTTGTCGATCCATGGAGGTCGATAGCCAGTTTTTCAAACAAGTTCTCGACAAATTGCATTGTGTCGTTGTAATCCCAATAAGCGGCGTAGGCTTCGATCATTGTGAATTCAGGATTGTGGTTTCTGTCGATCCCTTCATTGCGGAAAACGCGCCCAATTTCAAAGATGCGCTTCATGCCGCCTACAATGAGTTTCTTTAGAGAGATTTCCAAGGAAATGCGCAAAAACATATCCTGATTTAAGGCGTGTAAATTTGTTTCAAACGGACGGGCTTCAGCGCCACCATATAGGCTTTGCAAAATAGGGGTCTCGACTTCAACAAAATCTAGATTTGCGCAATAGTCACGGATCAAATGTAAGATGCGGCTTCGCATGAGGAAGGTTTTTTGCACATCGGCGTTGCAGATCAGGTCAAGCCAACGTTTGCGATATCTAAGCTCCTTATCAGCCAATCCTGAGTGCTTTTCTGGCAATGGCAACAACGTTTTACACAGCAGCGTCACGTGCTTTGCAAAAATAGTGAGTTCCCCTTTGTTTGTGTGGAAGAGATCTCCTTCGATCCCTATGATATCTCCGAGATCGATCATTTTCTCGATGAATTTTAAGGGAGATGGTTTTTCGACGCCATTTTGTGACTCGGGGTTATATCCTTCAACGACAGTGGCATCGCGGCTGAACATAATTTGGATGCGCCCTGTGCTGTCCTGGATGTGTGCAAAGGCATTTTTTCCCATGGCGCGGAATAGCATCAGTCGTCCTGCAACTATTACATGGATCGTTTTTCCAGCAGCAGCTTCCTCGCTATGACCGATGTTTTCTTTGTCATACTGTTGATGCAAAGGTTCTGCGAAGTGGGAAGGGGTATAACTGTGAGGATAGGGCTCAACACCGAGAGCGCGTATTTCGGCTAATTTTCTGGTGCGATTTTGAAATTCTTCATGTTGTTGATATTCAGGCTTTTGGGACATTGACATTGTTATCCTAATGATTTATTGACTGTTTAAAGATTGTTTAATAGGTGGGGTTTGTTGATAGCTTCTAACGTAGTCTAATCGTGCATAGCAATAGATTGTTGTGCCGATGATGGTAATTCCAAACAAAGCATTGATCAGAATGAATCCAAACGACTCGAAGATAGCCTTTTTCATGTTTGCTCCAAGTTTCGATGATGTACCGCCCCGGCAGAGGTAATTGCAGAAGTGCCAAATCATCAGGCCGTTGGCCTGATGATTTGGCACTTCTGCAATTACCTCGGCAGGGGCGGTACAACAAATTCATACTCGCACCATTTTATTCTATTTTGACAATTAAATCCAATCTCGCTATGCAAAAGAGGAGAATATATCATGGTGGGGTTTTATGATAATTAAGATTGGAAATGAGATCCTTCTTTGCAAAATGACTGAAAATAAAATTCCCGTCGTCATTTATGGTGGTCATAAATATATCAATTTAGATGGTTTACTCAATGCCATCCCCCATATCGCCAACTCGAAATTGCTTGAATTATGTTACTTAGTCTCCTTTTTCTATGGGGGCTCTGAATATGAGTTCATTGAAAATATTGATGATTTTAAGGAAAAATATTTAAATGTGATCGAATTCGACAAAAATTCCTTAGACTATAATCCTGACCGATTAATCGATCATGGGGAGTTTAATATTCGCGTCATGCATTCTCCCCGGATTGTTGATAATGAGCTTGTTTTTTTTGTCCAGAATATCAAGTCAAAGCTACCTTATCGGGTGAGCTGCCCCTATCCCATTCCTAGCGGCAAAATGGATGTGACCTTTCACCTCCTTCCCTACGCCGATCCGTAAATAAAAATAATTCCCGCCCAAAATTCCTCGTGAACGCGCCCGCGCCTGACCGTCTTAATAAAAAAATTAAACGCAAAGGCGCAAAGACACGAAGACGCAAAGAAAAAGAGGAGGTAAAGGATAAAATATAATTTATTCTTTTCTTTCTTTGCGTCTTCGTGTCTTTGCGCCTTTGCGTTTAATTTTTTTATTAAGACCGTCGGGCAACGGGTGCGGGCGTGTTCACGAAATGGCGAATACAAGCGGCGAAAATGTCGTTCTGGAACTAAAACCTCTCTTGCGCTACAATAGCATACCTAATTGTCTACCTGATTGAGCTCTTACATGAAAAAATTTAAAATTGCCACGCTCGGATGCCGCACAAACCAGTACGAATCTCAAGCTTATCATGATCAGCTTGAAACGATGGGTTACAGCCAAGCTCTTCCTGGGGAACACGCAGATCTATGCATTGTAAACACTTGCACTGTCACTGAATCTGCCGATAGCAACAGCCGCCATGAAATCCGAAGTCTTATAAGAGAAAATCCCAACGCAAAAGTAGTCATCACCGGATGCTTTGCTGAGCGTCAACCAGACCTCATCCGCCAAATCGAAGGGGTCACTCATGTTGTCTCCAACAAAGAAAAAGAAAAACTTCTTGATTTCGTTTTCCCGGAGGAAGAGATCCCTGAATTCTCTATCAAGAATTTTGACGCCCACACCCGTGCCTTTGTCAAAGTACAAGATGGATGTAACTCATACTGCACCTACTGCATCATTCCCTATGTGCGTGGCAGATCACGCTCCCGATCTATTCCAGAAGTCCTCAAAGAAGTTGAAGGGCTAATCTCAAATGGCTTTAAAGAGATTGTTTTGACAGGAATCAATATTGGAGATTTCGATGGGAATCCTGCTGAGGGGACTGATCCCAAATGCCTTGCAGACCTAGTACGTGCTGTGGATAATGTCCCAGGTTTATCGCGATTACGAGTCTCATCGATTGATCCTGATGAAGTTGATGAGAATTTGGCAGATGCAATTCTCAATGGAAAAAACACATGCCACTCGATGCACTTAGTGTTGCAATCGGGCTCCAACGTAATCTTGAAACGGATGAATCGCAAATATACGCGTCAGATTTTCTTGGACACGGTGGAAAAAATGAAAGCAGCTAGTCCTCAGTTCACTGTGACAACAGATGTGATAGTGGGATTTCCTGGTGAAACTGATACCGACTTTGCCGAAACATTGGATGTGATGCGTGAAGTCAAATTTGCCAAGGTTCACATGTTTCCTTATAGCGAGAGAGCCAAAACTCGAGCGGCACTTATGCCAAATAAGGTGCCTCAAAATATTATGAAAGAGCGAAAACGGACTGTTTTGCAACTGACGGAACAAATTGGTTATGAATTGCGCGAGCAATATCTTCTGCAAGAGGCTGAAGTTCTGACTGAAAGTATCGATGTGTCGCATCCTGGGAAAATCATGGGGCATACCAGAAACTTTCTTCCTGTCTGGATTGATGTCACGGACCGTTCCATTGAATCCAATCAAGTTGTCAAAGTGTTGTTGGATTCAAATACTGCACACGGTCTTATCGGAATTCCACTGGTTTAAAATATGCAAATCAAAATTGCGCAGAGATATAGACCTTATTCCCATTCTCTTGGAGACCCTATAATCCTCCCTGGATCCATACTGGCCTTTCAGATATACCCTGCGTTGATTCGCGTGATTAGTATGGCAAAGCGCAGCGCTGAAGTGCTTGAAGAAATTCCTCTTTTTATAAAAGGTCCTGTCAAAGATTTCACCGTACAGCAAGATCTTGAAAAAGGGGAGATCCATGTTTGGGGGCATTCTGTTAATGGATATTTCCGATATCGCATCTTCCCCAATAGGGTAGGTTTTTCGACGGTTGTTGAAAAATCCCCAACGCCAGAGTTTCAGCTGCCATATCCTGCTCAGGATGTTTTTGAGAAAGTTAAATTTAATGAAAGGCTTTCTCTGGGATCGCATAAGGCTCAAGATTGGAATTTAATACGTCGTCGAGCGGATTTGACTGAAATATTGCCCTTGTGGCATCGCTTGGGGCTGTTTTGTCCGAAATTTGATGCAAAGTGTGCAAAAGGGACACTAAGTTTGCTGGAGCGATGTTTCGAGGCTGTTGAGGCAGGGAAAAAACTGGAAATAGCTCCGGCATTAATGAATTTGTTTAAAGTGGGTTTTGTAGCAGGATTTTGTCCCAGTTTGGAAGATACCCAACATCAGGGATTCGATCTTTCGAAGTTCGATCTGAAGGATGAGGAAAGCCCATTAGTACTGCTGTCACAAGGATGTGAATTGATCCGTTCTTTATTTATTAGAGCTGAGAAGGAGTCGGTGAGGATTTTGCCTTGTTTGTCTCCAGAGTTTCATTGTGGGCGCATGTTAGGGGTAGAATGTGGATCATTTGGAATGATTGATTTTGAGTGGACGAAGAAAATGATTCGTCGCATGATTTTCAGGGCTAATTTGACGGGGGAGATCGCATTTCAATTTCAGAAAGAGGTCAGGAGTTATCGTGTGAGACGATGCAATGAACAGGATAGGGGTTTAAAGATGGGTGTAGGGGAGAAGGTGTCTGTGGAGGCAGGTCAGTTGTATTTATTCGATCAATTTGAAAGTTAGGAGTAATCATTATGGGAACAACATCAACACTATCGCTAGCATCCACATCTTCTATGTCTTCAGGTATGGCTTCAAGTGTCATACCTTTTGAAGTAGGTGGATTATATAAATCGATAGAGTGTCCGGTATCTGGAATTGCTTTATTGGATGCGGTTTCTATTGGGCCCTGTAAGCATCGTGTCTGTTTAGCTGTGGCAATCAAGAAGTTCGGAGAATTGAATAAAGAGGCATGTGAACGACCTGGCCCATGTCCAGTTTGTGGGAGGACAGTTACAACTTATTCAGCAGATGAGATACTAGGAGGAATGGTAAGGCTTTTATTAGCTTTGCGCAGATCACCAGAACGATTGATGACGTCAGTAGTTGCTGATAGAAGATTGGAAGTAGAACAAAAAGCAATGGCTTATCCCGGTCTCTATGGAGAATTTGTTTGTTCTGGAAACTGGAAAAAATGTCATCTTGATAGAGTTCCAGCCCGATCATTGCATTTCAGAAATCGACTCGTGGGATCATTAATAGAATCTTTTGAGGTTCATGGATACAGTGATAATTCAATAGCGATAATAGTAAAAACTAATAACGCATATGTTATGGTCAAATATTTTGCTTCAATTAAAATTGAATCCAAATATGTTGACCTGAAGACATATCGAGTTTGTTCCCGTGATAGTATCATAAGGTTTGTTGATATTATACATACAAATAACACAATGCCAACGCAACCCTTTGAGCTCCTAAAGTTGATTGTGATTACGGGTAGGGCCAATTGCTATGATAAATAAATTCAATTATTTAACCAAAAATGGGCTATTGGTTTAAGATCGTGCATGCGGCCATTGGTCGTCCAAAAGATAGCTTTAACGAAACTTATAATTCCCTCTGCGTCTCCCCGCCTCTGCGTCTCTGCGTTAAAATTGTTGTAATGGTTAACGCAGAGACGCAGAGACGGGGAGACGCAGAGGGGATTACAAGTCATTAAGGCTATCTTTTGCATGAAGTTAAATCAAAAGCCCAAAGGAAGAAAGGTCGAAGGTATCTAATTTCTTTAATATATTTTTTTGATTTTCTATTGTTTATTACTCATATTGCTTGAATGTTTATGTTTGTTGTTGTTAATATATACGTTTTTTAACTTAACATATGTGAGAAATAATTATGACAATGCCACAGATTACTACTGCTCTAAAGCCAGCAGTCGATCCGAGAGATTCATTAGATGCATTACTAGATCGATTATCATTCGAAATAAGATGCCCGGTCTATCGCACGTCTTTAGGAGAAAGCTGTGTATCTCTTGCGCCCTGCATGCATAAAGTCAGTAGAGAAGTGGCGAGAATAATGTTTGGAAGCACTTCACAGGAGATTCGTACAAGGCGCAAGGGGTGCCCTGTATGCAGAAGAGTTGTAATAATGTATTACAACGATCCTCAATTTCGCAATATTGCTAAGGATGTGTTTGCAGTTCATCAGAAATTTGTTGCATTGAAAAAAGTTGGAGTTAATCCCAGCATATCTGATGAGAGTAAAGAGGGGAAAGTAGAAGCAAAACGAAAAGAACCTGAAGATTCTGGAAGATTGTCAAGAGCTGGAACGTCGATCGCGTCGACAACGAATTAAAATGAAGAACCAGTCCCTGGTTTATTTCAAATTTTCATCGTTCCCACACCTGCGGTTATCGCTCGCAGGCTCGCGGAACCTTGGTGTGGGCTACAAAAAGAGAAAAAAAAGAACAAAAATGAGAAGAGTGTTAATGAAATGGGTTTCCTGCGCTTTGGCCTGTAGTGCTTCTGAGGAGAGATGTTTATCTCACTACTCTTCTTCTCTCTGCGATCTCTGTGGTAAAAATGCGTCCCCATCTGCGTCCACTCTAGGGGTCAAAATTTTCCGAGGCTTGCTCCCCTCGGCCGCACCAATAACCCCCTTGCCTTCCATTTCGTCAATCAGGCTGGCTGCTCTGGCATATCCCACCTTTAATTTTCTCTGTAGAAATGTCGTAGAGGCATTTCCTGTGCTCAAAACAACGTCTAAAGCCTGATCATAAAGCGAATCACCAGAGCTTCCTTGCTCAATCGTCTTTTCTTCTCCAAGGCGTCCCATATCGTCAAACGAGGCTATCACATAGTTGGGAGGGGCTTGATCGCAGATATGTTTAATAACGGCAGTGATATCGGCATCGCGAATGAAGGCGCCTTGGGCCCGCACAAGCGTGGATGTCCCTGGAGGTAAAAAGAGCATATCACCATTGCCGAGCAAAGACTCTGAGCCAATTTCATCTAAAATGATTTGGCTGTTGACTCGGCTGGCGACTTTAAATGAGATGCGGGTGGGGAAGTTGGCTTTAATCAGGCCTGTAATGACTTCTCGGGAGGGTCTTTGAGTTGCAAGAATCATATGGATACCTACAGCGCGCGCCATTTGTGCAATGCGTGCAATAGGAGTTTCAATATCATTGCTAGAGACCATCATCAGGTCAGCTAGTTCGTCGATGATCAGTACAATGTAGGGCATTTTTTCGGGGATATCTCGATCTAGCGAGTCTTCTAGTTCCTTATTGATCGTTCGCGTGTTGAACGATTGAATATTTCGGAGCCCCAATTGCTTTAAGATTTCGTATCGATTTTCCATTTCTTTGACAAGCCAATTCAAGGCGGCACAGGCTCCTTGAGGTTCTGTAATCACTGGAGCTAACATGTGGGGCAATTTTGTATAGGGAGTCAACTCCACTTTTTTGGGATCGACCATGATCAAGCGGATCTCGTCGGGCTTGGCATTCATTAATATTGCGATGACGATCGTGTTAATGCACACCGATTTACCGGAACCTGTAGCCCCGGCAATGATGCAGTGGGGCATTTTTGCCAGATCGCTCATCACATATTCACCGGTGACAGTTTTCCCCAATAAAACAGGGACAAACATTTTGGTAGGGGTCTGTTGATAGGCAAGGAGCATCTCTTTGAAACCCACTTCCTGAGGCTTTGCGTTGGGCACTTCAATGCCCACAGCGGCCTTACCTGGAATAGGAGCAATAATCCGGATCGATTTGGCTTCCATGTTGAGAGCGATATCATTTTCTAATGTTTTAATTTTTTGTACTTTTACTCCAATGGCAGGATGGACTTCAAACGATGTGATCGAAGGGCCGCAATTGATTTGTCCGACTTTTGCTTCGATGCCAAAGCTTGTCAACGTTTCTTCCAGCACTTCAGCTTGGCGTCGTAGGTCTTGTTTAAGCGAGGATTGATCGACTTTTTTTGTTGTCGTCAGCAAAGAAGGGGGCGGTAAAACGTAGCTTTTGAAATCCCCGTTATGGATTCTCTGAGCGGTTAGTGCAGATTGACGCTTTTTTTGCGATGTTGCTGGCAATGTAGCAGGAGGGGGGGGGGGAGATACCGCTTCATTTTCGTTTGTCATTGCAATCTCTTTAGAGAGCTCTTTAGAGAATAGCTTTGGCATAGGACGTCTTCGGTCTGTCTGAGCCTTTTGTGAAAGGGATGGGCGTTCTGTCATTGTTGTTTCAGGTTGGATAGCTAGTAGATCTTGCGATTGAGAAGTGGGTGTTGGGGTAGGATGAGGTTCTGATGAGCCTATATTTGGCATTTTTAGTTTCACGAAACGTGTTCCGTCAGCAGAAGTCTCTTTAGATTCTTCAGACGGGTGTTCAACATCAGTTTTAGGAGGTGCAGAAAAGAGATACTGAAGAAAAGAGATAAGGGCTCGCACGACTTGTGCAGGAGTCGTTTTCGTTAAAATCAATAAGCATGCTGAAATAGTTGTCACGCAGATGAGAGCGACCCCTGTGGCGTTAAAAATGCGTAGCATGTTTATGAGAGGCAAATCTTTGTAGAGATAATAGAAGAGGGCTCCCCCTAGATGAAAATGTGTTTTGAATTGATGAGGATAAAAAAGGGTACTTAGGACATAGCGTGCGGTGGTTGATGAGTCTTCAATGAGTGAGAGAAAAAGGCAAATGGAACCGGTCAAGGCGATCATCAGGCAACTTTTAATTAGGGGATGGTTGATGGGTTTGTGAAAAAGTTGTCGCCAGCCGATCCAAGTGATGTAAGAGCATAACAAATAGCTGCTTATTCCAAAGAGGGCGTGGAGGCCTTTTCCAATTCCATATCCGATTAAGCCGAGCCAGTTTTGGGTGTTGGAGTTGTATGCGAAGCTGAGTAAGCTGATGAAGATGGCGATAGAGATGCAAAGAACAATAAATCCACGAAGGGAGGAGCATATGTAGGCTTTGTTCGACTCGGCATTATTGACGTTGTTGTTTTCTCGTTTTTTCATATTGTCCCAAGTATAGAGATTTGTGCCGGCCCTCCGGGACGGGATGTGTTGATTGGCGGTTACCCAGGCTTCGCTTACCCCTCCGGGGAGCTTCAGCCTGGGCTATTACGTCAACAGCCCTCCGGGCAGTTTGCAACGTCTGTAACTTGCTGATCTGTAGCTGCCGGAGCGGTTCAACCAAAAAAAATGCTGCAGACAGCCCGGAGGGCCTGTTCACGCAATAGCCCAGGCTGAAGCTCCCCGGAGGGGTAAGCGAAGCCTGGGTAACCGCCAATCAACACATCCCGTCCCGGAGGGCCGGCACAAAAGCTTAACCGTCCCATTTCAATCCTTCAAGGTATAAAGGATGGTAAACACACCTATCGCTAAACAATACCATACAAAATAGATGAATTTATCCTTAGAAGTTACTGTTTTTAGCAACGAAATTCCAAAAAAGCCCATAACAAAGGAAGAAACAAAACCAATTGCATATTGCATGGGACTAACATGAGTGAAAAAGGATTCCGACTTGAACGTTGAGTCAAAAAGAGGCTTCATTTCAATCAACACCCCTCCCAAAACGGTAGGGATAGCCAACAAAAATGAAAAGACAACGGCATCATTCAAGTTCCATCCGAGTATCCTGCCCATTGATATTGTTGATCCGCTCCGGGAGATTCCTGGAAGGATTGCCATCGCTTGTGAAATGCCAATTAGGACAGAATCCCTCCAGCGATTATTTTGCAGCGTATTCTGATTAACCATCCGTCCCAATCGTATTCCTAAATAAAGAATTAAGGCTGTAAGAAGAAAAAAGTATCCCAGATATTCAATGTGGTTGAACATCGATTTTAAGGGTTTCAGGATAAATACCAATGGAAATAGCGGCAATGTAGCAATAGACAACTGCAACAACCGCTTTCTATCATGAAAAACAACCTGGTAAATCTGATGTCGAAAGCCGATAAGAAGAGCGGAAAGAGTTCCCAAATGGCAGATGAGGTCGAAGAATATGTAATGGCTGAGATGTTGGAATCCCAACAGCATCTGCATGAGATGTAAATGGCCTGAGGAGCTAACAGGGAGGAATTCTGTAAGCCCTTGGATGATGCCTAGTATAAAAGCTTCAAAAGATGTCATAGGTTGTATGAAAGGTGGGCGACCGACGGGATTCGAACCCGCGACACCTGGAACCACAATCCAGTGCTCTAACCAACTGAGCTACGATCGCCATAAGAGGGTGACGACATTTTGCAAAGAAACCGATTTTCCAGTCAACATGTAAAAGTGGGGTCTGGCTTGTGATTTGTAATTTGGGCAGGGACAGAGTTGTAATGTCAAGTGTGCCCAAATTGCAAATCGCATGCCTGAACCCAATTACACACAAGCGTGCACGAGTTTTGCTAATGTACGAATGGTGGGATTTTTGCTTCGGAAGCTATGATATAGTGTTGTTTTAGGCATATCCGCTTCCTTAGCTAGTTGGGTTTTGTTTACAGCTTGAAGATGAATTTGAATCACTTCAATTACCCCCTCAGAGTCTCCATTTTTCAAACATTCCCAAATTGCCCTCCCAATCCTTTCTTCATCAAGTAATGCTTCTGTTGGATCATACGCGTCAATACCCATCTCAGTTTTAATTGTACGGACGGTTTTTTTACATCGTATACTTTTGGCTGAGGGTCTTTGCCTTATGGATATCCTTTTCCTGTCCATTTTTATTGCCTCCCAATAACACTAAGATTTTCTTTTCTGGAATATGAGTGAAATAAATGCGTCTGCCATTTTTCCATTTCAGCTCCCAAACATTGTCGTCGTTGCAAACACACTTGAAGTCGCCAAAGTGGCCTTCATCCTGTATTTTTGATAGGCGATCGTCAATTTGAACTTTTGCCTTTTCTGTTTGTGCGTTAAACCAGTCCCGAAATTCAGGGACTCGATGTATAAAATGTGCATGTGTTTTCATATGAGTGTACAATATATTGAACTGTTCTGCAAGTTATTTTCTGTTTACAACTACTGTTAGGAAGGTTTTGGAAAATATATTATATATTGCATTTTTCAATGTAAATCGAAATTTAATTGCCCTCTCTGCGTCTCCCCGCCTCTGCGTTAATCATTATAACGAATTTAACGCAGAGACGCAGAGGGGATTATAAAGTCATTAGAGCTATATTTAATCCCCTTGGACGACCCCTTACCTTCTTTGCGACTTAGCGTCTTTGCGCCTTGCGTTGAATCTATTGCATCAGGTTAAGAAAGGCATTTTTACTCACCCGCAATTGTTGATATTAATATCGCATGATTGCTATTTTAGTGATTTTAATCTGTCTGAATTGATATGATCGCTTGTTGAATTGTGTTTATTACCAATAATCAACAAAAGCATTTTATACTTTATGTCTATTTCATCAACAAGCTCAGGCTCAGGGTCGACTCCGAGTTCAGGAGATGCAGTAGTGCCTGCTCTATACAAAATCCCTCAATCGAAATCGGTTCAAGATTTTGTCAACAACCTAAAGGCAACCTCACTTCCAATACCACCAATCGATTGTTCCGTAGTCGTAAACGATCAACGCCTTCCAACTTTGAATCCTACAGTAGATTCCTTCACACGCTCTTTTTTAGATAACCTGGAAGCATCGGGGTGTTTATTGGACTCAAAAGATTCTGCATTGTCTGTTGTAGGAAGTAGTACAATCTATGCAGATCATCCCTGGCGGTCTGTGGGCGATGTCGACTTTGCCATCACTGTGAAAATGCGGTCTGGTGTATTCAAAACACCTCTCCATTGCCTAAGTCGTGCTTTAATTGAGCCTTTCAAAGCGGAACTGCGGAAATCTAATATCAAGATTTTGGACCTCATGCTAGCTTCTTTAGCCTCTCAACCCCATCGCAGGTATAAATTAGATTCTCTATTCCATTGCATGAGCGATGCGATATTGTCGTACTGTATAATTCAATGGCAAGTCCCCAATCCAACAAATGATCCGGAGCAGTTCAAAAAGAATTTACAAATCCAAGGGCTCCATTATGCACTTTCTAATTCATCCATGAATCTTGAAACATATCGACACTTTTTAGAACAATTTGAATGCATTTTTCCAAAGAATGAGTTCGTTCGTAAAAACAGCGAAAGTCTTGCTCGAGGAGCCCGTTATAAATCTGAGGATGAGTTTTTGGAGCATTTTATTGGCAAATACTACATTGGATTTAAACGCATTATCGATTGGGATGAAAAAGATAGGGATCACAATATTATTAACTTGATGCTCAAGTTTGGTTTGTATAATTTTCGTCTGATCAATCATAAATATCTGTACTCACCTAAAGCAAAAGTGAGTACGAGTGCTCTAGAAGGTTCTTACATTGATCTCCACGGCGGTCATGTCCGTGTTATAATTGGATCAGATCCTGCAAAAGAATTTCAAGCACAGGAGATTGACAGGGTGTTTAAGGGCATCATTTATGATCCCATGAATAGAGGATTTGAAAACTTAAGTCTTCGTGGAGTTCACAATATTACGCATGGGGCCGTTATGCCCTATTATGACGAATTTTCGCAAGTAACATTATTGGCTGAAGTCTTCGAAAACCTTAACTTTATGTATAAGTTTATTTCATTTTGCACATCTCATTATTCTACTATGGTGGTATTCGAGCATGAGAGGAAGGCTTACTCCTCTTCTGATGTTGATGTCAATGGAGCCCCTGTTGCATGGTCCAGAGTGGGAAAAATGGCATACTGGATCAATTGGATCTATTTTCTAGAGTCATCTCCTTGTGAGATGGAAAAGCAAAAAAATGACATCCTTCAAGAAATGGCTGAGAAATGGGTTGAAAGTGGAGGGTTTCAAGGACTTGCCCGAGTTCTGACGAAGCATCCAGAAAAGTCTTCTGCAGCCCTTGCAGCAATACACGGGGAACTATTTTGTGCTTTACAAAGCAATATCGGGGTTGATTTCAGAGGATTTGAGGGGGTTGCTCCCCTGTATGGCACTCGGGATTGGAGTTTTTCAATTCTAGTTGAGGGCAAGGCATTTTTTATCAAAGTAAAACCGCAATCGATCGCACGCTTTGCTCTGGAGCATCTGAAGGTCTTAAAATGGCAAGAAGAGAATGATGTATCTCTTCTTTCTTCAGTGGGATTCTCACAGCTCTCTGCAGAGGAATGTATAGAAGCATGGTTGAAAATCTTAGCAAACCCTCCCAAGATAGCTGTTGAATTGCAAACTGCTCATGCTGCAGCATCGTTTGATTATTATCATGCAGAATTTTTACGGTTATTGAAAAGAGAGTTTTTGCATTGCGTATCAGCTCGAGTGCTCTCTCAACTTATTGATTCCCCTTATTTCATCGCACTTCAAGAACCGCTTCTACATACAGTTTGCAGCTTGTATCCTCACCGCAAGAAAGAGTGGGATGAATTGAGAACGCAATTGTTAATTCGAGAGCTTAATAATTCTCAAAGTGCTTCGATGACGGGTGGTTCTGTCGTCGTTCTTAGAAAGATCCTTGAACAGCCTCCTACGGCCATGTTGGTCAGGCAACTTGCAACACATCTGCCACGCACACTTGACATATTCCAATTTTATGCTGTGCCTGGTCTCCGTGAATATGTTAGATCGCTCTACCCTGCTTTTCCAGAGGAATGGAGAATATTGCGACGACTGATTTTGCCGTTTGAAATGGGTGGATATGCCGAATATGAAGGAATTGGCCCTGTTGCTACAACCATGGCTATATTATTGCAGGAAACAGATCCTAAAACGATATTTGAAAGGCTCCATCATCTCGTGAAGATGCTCGAGAATAGAGATGTGCTAGTAGCAGCGTTCTCGAATTCCCATTTTCGGGATGTTTTTATAGAAAGCCTTTTATCAATAATTCAAAGGCATATTTCCGATGACCCCCCTTCAACAGTAAATGTAATAAATCAATTGATTATCAACGCAGGCAAAATCTCAGGATGCTTTACTCCACAACTAACAGAATTTGCGAGGATTATCTCTTTACAACATCGTGTGAGGGATAAAACTCTTGAGGCAATGATTGAAAGGCAGTTGCATCATATTGGTTGCAACGATTGGAGTCTATTTGAAAAGGGAACTCGGGACGTTTTAAGTTATGTTGTGGGGGTTATTAAGACTTTTTCTGATCGTTTTGCCGATGGATCTGTCACAAAAGAAGACTTTTTACGTGTAGTAATTACCGGTTTACATATTGCCGCACATTCCTCCGATTTTCCGATACTTTATGATGACATACAAAGGCAGTTCGCAAGATTGTTCAATTTTGTAGATGTAAAAGTTGAAGATATGTTTCGATTTTCAGAATGTGAAGAGGCTGTACACCGTTTGTTTGTAAGGCAGAAGGAGTCAGATCGAAGTGGGGGGTATCGTTTCTACACGCTGGCTCAAGACATTTTATTTACCCGTCATCATAGTTTAGGGATATTCATCCTCAGATCACTCTGTGAAGGAAAAAGAAAAACTTCTTTGGAGCTAGAGCAGCTATTATTGGAGGGGCTCCGTTCACCGACACTTGATTCGGCTACTTTTTTATGGAGATTAGAAGCTTTAAAGGACTTCAACACGAATTTCAAGGAGATGTGGGACTCTCTTAAGACTGTTGTTCCAGATTCTCCAGGAACAAAAATCCCGGCGACAGCTATTGAATACGTGAATAAAAGGCAAGGGGAGCTTGAAAGAGAACACCTATGTACGCATGACTTTGAGGGGTCTTTTCAGAACTGGATGAAGACAGCAGACTCTCTTATGACATCAAAATCGGTTAATAATAAAGAGGCTATTAGAATGTTTCAAGAGGCAAAAGTATATCTTGAGCATTTGCAAAAAGAGAATGGAAAATGTCCTTCCGCTTTTTTGAATTCTATTTTGAATAAGGTGAAAGGGCTTCTGTCACATGTGTCAGAGGCAGATGTTAAACTGTGGAGCGAAGAGTTTGATCAGATTATCCGACTTCTCGCTGTTGAAGTTCCTGTCGGTTCTATTGAAACGTTAGTTGAATTTGAATCTTTGATCGCTGTAGCGGTGTCAAAAAGACTTCTAAGTAGTGAGGAGAGTAATGGGACTTACATGTCATTCGTTGCAAGATATCGCCAACTGAAGATACTGCTTCCCATAACTTTGGTGAAGTGGGAAATAGGCTTTCATCAAACATTATTGGCCTCTCCAACCTGTGGTTCAAAACCTGAAATATTCCGTACACTTTGCGCAGAGCTTAAGCACTGCGCTTCCGTTAATGATGAAGAGCTACATACTTTAGTGATACGAACGATCGAAGAGCAGATGAACCGTCTATCTCTTGCTGGCTGGAATGCTCTTTCCGAAACACAAATGCTCGATCTTGTCGCGTTACTTAAGGCTGTGTTTACTCTTTGGGGTGGGGGAAGGGAGAGGCGTGACAGAGAATTAGATGCGCTTATTGAGGTACTAATTAGCTCTCCGATTTGTTCTTGGCTAAGAAAGCGTGAATATGCGATTTGTGATGGGATAGTTCGCACAAATGGACCCTCCTTCGTGAAATTTGTTGCAGTCATCGTTAGGGATGATGTCCTAAATATTGAATTGGCCTTAGACTTTTTAAAAAATCTTGCTGAGAAACCGACTCCAGATGGAACCTACAGTGAACAAGTCTGTTTCATTGTGAACAAGTTTCAAGAGGATCAACCTAATTTTGGAAGAGCATTTCGTCTCGGGTTATCGTATTTCAGCAAACTCTTTTTCTTAGCAGGCAAATCAAAACAGGCTACTGCGAGCGGTCGTCTCATGGGGTATTGTGAAGGAGCTATTCCTGGTCTTTGCAGACTGCCCCCGGTTGATCAAAACGCTTTATGTCGAGATATCGTCAATTTGTTAGTGCCCCCGCATTCTAATGGATTGTTGTCACAGACTTGTGACTTTGTTGTCCGCTGGAATTCGAGTCATAAACCTCTTTCTTGTGAGCCAATATTAATAAAGATAAAGGAAATGGATGAAAAGGAGTTCCCAGAGTATTTTCCGTTATTGAAAAAGCTTATTTCGGCTTTAAGTTTAGCTCCTGAGAGTCGTGATTTGACCCTCGCTCTTGCTTTGATCAAAAAGATCATTGAACTCCCTCATACATTTGACAATTGGACTTTTTGCTTGAATGCATTTCAGGAGATTGCTAAGAGATTTTTCGCTTTCACTGATACCTCCAGAGCACATCTTGCAAAAATTGTAGAGATGAGACTGGCTGTGGACCCATTTCACCGGTCATTTGTAAGACATTTAGAATCTTTAAAGCTCGATTTGAAGCCAGATCCATCTTTGAAATCAAGCATTGTGCGTAAGTTCGAGCAGCTGATTGCACTCTACACTATTGTTGGAAATACGGTTGTTGGGCTTGAGCAGTTAGTGAAAATTGTAAATGACCCCGGAGTTGCTCCACAGATTAGTTACGAATTGTGTAACCGACTATTAAAAATGGATAAAGTTCCAACATCTGATGAGGCGTTATGGAACCGTCAGTATGCAGTCGGAAAACAGTTAGGTGTAGCGGTAATGAGCATTGCGAACGAAGTGTTTGCATGTGAAGTGTTCGCTTCACCAAAAGTACCCTTATCGTTTATGGAGCTTTCGACAATAGATATTGAACTGTTTGTGAAGTTTATTACACTAAGGCACAGACCGCAATTTATTACAGGTATAGCAGCCGGGGATATGGGACGTTATGAATCATTCAAGAAATATTTTTTTCAGGTTTTTGAAGATAAAAGATTTCTTCCTAACCAAGTGTTTGCTGTAAATACTTGTTGTAGAAGATTGCTCACCGGATCTGCAATACTGGTAGAGATGAAAGCCTATTGTGAGGGTGAGTTGAAAAAAGCAGGAAAGAGCCCTTCCCTTTGGCGAAAAGACTTTTTTGAAAGATTGAGGGTTAAAAAGAGTGGGGGTTTGATGGTTGATTTTATCAATAAAAAATTCCATCAAAGGAATACTGTCAATATTTTTCATTATAACAAGGCCTTCCAAGCATTGGTAGGAAATGAAAAATATTTTGTGGCCGACAATCCCGAAGAAAATTCTATGCGAAATGTAGAAAAAAGAAATATATATCTTTTGAAATTCCTCGGATCAGTGGCTCCCTGCGAAGATGACTTCACTACAGAAGCTTTAGAACAGGGGCCAGCAGAAGCTCTTCGCTTTTTAGAGTTTTATATGACATTAGGAAGCGGTTTTCTTCTAAAATCGTTTAAATCACCGGGAGATAAATTAAAAGTTCTTGGGGATATTATTGCTGTAGTATTTGATCTTAAAATGCATTTTATGAGTGCAATCGGTGACTATAAGGATCTTGAGCGTTATATGCTTGAATTAGAAGTAATCGTAAACAAATGGGCTGTAATTAATGAGAGTGAATTGGAAGGTCTATCGAAAAGTTTGAAGGGTAAGGATCTTTGGGAAGTATTTGCGGCACAAAAAGCCTTGTTGGACATGATGCTTGATCAGCCCGTTGGGGAACCGTTCCCAGCGGGCGCCTAGCCCTTGCAACGCATCTTGCACGGTCTCGTCTGCGCGTGGGACGGTTCTCGCCTGACAGCATAACGTTTTAACTGAATTGGGGTCT